>Ga0180431_10005246_pt1 | contig 15828 bp, 11 predicted proteins | sample SS_ome_11_FD_132459 | JGI IMG/M metagenome (GOLD analysis project Ga0180431, IMG submission 132459) | Hypersaline lake sediment archaeal communities from the Salton Sea, California, USA - SS_1_MS_1 metaG | ecosystem: Environmental > Aquatic > Non-marine Saline and Alkaline > Hypersaline >... | reverse complement strand
GACTCTGCGAGGCTCATTTGGGTTCCGAAGACGGTGACGCTAGCTCCCTCGAGCGACATCTTCTCCGTGTACGGGTTGCCGATTTGATTCCAGCCGGGGCTGAAGGCAACTGTCACATTGCCGGGCGGTGCCGCCATCCCACTGATATCCAGAGGGGTGGATGTATCACTGCGGTACCAATAGGCGCGACCCAGCTCCTGCCGGAGGAAAGGATCATTTGGCGTTTCGGAGTAAACGACATAGGAGCCACTATCGGCGCCGGTCGGCTTCCAGCGCGCCAGTGCCAGTTCGGCGGGGTCTTGAATGCCGAAAATAGTGCCCAAGTTGGTATCTTGGGGCATGGCGCCGATGGCGATCATGCTGAGGCCGGGCGGGTAGTAGAATGTGAAGTTCGGGCTCGCGACGAGTGGGCCGATCGCGTTCACCGTCATGATCTCGTTAGGTTCCTGCTGCTTGTCCGTGACGGTAACAGCGTAATAGTACTCGACCCCGTCCACGAGTTCGCTTTCGGGGCTGTTTCTATCAACGAAGGTCTTGGTTGCGGAATCGTTTATGGTTGTGAGGGGTTTGGGCAGGGTTGAGGCGTCGGTAAAGGGCTGTTCGGCGCGCCAGATACGGTAGGCCTTGAAATCGCCCGGCGGCGTGTAGTTGTTCCAACTCAAAGAGATCGCTCCGCCATCGTCGTTCGGGACGTCACCGCCGGTCAGCATGCCCTCTTCCAGCGCCGGCGGTGGACTGTCATCACGCGCGTATGCCGCCGTCGTAGCGTTGCTGAACACCTCCGTCGTGGCATCACGAACCGAGACACGGTAGAAGTAGGGGATATAATTATCGACCGGACTGTCTATGTAGCTCGACACGCCGGCTGCCAAGTCTGCCTGCGTGACCCATGTGCCATCCTCACCCGTATCAGAGCGCTGGACGCGGTAACCCACGACATCGTTGAAGCCCTTACCATCATCCGCCGACAGTGACCACGCGACCGTGATGCTGCCGCCGTTGTCATTCGGGGTATCGTAGGCCATGACGGTGCGTGGAACTGCAGGTGGGACATCCTGGAGGCAGTTCTGGGAATTCACGCGACCCGCCCCCATCATCCCGACATACTCAGGATTCTGCATATCAATATTATCAGCGGCGGCCTTGATCTGCTTGAGGATGCTGGCGGGGGTGTATCCCGGGAAGTGCGCGAGCACGAGAGCCACCAGACCTGCAGTAACCGGACATGCCATCGAGGTGCCGCTATAGGCTTCGTAGGGGTGATTGAAACCAAGCTCCGGGTTCTCCGGGTCGTAATAGACGGTACTGAGGATGTTGACACCGGGGGCCATGATATCCACGAAGCTGCGCGAGGAAGCATCGTAGTTGGAGAAATCGGCTTTGCGGTCATTGCTATCGGTTGCGCCGACCCCGATGACATTGTTGTCGGTGAACATCGGCCCGTCGTTGCAGACGGGTGACATCCACGTGCCCGGATCGTCGGTGAACTGCCAGTACTCGTTGCCGGCGGCGGCGACTATGGTGACGCCCATCTCCACCGCCTCGACGAACAGCTCGGTGTACGGGTCACTCCAGCCCCCGCCGAGACTCAGGCTGACGACCTTGGCCCCGTTGTACATAGCATACTCGATGCCACTGATGACCCAGCTATCGAGCCCCGAGCCCTCGTGGTCCAGTACCTGCAGGGGCATGATGCGGCAGTTCCAGTCGTGACCGGCCACGCCCTCGGCGTTATTCGTCGCCGCGCCGACGATGCCGGCACAATGCGAGCCGTGACTGACGCCCGAGTCATCCTCGCCACTCGGATTGGGACTCGGGTTGTTGTTCCGATTGACGAAGTCCCAGCCGTTGACATCGTCCACGTAGCCGTTGCCGTCGTTGTCCTGGCCATCATTGGGTATTTCGCCGGAGTTTCTCCAGATGCGGCTGGCGAGGTCGGGATGGTCCAGATCAACGCCGCTGTCAACGATGGCGACGACGACAGCAGAACTGCCGGTCTGCACATCCCAGGCCTGCTCGGCCTTGATCAGCGGCCAGTGATATTGCTCGGGGTAGCGAGTATCGTTGGGTACGCGGAGGGCGTACTTGAGGCGGTCTGGTGACACATCGCCGACACCGGCCTGGCGTTGTAGGGCGACAATTCCCTCGTTGACGGTCTGGCCGGCAGGGAGTTTGATGAGAAAGAGGTTGCCGCCGGCGTAGCGCTTGATGACTTCAGTGTCGGTCGCGGCAAGCATGCGATCGAGGTCACCAGGACGGGCGGTACGGGCCATCCGCACAAGTACCTGCCCGGCCGCGGCCTGATCGGGCACGGTCCGGAACGTTCCGTTCGGACCGGCAACCCGGAACGTCCTTGCAGAGACCTGCTCGAGTTGCACCTGCGCCACGGCTGCCGGGGCAATAAGAGCGAGAACTATCAGTGCAATCAGACACCCACGCACCAGATTAGCGCCAACGCCGTCTTGCGGCCTCGATAATCGGCCGGAGTTGATCACTTGAGATCTCCCCCTGTTTCCTTTGTTGGACTTCCATCCCGCAGGGATGGTGTCAATGCTGACAGTATAAACCATTCGCGCGCGTGTCGGCAAGGCGACATCGCCACCCGAAGGGCTATGAATACGGGACAGACAAATCAATACAAGAACAATGGCGCCTCGACGCGCATCAGTCGGCGTCACGGGGAGGAGTAACGACTGCAAGAGACGAAATCAATGCTGGGTGCATAATTGTGGGCCTCCGGACTGTAAGCAGAAGGGTACTGTGTGTGATGAGATATTTGACGGGCTGGATGCTACCGGCACTAGTGGTCGCCACTATTGGGTATTGTGCGTACGGTATGGCTGCCCCAATCAGCCGCCAGGAGCTGGCGAAGCTGATTGCCGAGACCTCGTCTCTGGCCGGGCGCAATTTCGCGGGTGCGCCGGCGGCCGGAATGGATTTCGTCCAACTCGACCTGCAGAAAACTGCATGGCAGAATGCGGACTTGCGCGGCGCACGATTCCGCCAGTGCACTCTGCAGGGCGCAGATCTCTCCGGCGCGTCAGCACGTGGGGCATTGCTGCTAGACACGGACCTGGCCGATACGGTGATGAGTCATGCCGATCTGAGCGGTGCTATCCTCCGAGCAGTAAATCTGGCGGGGGCCACACTCAGCGATTGCCGCCTTGATGGGACCCGCTTCGAGGATGTGCGGCTGTCGAGCAATGGTGGCACACACCTTGCGGCCCTGACGCTGGCGCTGCGCAAGCTCACCGACATCGAATACGGTCGGGCCTGGGTGAATGGCCTATCCGGCGATGCGTTCTGCTTCGCATACAATACGCAATTCCCGCCATCCTGGCCGTGCGCGCCGTACTACCAGCACCCGGTGATGGCGGCAGGCGAGCTTGCAGGGGTTCAAGTCGAGCTGCACGCCGACCTCCCGGCGGCTGAGAGCTATGAGCGGCTGAAGAAAGCGGTGCGAGCCGGGGATATTTGCATGATACCGTTGCAGTTGACCTCCCCCCAGCTCTGGGACGATGAACAGCGGGGAGTATGGGCAGTCCTCGATGGTATTGGTTCGGTGGCTGGCACGGGCGGTGGGGACTTGGTGCACCTGATCGTGCCACCGTTCGGCGCGAGAGAGTACAGCGATACGAAGTTATTGAGCAAATGGGCGGGACCGTGGCCGACACTGCAGCCGCCTGGACAGGGCCGGAGCAGAGCGCGCTACCCGATGCTGCTGATGAAGCGGACGGATGCGGCGACTGACCCTGCGGTTCAGGTTCTGCCGGCGTTGCAGGCAGCCGCAGGGATGATAAGGGACGAGCGAACAGCGGGGCCGCTGCTGGCCGGGGCTAAGGGCCTACAGCAACTCGCTGATGAACTGCGCAGGGCCGGTACCAACCAGGATATGGAACGGATGCGAGAGCTCGCCGGATGGTCGCTGCACCCGCGTCAGTGTCTCGCAGGGGCGAGGACGGCGGCGTATCAGTTCTGTACCATTGCCATGGAATACTCCAAGGAGCCCAACCGCTCGACACTGTCGCAGGTGGCGGCGATGTACGAAACTGAGGCCAAGCTGCTGACGGGGATGTTCCCTGCACTGGTGCCGACAGATGACAAGCAACCGGGCGCCGTCGAGCTCGGCGACAGCTTCATCGTCGCCGCCCGCATTATTGAGCAGATACAGGCCTCCGAACTGCGCATAGCCGATCTGATAGAGAGTCTGAAGTAAGACGGGCAACAGGAGCATTCTGCAGAGGTATCTATGAACAGGCTCCACGTGGCTGTGCTAATCGGTCTTGGCATAGTTCGGCTCGGTTCAGTTGAGGCTGAAGTCATATCGCCGATGAATGGCCGAAGCTTGCGCGCGCCGGACGCCGGCAGCTCCTACACATTTCTACTCGTGGGACACGCCTATGGCGCACCTCAGAACAAGTTCTCGGTATATCCGGCAGCATCTCTGCTGGCCAACCCGGACATCATCAATGACAGCGACGCCCTTTTCCTAGCCTTGCTGGGTGACAACTACCGTTCCGCCGAGGAAGTACAGGTCAACAATTTCCGAAAGATCGTGGCAGCAATAAACATCCCGGTCTTCAATGCACCGGGGAATCATGACCTCGCCAATCGAGACATTTACACACGTACTTTCGGTCAGACTTACTATGATTTCAGAGTGGGCCATGATCTTTTTGTTGTGCTTGACACGGAGCTTTCCCCCGGCGAGATCGCCGGTGAGCAGTTACAGTACTTCACTGAGTTGATGGGGGCCGCGGCCGCGAATGGCGCCATCCGTAATGTTTTTGTTCTCTCCCATGAGCTGCTCTGGTGCGTGGATGAGCCGAGGCTGGGTATCGTCTTTGAGCATCTAAACTCCCGCGACCAATATAGACCCGATAGCTTCAAGGCGTCGCTGGAGCCATTGGTCTTTGCCGTAGCCGCCGAGAAGCCTATCTTCTGGCTCTCCGGCGACATTGGCTGTTCCTGGTCTCTCTCGCTTTTCTATTGGGAAGATCCGGAGCGCGATGTTACATACCTAGCTACGGGACTGGGGGACACGGCAAGGGATGCAATAATTGAGGTAGAAGTAGGCCGATCAGGCGATGTGACATTCACGCCGCTATCTCTCACAGGCGAAACTCTTGAGGCGATAGACCACTACGGTCCCGACTACTGGACGAGCCACTTCGAGCAAATTACGGACATCAAGGGGATCAATAAATCCGCCCGTGTTCGCGATGTGCTCAGTGCCAAGACATTCTGGGCAGGGGTGATCAGTGCAGCGATCTTAGCCGTTTTCATCCAGGGCATCGTCTGGTGGCGCAGGAGATGGACAAGTCGGCAGGTATAGCATGGCAAATGCTCTCCCCAAAGTCCAGCCGGCAAGCTCTATAGAGAACTGAAAAGGGAGTAACCGAGTCAAAGGCATCATCAGGAATTCACTCAACAGAATGTGTCGCGGACAACAAAACCGTTTCGCAACGGTCTCGGGAGGTGGCGTGAGATGTCCATAGAGGAACTCATCAAACAGGTAGCAAACATCAAGGATGCAGCGACAGTGAAACGAGTCTTCGGTGATCCCATTGAGGTCGGGAAGAAGACCTTCGTGCCAATCGCCAGTGTTCAGGCCGGCTTTGGAGCCGGGTTTGGGCGAGAAAAGGGCAAAGTCAACGCCGAGGGTGAGGAAGGTGAAAGCCAAGAGGGTACTGGAGGCGGCGGCTGCATGAAAGCCCGCCCCGTCGCAGTCGTCGAGATCACTGAAGGAGAGACGACGGTGCACCATATCATAGACCACCACGCGCTCATCGTTGGTGGCGTGATTATGGGCGCCGTCTTCCTGTTCACGAAGGCTCTCTTTGGCAGGCGAAGCGATTAGCCCCCGCCGTCTTGGCTACTTGAGCCATGTACAGGGCACGAGAGCATCCTCATCGGCGTCGGTGCCGTGGGTGCCGTGTCCGTCACTATCGTGCTGGCCATGGTCGGCGAGGATAATGATGCCATAGTCCATCTCCACAAGCGACTCTGCGAGGCAGTTAAGACGTGCGTCGGTGTCTATGATGTATGGCACCACTTCGGGTGAGGATGGCATGAACTTGTGGAATATGTCGTCGGTGGTCACAAGCTGGGTGATGATGAAATCCGGCGTCTCATCTGCAGCTGCCTGCAGTAGCATCTCGACTATCGTATCATCGTCGTAGCGTGGGGCGACCATGCTGATGTGTGCCCAGCGCCCGATGAGATCGGCCATCGAGCAGCCCTCCTGGCCGAAGGTAGCGCCCCTCATGCCGTTGCCTGCCAGGACCTCGAAGACCGTCTCACACTCGAAGTCGTCGCTCTTCGCGTGGATTCCGTGAACTGACTGGTCGCCGCCGGTGACCATGGTGGCAAAGTTGACCGGTGTTATCGTAGGCATGACGGCGCGCAGGATCACGTGCTGCCGGTTCATTAGTGAGGTCAGGTAGGGCAGCTTTTCTCTCCACAATCCCCACGGGTGCATGCCCAGCGCATCAGGAGCAAGGATGGCAAGCCGCTCGCATCCGCCCAGGTCCCCGACGACCTCCTCAATAGGCTCTCCGGTGCTCTGAGCCGGAGCCGGGATGTCAAGTATTGCCGCTATCGTCGGCGCGACATTCGTCAGTGGATAGATCGGTGTGGACAACGCAGATACCCTCCCTCAGGGCTTTTCGTCGACAAACTTGTGCATCTCCGCTGGGGCCATCGGTATCTCCGACAGTGGCGGAATGATGTACTCGTCCCGCTTCGGCGGACCGCAGCACCCCTCCTCGATTCGGTAGTCGGTTGCCAGTGCCCGGACTACGCCGTCCGGCCCCCTGATGACGATGTGCGTGAAGTTGACGTCATCCCAGTCGTAAGTGTACTTGATCCGCTGGCCCGGCGCCATTGGGATATTGCGTGACACAGCATCACGCGCCGGCGGGTAGTCCTCCTGGAAGCTTGGTAACTCGCGCAACCGATGGGCGGTCTCCGTAGCGCCGATGGGCGTGATCGCGATCGTTTCTCCTGACTCGTTGGCGATATCGAAAGTCTCCAGGAACACCAGTAGCATGGGGTTGTACGGCAGTGTGACTGCTGCGAAGACCAGCAGCCAGAAGCACAACACGACCACTGCCACACTAGGGACCAGCAGCATCAGCAGCCACCGGGGAGGTTTGTTGAGTACGGCCACGATCGCGCGCAACACCGCCATCACCTCTTGCCAGTTGAGGTGTGTAGTTCGTCGAAGACCGAAGGGATGAGTTCGAGCAGGTCGGTGGCGAGGTATCCGCGAGGGCCAATCTGGTCTGCGGCGATGTCGGCGGCGCGGCCGTGCATCCATACGGCGGCGTAGGCAGCCGGTAGCGGCTCGGCACCGGCGGCCAGCAATGCGCTGATGATTCCACTGAGGATGTCGCCCATGCCGCCGCTTGCCATGCCGGAGTTGCCGGTGGGATTGATCCAGGCCTCGCCGCCGGGCGCGGCTGTGACTGTGCCGGCTCCCTTGAGCACAACAACCGCTCCGATCTGCTCGGCGCAGCGTCTGGCAGCTTCGAGACGGTCGGCCTGAATCTCGGCTACGGATGCGCCTGTCAGCCGCGACAACTCGCCCGGATGCGGTGTGATGACCAGCTCGCCGGGAGCGTCGGCGAGAAGCTCAGCGCGGCCCGCGAAGGCATTGAGACCGTCGGCGTCGAGCACGACCGGGCACTCGATGCGAGCCAGCAGACCGGCGACGAATTCCCGCGTCGTGTCCTCGGTTCCCAGTCCAGGGCCGAGTACAGCAGCATCGGCATCAGCCGCGAGTCCGGCAGCGGCTTCGATATTGCGCGGGCGCAGGAAGCCGCAGTTGTGATCCATGAGGGGCGCGGTCATCACCTCGGTGCATTTGGTCTCGAAGATCGCGTTGAGCTCACCGGGACAGGCGAGAGTGACGAGGCCTGCGCCGGAGCGTGCCGAGGCTAGCGCCGACATTGCAGCCGCGCCGGTGAGGCCCGTTGAGCCGGCGACTACGAGGACGCGTCCGGCATCGCCCTTGTGCGCATCCGGAGCGCGGATCGGTATGACTGCGGCTACGTCCGCCGGCTCGGTGACATGGGTATTGAGGACCGGGTCAGCGGCCGGGACAGGGGAGAGGCAGATCTCGGCGACACGGATGCGGCCACAATATGCGCGCCCGGGATACAGATAGAGCCCCTGCTTCGCCAGGCCGAAGGTGACCGTGATGTCGGCGGCAGGGACGGTGCCGAGCAACGCTCCGGTATCGGCGTTGAGGCCGGAAGGGATGTCCACAGCTATCGTGGGGCCTTCGTGTGCGGCCATGAGCGCCAGCACTGCGGCGATACGGCCATGGACCGGGCCGGAGATGCCGGTGCCGAGAACGGCGTCAATGAGGAGGTCGGCGGCGGAAAGGAGTTCGGCGATTTCGGCGTCTGACGGGCTTTCGTGCACGGGGATGTCAAAGGCGGCGGCGTACTGGCAATTTGACGCGGCGTCACCGCTGAGGTCGGACTCCGAGCAGAGCAGCGCGACGTGTGCCTTATAGCCGCGTGTTACAAGATGGCGGGCAGCGACAAAGCCGTCGCCACCGTTGTTGCCCTTGCCGCAGAAGATCAGGGCAGTGCCGCCGGGGGGGAGGAGTTCGGTGGCGGCATCAGCCACCGCGCGACCGGCGTTCTCCATGAGCACGCGACCGGGGAAGTTGTATTCCTCGATGGTCGCGCGGTCCAACTCGCGCATTTGAGAGCCCGTGACTGCTTTCATCGTAGCCGCTCCCTGTCGAATTAGTAGAGGGGTCTATTCGCGGGGAGAAACGGTTTCTCCTGCGTGGGAGTCGCGACGGCAGGTGGCATACTCGAAGCAGCGAATATCTTATGCGCGAGGCCATGGTGTGGCGATGACAGATCGGCGACACCACAACAAGCGGAGAGACTTATGGGGAGCAATGGCAATGATCGGGATGACGGTTCTGAGCCTTGGTGTCGTTGTTGCGGCGTGTCTGCTGGCTTTTGCGGGTCTGCCGACGGGGAAGCCTAAGTTTCGCAAGCAGCTACCGGAGGGTGTGGTGGAGCTGGTCGGTGTGGGTGCTAGTGAAGGCACCGGTCTGGTGGAGCTGGATGATGATTCGCTGCTGCTCGTGGCCGGAATGGAGCGGCGGATATCTACAGACGGCGGTGCGAGCTGGGGAGATGCGGAACCGCTGAACTGCAAAACGATGGGAAGACCGGGGAATCTGTCGTGCATACGGACGGCATCGGGAGAGTTGGCGCTGGCGCACCGTGGCAAGGAGGAGTTCGTAGCGGGGACCGAGGAGGCCGGCTGGACTCCGTTCTACCTGTCCGTGTCGGAGGACGAGGGGAAGTCCTGGTCGGGCGGTTGGCCGATGAACCTGCTGGGAGGGCCTTACTACGACGCGATGATCCAGCTTTCCACCGGACGGTTGCTCATGCCCAGCCGCATCTGCTACTCGAACAACGCGCACCCCGGCCTCGAATACGAGCGTGCCAGCAGCTATGGGTACTGGAACGGCCTCCGAGTGCAGGTAACCGGTCACTATCACTACCCGGAGATAGACATCGCTGCGGCGAGCTACTCAGATGACGACGGGCGCACGTGGCAGCGCTGTAACGGCCAACTGATGGGCTGGTTCGACGCAGAGGGGATTCCGAATGGACGGGGTGGAGTGACCGCCGTGGACGAACCGAATGTAGCCGAGTGCGCCGACGGACGCGTGATGATGCTGGCGCGTTCGACGGTGGGGCGACTCGTGCAGAGCTACTCCGGCGACGGTGGAGAGAACTGGGAGCCGATCCTGCCCAGTGAATTGCCCAGTTCGTACTCGCCACCGAGGCTGAGGCGCATCCCTGACAGCGGCGACCTGCTGTGTATCTGGAATCAGGTCTCCCGCGACGAGATCAGGCGCGGCTACCGGCGCGGAAGGCTCTCTGCGGCCATCTCCCAAGACAACGGCGCGAGCTGGGAATATTTCAATACCATCGAGGTCAGTGCCGGCATACAGGACGTGGACAGAATTTCCCCACAGTATCCAATCAGCCCGATTGGGGCAATAGCGGAGTTGGGAACACTACCTGACGACTGGGCCACCTTCGACTATCCCAACGCATGGTTCATCGGTGACAAGGTTTTGCTGATGTATCACCGGAGCTGGATCGAGGCTGCGGAAGACGCGGAGGAAGCGGTGACGCTGGGCGAACGGACGGGCAGCGCGAAGAAACCCGGTGAAACCGTGTTGCGCCTCTATCCGCTCACCTGGTTCTACACTTAGTCGACACAGCACTCAGTCCTGCTCGTGGCGTGGAATGGTGGTGAGTTGCGGACAGGGAAGCTGCAAACTCCGGTCTAAGTTGGGGTCCGTGTCCGCTTGAGCCGGTTGACAGCTTCGGCTTTGCGGCATAGACTGGTCTGGGTATATAAACATAACGCGGAGGCGACAAATTGCCGCCAAGAACAATAACTAAAGCGCCAGGGCGCATCTGCCTCTTCGGCGAACATCAGGACTTCCTGGGCCTCGCGGTCATTGCGGCTCCCATTGATCTGCACATAACAGTTTCCGGCACCCCGCGGCGAGATACCTGGTTCAACGTTAGCATGCCCAACATCGGGGAAAGCGATCTCTTCGACGCTTCGGATGAGCTGGAGTATCGCGTGGACCTGGACTTCATCCGCGCTGCGACCAACGTTGTGCGCCGATGCGGCTGCGACATCAAGACGGGCTACGACTGCGTCATCCATGGCAACATACCCATCAATGCCGGCACCTCGAGTTCCTCGGCGCTGATGGTGGCATGGGTCCAGTTCCTCCTCGCCAGCCAGGACCATCATGCCCAGGCCGACGCGGAGGCGATCGCCCGGCTTGCGTATCAGGCCGAGGTCCTCGAGTTCAACGCCCCCGGCGGCATGATGGACCATTACGCCTCCGCTCTCGGTGGCCTTATCTACATTGACTGTCGCGAGCCGATTACGGTGCAGAGAATCTCCAGCCATCTGGATGGCTTCGTACTGGGCAACACCGGTGTGCGCAAGAACAACAACGCCATCATCGCCGAGTCAAGGACTGCAACCAACGCCGGGTTTGAGATTCTCCGCCAGCGCATCCCGGACTTCTCGATCTGGACCACGCCGTTCGAGGAGGCCGAGCAGCACTTCTCCGAGATGAAGCCCGAGGTATCCAGACGCGTGCGGGCAAATCTCATCAATCGCGACCTTTGCCAGGAAGGCAAGAACTTGCTGCTGGCTGATAAGCTGGATCAGGAACGCCTCGGTGAGATGCTCCATGAGCACCAGGTACAACTCCGCGATGGTGTCGGCGTATCCCATCCGCGCCTCGATGAGCTCATTGATGCGGCGATGGAGGCCGGCGCGCTCGGCGGGAAGCTCAACGGGTCCGGCGGCGGCGGCTGCATGTTCGCGTATGCCCCGGGCAGGCAGCACGAGGTCAATGAAGCGATCGAGGAAGCCGGTGGCGAAGCTTTCATTGTCAACATAAGCAAGGGAGCCCATACGGTAGCCGATGCCTGAGGCCTCGGTGCCCGATGCTTGTCAGTGGGCCGAACCCGACGGGGAGTGCGTATCATGAGTTCACTGCGTATTACGATCGGAGGCGTGCGCGGCATCGTCGGCGAGTCGCTCACGCCCGACCGTATCGTTCGCTATTGCTCGGCACTTGCGACCTACTTGGAGGGGGGCAAGGTCTTCGTAAGCCGCGACACGCGCCGATCCGGAGAGATGGTGCTCAATTGCGCCCTCACGAGCCTCATCGCCGCCGGCTGCGAAGTCACAGACCTGGGCATCTGTCCCACTGCCTCTCTCCAGCTCGCCGTCAAGGAATCAGATGCCGTCGGCGGCCTCGCCATCACTGCCGGACACAATCCCGGGCAATGGAACGCGCTGAAGTCCGTACGGGCTGACGGCATATTCCTCAATCCCGCAGAGGCCGCGGATCTCCTCGACATCTACCATCAGGGGGAGTTCATCAAGGCAACCTGGGACTTCCTCCAGCCGGTTCGCGGTGATGAGGCCGTCGGCGCTCGCCATCTTGAGGCAATACACGAGCAGGTTGATTGCGATGCCATCTCGCAGAGCGGCCTGAGTGTGGCCGTTGACTGTGCCAATGGCGCTTGCTCGGAGTACGCGCCGCGCCTGCTCGAGGAACTCGGCCTTGAGGTCGTCGCGATGAATACGGAGGTATCTCAACCGTTCCCGCATCCACCGGAGCCGAGTGCCCACAATCTGGGGCAACTACAGGCTCTTACCACTGCCGCGGGCGCTGATGTCGGCTTCGCTTTCGACGCAGACGGCGATCGGCTGGCTCTAGTATGTGGCGACGGTTCAATTCCGGGCGAGGAAAAGACGCTGTGCTTCGCCGCCGAGATGATCTTCCGCCGTGGCGACCCTGGCCCTCTCGTCACCAACATCTCCACCACACAGGCCGTGGATGACATCTCCCGCAGCTATGGCCGCGACGTCGTCCGCGTCCGTATCGGCCAGGCGTACATAGCCGAGGGGGCACGCAATTACTCCGCTGCCATCGCCGGCGAGGGCAGCGGTGGCGTAGTCTTCCCGCGGCTGCATTACGCCCATGACTCGATGGCAGCCATGGCTCACATCCTCCAGCTCATCGCCGAGGCTGGAAAGCCGGTCGCCGAACTTGTTGGCGATATGCCTCAGTACCACATGTGCAAAGAAACCGTCGCCTGTCCGATCGAGACCGCCTTCAGTGTGCTCGAAGGTCTCCGCCAACAGGGAAAGCCTGCCTGGGCCGAATACGAGAACCTCGAAGATGGCATCAAGTACGGACATCCTGACCAGTGGGTACACATCCGCGTCTCAGCGACGGAGCCGCTGATCCGTGTCATCACCGAAGCCAGGGAACCTCGGCAAGCGGAAGTCCTGGCCCAACATTACACCAACGAGATCAGAATACTGATGTAGCGTTGCCCGCCGTTTGCAGGCGGATGGGATGCGTGGCATCCCGAACCAAACGGAGACTATCATGGACATTGTGCGAACACTCAAGACCGGGATATCCGGCGTGCGCGGAGTCGTCGGCGAGTCGCTAACTCCGCAACTTCTCATCGGTTTCGCCCAGGCCTTCGGCACCTACCTCAAGGGGGGCACCGTCGTCATCGGCCGCGACACTCGGCCCTCAGGAGAGATGGTCCAGGCTGCCGTCGTCGGCGGCCTGCTTGGCACTGGCTGCGAGGTCGTGGATGTGGGCATCGCCCCTGTGCCAACCGTCCAGATGGCAGTCAGAGACGGTATGGCCGACGGAGGAATCGTCATCACCGCGAGCCACAACCCTCAGCAGTGGAACGCCTTGAAATTCATCCGGGGTGACGGTGTCATTCTCCATCCCCACCAGATGGAGGAGCTACTCAGCGTCTATTATCAGGGCAATTTCTCCCTTGCGACTGTTGACGAAATACGGAGCGTCGCACACGATGATGCCGCCGTCACCCGACATATGGATGCGGTGCTTGCTCTCACCGACGCTGAGACCATCGCCGGAGCAGGGCTCAAGGTCCTCGTGGATTGCGTCAATGGCGCCGGTTCCGTCATCTCGGAGAGCTTCCTGAAGGCCCTCGGCTGCGAGGTGGTCGTCATAAACGATAGTCCCAACGGCATCTTCCCACACTCCCCTGAGCCGATTCCCGAGAACCTCTGGCAGCTTGAGGAGGCTGTGAAGGAGTATGGTGCCGATATCGGCTTCGCACACGATGCCGACGCCGACAGACTCGCGATTGTCTCCGAAGAGGGCAAGGCCATCAGCGAGGAATTCACCCTTGCCTTCGCATGTGACGCGATTGCAGATACAGTGGACGGCCCATTCGTGACCAACCTGTCCACCTCACGCATGATAGACGAAGTGGCGAAGCGCCACGGCAAGAGCGTCGTCCGCTCTAAAGTCGGAGAGGTTAACGTCGTCCGCGAGATGCAGGCGCATGCCTCAGGGATGGGTGGCGAGGGCAATGGGGGGGTAATCTGGGCCCGGGTGCAGTACTGCCGCGACAGTATCGCCGGTATGGCACTGATTCTCGAGGGTCTCGCGCGCCAAGGTGGCACTGTCACACAATGGGCCGATAGCATGTGGGGCTCAGAGATTTACAAAACGAAGATGGAGTGCCGCCCCTCACGCATCCAGCCTGTGCTCCTCGGTCTCCGCGAATTCTATGCCGACGCCCAACTCGACCTCACAGAGGGCATCAAGGTACTGTGGGATGATGGTTCATGGCTCCACGTGCGTCCCAGCAACACTGAGCCGATCATCCGCATCATCGCCGAAGCCGACACGTGGGAGCAGGCCGACGAGAAAGCCAACGAGGCAATGGTGCAGATACACAAGCTACTCTGACGCCCGCTGCGCCTGCAGGTATTCCACGACCTCATTCGGCTCCGCGAGCCATATCTCGTCGCCGCCGACTTGCAGCACCGTCTCAAAGCGCTGTGCAAGCTGGGCGGTAGTGCAATCCTTCCAAGGATGCACCGGCTCATCCGGCATCGGGCAGTGGCAGTAGTCTATCACCCAGCCTCCCGCATCCACGGCCTGGTGCAGGCGCTTGTACGGGTCATACGCCGAATAGAATGGCGGCGGATACTCCGTGTGCAGAGGTACGCGACACAGCCGCATCAGGTCACAGTAAGGCCGGTTGATATCGTCATAGATCGTCATGACCGCCTGGTATCCAGCCTCTTCGGCGACGGCCCGGCTCGCCGGATAGGAGTCGTTATTGCCCGGCACGCAGAAGACCGTGAGCGGCAGGCCGATTGCAGCCTCCAGAGCGCCCTTGGCCTCTACAACCTCATACCGGGCGTTATGCTCGTCAATGGCGGCGTGGGTCATCCCGTGACACGAGACTCCCCAGCCCTCCTCGTGTAGCATCTGGACTTCATCCCGCGACAGAATCATCCAGCCCTCAAAGCTGCTCCCCCTGGCGCAGCGGGGTATGCCGACCTCGCGGCTAACGATACAGACATGGCCCGGCAGGCCGAACTGCCGGTGTATCGGCACCGCATGATCCAGGAGTGCCTGACAGCCCTCGTCGTAAGTAATTGAGTAGACCCAGCTTTTGCCGTCTTTCCATGTCATCTGCTGGCTCCATCACACATTCTGCGCAACCTTGTGCACGATGTCAGCCAGGTCCTGTATGTCCCGCTCGGTCAAGTACTGATTCACGCCCAGGCAGACCATCTCATTCAGCGCCCGCTCGGCCTCCGGACAGTACCCCGGCTCATAGGGCACATGATGCCCACTGCCGAACTCTTCGGACTCGAAGGGGAAGAGCGTGTCTCCGTAGATGCGCTTATTCCGCAGCGCCTCATACATGAAAATCGGGTAGCCGATATAGCCGGCGGAGCAGTTGGCCCCCTCTGCCGTCACCGCTGCTGCGAAGCGCTCCTTGCTCATTCCCAGTTCTTGCTCGTTGATGCGCAGGGGGAATTGCCAGTACGTGTGGAGTCCGTCCGGCTGCGTTATTGGCGGTGTGAGGCCCGCGATTCCCTGTAACTTCTCGGTCAGCAGATCGCCGGCCCAGTTGTAGCCGGCGGTAATCCGGTTCAGCTTCCGCAACTGCGCAAGGCCTACCGCCGCCGTCAGCTCATTCATCCGGTAGCAGAGGCCGAAGATCGGGTACTCCCGCGCACCCGCAGCCGAGTAGTCCGGCCAGCCCTTGTTCCCGAAGAGATGGATACGCTCACCAAGCTCCTCGTCATCGCTGATCGTCAGACCCCCATCGCCTGTTGTGATATGCTTACTCTGCTGCAGCGAGAATGCCCCGATATCGCCGATTGTCCCGCACCGCCGGCCCTTGTACATTGCCCCGTAGGCCTGAG
>Ga0180431_10005244_pt1 | contig 15834 bp, 7 predicted proteins | sample SS_ome_11_FD_132459 | JGI IMG/M metagenome (GOLD analysis project Ga0180431, IMG submission 132459) | Hypersaline lake sediment archaeal communities from the Salton Sea, California, USA - SS_1_MS_1 metaG | ecosystem: Environmental > Aquatic > Non-marine Saline and Alkaline > Hypersaline >... | reverse complement strand
GTCGAGCTTGATCCCACTGAGAAGCAGATTAAGGATTTTCTCACCGAGCAGCTTGAAAATATCGGGTATTGGAAGGAGCCTTACCTTACAGAGTTGCATCGGGAAATATTCCAGGAAATTATTTACGATTTCGCTGGCCGCAATCCCCGTGAAGTCAAGCGACAGCTAAATAGTTCCTTGATGGCCGGAGCGGGTGCTATCATGATTAAGGCCGATGGCTTGGCTTTTGCTCAGGGGATGCAGCTTTTCTTTATCCGGAAGATTCTCGATGAAACATATACCTCATCTACTTTACTGGGTAGCACGAATTGTCGGGAATTTTTCAGACAATGGTCCGTCATTGTACGGTCCGCTATAGAAAAAGAGGCGAGCTTCCCGCTAACTGTAAGAGTATCTACTTCTTTTATCCAATCGCTTTCCAAGATAGGTCAGGAATCCCAGATGGCCTCTAAAGCAGAAGGGGTTAAGAATCAAAAATTTGCAGAGGACTTTCTGGATAAAGCCCTGACAGCCAAATTGGATCTATCATTTGCAAGGCAAGAATATCACGAATTTCTTCAAAAACCAAAGTTCGCTGGTCTGATGCACCTGTTGGCTGATGAGGATATCGGTCGATTGATGCTCGTTGAATTCCCAACCGAAGAGATTGCTGCTGTGGTTGGTAAAAGCAAAGATACCGATATCGTCATGGAAGCCGTGGCACGACAGCTTAATAAGAAGACGGATGAGTTGACCGACGACGATTGCTGTAGAATAAAGGAATTAAACCTTTCTGGTTCGGGCATTTCCGACCTTTCACCGATAAAAGACTTTACAAACTTGCAAGTGCTTGACCTTCAGAGCACTCAGGTGACCGATGTAGAACCTCTTGCTTCCCTCAGAAAGCTGCATACGCTTGACCTTCGTGACACGCCACTGAGCAACATTGGCGTCTTGGCTGGACTGACGGACTTGGGGATCCTTTTTCTTTCGGACACAACGATCACAGATCTTCAACCTTTAAGGAATCTAGTAGCCCTCAAAGATCTTCTGGTTCATGGAACGTTCGTATCGGATCTTGAGCCTTTGAGAAACTTAGCGGGTTTAGCAAGGCTTGGCGTTGATCGCACGACTGTCTCCAACCTAGAGCCTTTAGAGAACTTAACCTGCCTGCAAGCACTTGGCCTAAACGAGACAAAAGTATCAAATGTAGAGCCTCTGAGGCATTTAACCGATTTACGAAGGCTTTACCTGTCTGGTACGGAGGTCAGAGACGTCAGTCCACTGTCGGGCCTTGCAAATCTCCAAAGGCTTGAGCTTCACAACACAAGTGTCGGCGACATCAAACCACTCACCGATCTTACAAAGCTGCAAATCCTAAGGCTTTACGGCACTCCAGTTAGCGATATCAAGCCTCTCAAAGCTCTTACAAGCCTACAAGTACTTTCGCTTGGCGGGACAAGGGTTGGCGACATCAGCGTTCTGGCCAACCTTACAGAATTGCAAAGGCTTGACCTTTCCAGCTTGCAGATTAGCAACATCCGAGTTCTTTCTATCCTTACAAAGTTGCGAGAGCTTTATCTTGAAAACGCGAAAGTAGATGATAAACAGTTGGCGGAGATTCAAGAAGTTCTACCAGAGTTGAAAATCCATCAGTAATTCTTTGGTTTCCGAAATCCTCCATTAACGGGCGTCAGTGGATTTTTAAACTCTTTGGCTTTACGTTTAATATGGATTCGCTTATTGATGGTGAGTTTTGTAAAATATCGTTGATGATGTTTTGATGTTCTGAACTTATATTATAGGAGACGACGATGCAAAGAAGAGATTTTATCAGTTGTGCGGCGGTGGGCTCTGTTTGTGCGATGGCCCCGGGGGCGGCGGGCGCTCAAAAGCGGAAAGCAAAGAACAGTTGTAAGATCACCGTGCTCAAGAAAACGATCCACAACGATTTGTACAAGCAAATCAGAGGCAAGGAAGGCAAGGTTTGCGGCATCTTCGAAGAGGGCCAGGAATTTATTCTCACATCGCCGTATAAGCCGCCGGAAGGGTTCTGCCAGTGGGCCTGGGCCGATATTCGGCAATTCATCTTCGGCGCGTGGTTCGGCCGGGAAGATGCGACCGTCGCTTGCTGCACGGATGGCTTCCGGCCCGTGCTATTCAAAGTCGAGCGGATTGCCTAAAGATATCCCACATTTTTTTGACAGGTGAGGAAAGAGAATGACTATGGAAGGACTTCATAGCACACGGCGCGTTTTTTTGAAGGCTCTTGGGACTGGGGCGGCGGTGTTGGCGACGGGTTGCTCTGCGCCGGCTCGTGCTCGTGGCACGTCCGGCAAGCCGAATGTTTTGATGATTCTGGTGGATGACCTGGGGTATGGGGATTTGTCGAGCTATGGGGCGACGGATTTACAGACGCCGCATATTGATCGGCTCATGACGGCGGGGATGCGGTTCGATCATTTCTATGCCAACTGTCCCGTTTGCTCGCCGACACGGGCGGCGCTGCTGAGCGGGCGGTATCCCGATATGGTGGGTGTGCCGGGTGTGATTCGGACGCATATCACGAACAACTGGGGTTATCTGGCGCCACAAGCGGTCCTTTTGCCGGAGTTGCTCAAGCCTGTCGGCTACCACACCGCTATCGTCGGTAAGTGGCACCTGGGTCTGGACTCGCCGAATACGCCGAACGAGCGAGGCTTCGACCACTTCCACGGCTTCCTCGGCGATATGATGGACGACTACTATAACCACCGCCGGCATGGTAATAACTATATGCGGCTGAATGACAAAGAAATCGATCCGAAAGGTCACGCGACGGATCTGTTTACGCAATGGGCTATCGACTATATTCGCGAGCGAACTGGCGAGAAACAACATCGCGGGCAAGATGCCCGCGACACGCAAGGGCGGGACGCCCTTGCCACGAAGCCGTTCTTTTTGTACTTAGCCTACAATGCGCCGCATACGCCGATTCAGCCGCCCGCCGAGTGGCTTGAACGCGTTAAGAATCGCGAGCCGGGGATTAGCGACAAGCGAGCTAAGCTCGTCGCCTTGATTGAGCATTTAGATGAGGGAATAGGCAAGGTCGTTGCCAGCTTGAAGGAATGTGGGATAAGTGACAATACGCTTGTGATCTTCACCTCCGACAACGGCGGTCAGCTTAACGTCGGCGCCAATAACGGTCCGCTGCGCGCCGGTAAACAGGATATGTACGAGGGCGGGATTCGCGAGCCGATGTGCGCCGTCTGGCCCGGTAAGATCCAGTCCGGCTCGCGAAGCGATCGCGTTGCGATGACGATGGATTTGTGCCCGACGATCTGCGAGGCGGCCGGGGTGAACGTCTCTCATACGATTGACGGTCGGAGCATTTTGCCGACGTTGCTCGGTCGATCGCAACCGACTGAAGATCGGTTCCTGTTCTGGGTTCGTCGGGAAGGGGGGCAGTACGGCGGTCGGGCGTATTACGCCGCTCGATACGGAGATTTCAAGCTCGTGCAGAACAGCCCGTACGAGCCGATGGAGCTTTATAATCTCAAGGACGATCCGAAAGAGCAGAATCCGTTAGGCAGAAGGCATAAAATGTACCAGAGGCTTTTTAAAGCCCTTCGCAATCACATTATCGAAGCCGGCGCTGTGCCCTGGGAGAAGTATCCCGTCGAGCTGGATAACACACCGTAGTGTTGTCTGTTATTTGTCATTCTGAGGCGGAGCCGAAGAATCTGTGAACTGGACGAAGTGTTCCTGTTTGTGAAGGGATCCGCAATTTGTAACGCAGATTCTTCGCTGCACTGCGTTCCGCTCAGAATGACAAAGGAGAGCGAGGTACAAAGAATGACAAAGAGGGAATGTTCCGTTTTGAATGACGAAGGCGAGAGGTTGATATTTTACAATTCTTTTACAACCGAAAACGGTCGGCGGCCGTCATAATAGATGGTGGATACAGCGATATCCGTATGTTCCTTTTACAGAGATTATGTTAATCCACCGTTCGGAAAGAGGTTGGTCATGATGAGAGACACGATTTTCAAATTGGCAGTCCCGGCGTGCTTGATGATCTCTTTGCTTTTGGGATCAGCCTTGGCTGACGAAGAAGTGAATGTGCCCACACGCATAATGAAGAGCCCAACCGTCGGATTCAGCGAAGAGACTTTGGCCGGACGAAAAGTTGTCGTGCGGATATACAATGATTGGCGAGTCGATCCGCGAGCGTACGAACTTGTCAAGGTGCCGCTGACCGGTCTTTCAATTAGCTTCGATTCCATCCGCAAAGCATCTGATGGTGTTGATGAATCAACGGCACTTGTTATCACCGGTCCGGACCAGAACGATGACGTTGCAGCGGATGTCATTGGAGAGGTGGTCTACGCCGAATGCTATGGAAAAGGAAAACAACTTGCTCTCCGGCCAACAGGTATCGGCGAGAAGAAACCGGAGCGAAGGACTATCATCGATGCTTTGGGCGCCCCGATCCGAAAAGCTTCCGTCGATATCTTCGTTCGAGGCATTTCAAGTGAGGATCCACGCGTTTATTTGCGAACGGTCGAAGCAGATAAACAAGGACAATTCGAAATTCCTCATATCATCGGATCACTAAGACATTTTTCATTTGTTGTTTCGAATCCGAACTACGGCGTCTTTGTCGTTGACCGATATCTGCCCGCCCAGATGAAATTGGCTGCGCCCTTAGTACCACAGGGCACTGTTGCCTATGAGCGCGCCATCCGCGGAATCGTTGTCGATCCCGAAGGCCAGCCGGTCGGCGGAGCGGTTATCCAGTGTTCCCATGTACGCACACTTGGTGAGGGCCTGATCAACGCACAGAACGGATGGACGTACACATCCCTGACGGACGATCAGGGGGCTTTTAGTTTGTACCTTCCGAATGAGAACCGTCGGGGTGAACGAGGCTATCTCATCCCGCCGAAATCTCAGTATCAGGTTCGAATCGACGCCCCGGCGGAATTTGGCCTTCTACCCCACGTCAAGCCGATAGAGAATGGCCTGGATGCCGTGATCGTTCTGGAACGGGGCGGGCGGTGCAGGACGTTCGTCTTTGAAGACGCCAACGGTCCGATTGTGGATTTTAGGAGGCTGCAATTTATTAATGTGACCATCAAGCAATCCAAAGGAACCAGAGTCCCTTTGAGATATGACGACTTCAAGGATGGTGGTGTTTTTCCGTCGGGGACATACGAGGCAACGGCGTATGAACATGGAAGTGAAGTTGAATATCAGCCCCTGGTCGTCGATGAGGATAGCCCCGACGTTCTGGTCTTTAAGATCAAGGAGGAGATTCTCTATTACGGGCAGATCGTTCACGGCCTGACGGGCGAGCCTCTGCCCGGGGCGTTTGTTTTCGGTTTCAGCGGTAAGCGAAAGGGGAATCTCTCGATGATTACGGATCGGCAATGGGAAGCGCTTCATGCTTTGCCGGTCGATCCTTGTCTTACGGACCCGGCGGTCAAGCCGATCTGCGAGATTTACAGCGTGAAGAAAATCGTGCGAACCGACGAGCAGGGATATTTTCAGATGAGTTTTCGGCCGGGAGAGATTTACGGCTTCATCGCGTTTGAAGAGAATTATCTCGGTTTGATGCATCGCCGGCACGCGTTAATACCCGATGAGCATGGAATGGCAAAAATCCCGGCGATGACATTGTACCCGGCGGCGACGGTCTTTGTGGAGGCGTGTACGGACGCGAGGCATATATCTATCTGGCCGCGCTGGATCATTGATGAAAATGAGAATGCTGTTTGGGTAGGGGATTTTCTGGCGACCGACGACCGAAGAGAGAGCATGTTTACCTACGATAGCTGGCTCGAACAAAACCAGGTGCAGAGTTTTCATGTTCCGGCCGGGTTGAACGTGCGTGTCAAATTGGATACGCCGTATGACAAGAAATGGTGTCCCATTGAATTTCCCAAGATGATTCACCTCGCCCAGGGCCAGGCGATCGATTTGGGCTGGCACGAGTTCAAGCCCGCCCTCAAGGTGTCGGTGCGGGTGACCGATGCGCAAGGCGAGCCGTTGGAAGGCGTCCCGGTCCGGCGAGTATGGGACGGCAACCACTGGGGCGTGCCCCACAACTCTGATGTGTCCGGCATATCTCGCTTTTACGTCGTCCCCAATTCCCAGGGCGAGTTCGGCGTCAGTTATCATGACGAAGGCGGGGTGCATTTACGAGAAACCATTCCGTACGCCATAGGCGGCAAAGAAGATGAAGACCGTCAATTTACACTTCAACTTTCAGATGAAATGCTCGGTCATCTGTTCAAGTAGAACCACTTCAAACCACTAAAAATCTTGACATTGGCAGTCTGTTGAGGATACAACAGGTCAAATATTGATAATCTTGGGGTACTATGAACGTACGATAATCCGGGAGGCTCCGCAGACATGAGAAAGACAATGAATACTTCGAAGATATTGCTATGCATTTTGTTTCTAACGGGGATTGTGTCTCCTGCCGGGGCGCAGACGGTTCTGGTCGAGGCCGAAAGTTTTGCTAATCACGGCGGCTGGGTCGTGGATCAGCAGTTCATGGATCAGATGGGCTCTCCGTTTTTGTTGGCCCATGGTTTGGGCGTTCGAGTGGGCGACGCGGCGACGGCGGTGACCTTCCCGGCTGTCGGTACATACCGCATCTGGGTGCGAACACGGGATTGGGTTGCGCCGTGGAAGGCGCCGGGCAAGCCGGGACGATTTCAACTCATCGTGGATCGGGTGCCTCTCAATACGATGTTCGGCGCCGAGGGCGCACAATGGCATTGGCAGGACGGCGGTACGGTCCAGATTAAGAAAAAGCAGGTCGTGGTCAAGCTGCACGACTTGACCGGTTTCGACGGTCGGTGCGATGCGATCATTTTTTCGGCCGATGCCGGTTTTATTCCTCCGAACGACGGCGAATCTTTGGCCGCGTTTCGACGACGGGCGCTGGGTTTGTCCGAGCAGCCTGAGGATGCCGGTAGCTATGATCTGGTCGTGGTTGGCGGCGGGATAGCCGGTACGTGCACGGCGGTCTCGGCGGCCCGGCTGGGTTTGCAGGTTGCGCTGATACAAAATCGTCCCGTCCTCGGCGGCAATAACAGCTCGGAGGTTCGCGTCCATCTGAACGGCGAAGTGAATCAGCCGCCTTATCCGGCGCTGGGCGGCGTTGTGAACGAACTGGATACCGGGCTTCGAGGCAACGCCCAGCCCGCAGAGCACTACAACGATCAGCAGAAGCTCGACGTCGTTGGAGCGGAAAAGAATCTTCATCTGTTCCTGAACATGCACGCCTTACAGGTCGAGAAGGAAGGCGATCGACTCACCGCTGTGATCGCCCAGCATATTACGGCCGGTACCCGGCACCGTTTTACGGCGCCGTTGTTTGCCGATTGCACCGGCGACGGCAATCTCGGATATCTGGCCGGGGCCGATTTCCGGATGGGCCGGGAAGGCAAGGCCGAGACCGATGAGCCGCTGGCGCCGGATCAGCCCGACAAGATGACGATGGGCTCGTCCGTCCAATGGTACTCCGTCGAGACGGACAAGCCCTCGATCTTTCCGAGTTGCCCCTGGGCGTTGCAGTTCAATGAGGAGAGTTGCCACTACCTGATTCGAGGGGACTGGGACTGGGAAACCGGGATGAACCGGGACCAGGTCACAGACTTCGAGGCGATTCGAGACCATGCCCTTCGAGCTGTCTTCGGCAACTGGGCGTATTTAAAGAACCAGAGCCAGGACAAAGCGAAGTACGCCAACCGTAAGCTCGAATGGGTGGCGTATGTCGCCGGCAAGCGCGAATCCCGCCGGCTGCTCGGTGATATCATCCTGAAGCAGCAGGACATTGAACGCCGGCGACGATTCAAGGATTCATTTGTCACGACGACGTGGTCCATCGACCTGCACTACCCCGATCCGAAGAATTCCAGGTTCTTTCCCGGGCAGGAATTTCGCTCGATTGCCAAGTTCCGCAAGATCAAGCCGTATCCGATTCCGTACCGGTGTCTCTATTCGCGAAACGTCAGCAATTTGATGATGGCCGGGCGGTGCATTAGCGTCACGCACGTGGCGCTCGGAACGATTCGCGTGATGCGGACCGGCGGGATGATGGGCGAACTGCTGGGGATGGCGGCGTCGATTTGCAAAAAATATAATACTAATCCCCGCGGTGTGTATGAAAACTATCTCGGTCAATTGAAACAGTTGGCTCGAAGGGGTGTCGGAAAATCGCCCGAAGTAGATGAAAGCGCCTTCCGGGAAGCCGCGGAGAACGGCCGGTTGGCCAATGAAGGCCTCGCCCGGTGTAAACGATACGTTGAGGGCTGGCTGCGATATGCCGATCCGACGACGGGACTGATTCCGAGGAACCTGACCCGGGATAAAGATATCTGGAACGCCCAGGATAGCGCCGCCGACAATTATCCGTTCATGGTATTGACTGCTGCCCTGACGGACTGGTCGATGTATCAGGGCCGAATGCGCGACATGCTTCGCACCGAAACCCGATTGACCTCCCGCATCGGCAACCTGCCCGATGCCTGGTCGTTTTCCCGACGGGGATTCCTGACGCCGAAACCCGATGTCAAGAATATCATCTTCGGCTCTTCGGAATATATCAAAGACGGCCTGCTGCCGCTAACCGAATGGATCGGACCCAGCCCGTGGTCCGAACGCATGATTCGTATCCTCGATGATCTATGGGCCCGTGCGCCCATTGAGACCAAATATGGACATATCGTCTCGGACAGCCAGGAGATCAATGGCGAAATGCTGCAGACGCTCTCCCGTGTCTATTGGATGAGAAGGGATAGGAAATATCTGGATTGGGCGGTCCGCCTGGGCGATTATTACCTGCTGGACGTTCACCATCCGACGCGCGGCATGCAAAGACTTTCGCTGGATGACCACGGTTGTGAAATCATCTCCGGCTTGTGCGAGCTTTACGCGACGGTTCATTTCGCCATGCCGAACAAACAGCACGCCTATCGCCAGCCTCTTTACGAGATGCTCAACCGAATCTTAGAGGTCGGCCGTCATCCTGGGGGTTTGTTTTATGATTGGATTGACCCCCGCACCGGCCGGCATGCCGAAGAACTCACGGATAACTGGGGCTACGATCTCAACGGTTTCTACACGGTCTATCTGATCGACAAGGTAGAGGCGTACAGGCAGGCGGTCCGGTATGCTCTTGCCAACCTTTTTTCGAGCTATAGCCGGTACCGGTGGGAGGGCGGCATCGCCGACGGCTACGCCGATTCTATCGAGGGGGCGATTAATCTCTACAATCGCGAGCCGGTGCCGGACGCGGCTAAATGGATCGACAACCAGACGCAGATCATGTGGGCGATTCAGAAGCCGGACGGAATTATCGAAGGTTGGCACGGCGACGGGAACTTCGCCAGAACGACAATCATGTATTGCCTCTGGAAGACAAAGGGCCTGACCGTCCAGCCGTGGCGGAAGGACGTCTTTTTCGGAGCCGTTCAGGATGGGGACACGCTGAACATCAGTCTGCGTAGCGAGTCCGACTGGGAGGGCAAGCTCATTTTCGATACACCGCGTCACCAGACGATTATGAAAATGCCGCTCGATTGGCCGCGGATTAACCAGTTCCCCGAATGGTTCACGGTCAAAGCCAACAAACGCTATATGGTTCACAACTTATCAAAGAATTCAAAAAAGGCCTATACCGCCCGGCAGTTACAGGCGGGCATTCCCATCCGCCTCGAACGAGGCGTCGAACACCGCCTGCGAGTGCAATAATCAATTGTTACTTGTCGCCCGGATTGCATTTAGAGTCACGTATTTTCTTGATTTGAGGCTTCTGGTTTGATATACTACCGTTCGTAAGTTTAAAGGTGATAAAGATGCAGTTAAGCAGACAGGCGAATTATTTCCTGTTGTCATTTTTCTTCTTGATGTCGTGTTCGGTGGGAACGGCTAAGATCATCTACGTGGACGATGACGCCGGCGGAGCCAATGACGGTACGAGCTGGGAGAATGCCTACACATTTTTGCAAGAGGCTCTGGGCGATGCCAGGCTCGCCGAAAAGCCGGTGGAAATCCGCGTAGCCCAGGGCATCTACAGGCCCAACGGGGGCCTGATGGCCATCCCGGAGTTTGACTGGCGAACGACGACCTTCGAACTCATTAACGGCGTCACCCTCAAAGGCGGCTACGCCGGTCTGGACGCCGCCGATCCCAACGCAAGAGACGTTGGGCTCTACCAGACGATCCTCAGCGGCGATCTGAACGGCGACGACGATCCGAGCTTCGCAAACAACTCCGAAAACAGCTACCAAGTCGTGACCGGTAGCGACACAGACGAAACAGCAGTGTTGGATGGTTTCACAATCACAGGAGGTAATGCCGATGGCCTATCTCCTTATGATCGTGGCGGTGGAATGTACAATGACTCAGGTAATCCAACGCTGATGAATTGTCTATTGACTAAGAATTGGGGACATATAGGCGGGGGGATGTGCAACGCCCAAAGTAAACCGACACTGATCAACTGTACTCTCGCTGGGAATTCAGCAATGGATGTCGGCGGGGTGTATCATTCTTCGGAAGGAAGCTCCATATTGAAGAACTGTATTGTATGGAGCAATACCTTGCCGCAGGTCGCCGGAAACGTTGCAGTTTCTTACAGTGATGTACAGGGCGGATGGGAAGGCGAGGGGAACATCGATGTTGATCCTTTATTCGCCGATCCTGATAGCGGTGATTATCATTTGAAATCGCAAGCGGGACGATGGGACCCGGTCATTGGAAGCTGGATCGTCGATGATGTCACCAGTCCGTGTATCGACGCCGGCGATCCGGATAGTCCTGTGGCTTTTGAGCCGTTTCCGAATGGCGGGATTGTCGATATGGGGGCTTATGGTGGCACGGCTCAGGCAAGCAAGTCACTCTCCGGTCTACACGCCAAGTACGGTGGCGGTTTGGGTGAATCGGACAATCCTTATCTGATCTATACCGCGGAACAGATGAACACCATTGGGCTCCATCCGGTAGATAGAGATCGTCATTTCAAGCTTATGGCCGATATCGACCTTGGCAGTCTGGGCACACGGGATTTTAATATTATTGGAAGATTTCCAAATTACTTTCGGGGTGTCTTCGACGGTGATGGCCACACGATCTCAAACTTCACCTATATCTCCACAAACGTTGATGACGTCGCACTTTTCAGTTGCGTCGAAGGAGTACAGGCCGAAATTCGGGACCTGGGATTGATCGATCCGTACATTGATGCGGGGATGGTTCATCCGATTTTCGAAGAAGACCGAGTGGAAGGAAATAGTGCCGCTTCACTTGTGGACTATTTATGGGCTGGTACAGTCAAACGATGCTATGTTCATGGCGGGAGTATCTCAGCGGATCTGAATACGGGTGGACTTGTCGCCTACAACCAGAAGGGGATCATTGCCGATTGCTCTTCGACGGCAAATGTGTCCGGCATCAACAGTATAGGGGGGCTCTTAGGTTATAATTATCGGGGTTCCATCGTCAATTGTCATGTGGATAGCGTCGTCACAGGAGAAGGTGCTGTGGGGGGCTTAGTGGGACAAAACGGAGGTTCGGTCCAAAACTCCAGTGCGATAGGGGAAGTAGTGGGCGATACTGACGTCGGGGGTTTAGTCGGCACGAGCGGAAGATTCGAGATGATACAAAGTTCATTTTCATCGGGCAGCGTCAGTGGCGCAGAAGGTGTTGGCGGCTTGGTGGGAAGAAGTTCTACCGAAATCGCTAATTGTTTTTCGACCTGTAGCGTTTCCGGTGGCCTTCAAGTTGGTGGTCTCGTAGGATACCATAAGAACGTTCTCACGAATTGCTATTCAACTGGCCATGTCGGCTTTGAACCGATCGATAAATACGGGGATTATGTTCCTTTTGTCGGTGGTCTTTTGGGTTCCGCTTCTGATCCTAATGAAATTCTCCAGTCTTTCTGGGACATTGAAACCAGCGACCAAACGATCAGTGCTGGAGGGACGGGTTTGACCGCGACCGAAATGCAAACGCCAGGTACGTTCTTCAACGCCGGCTGGGATTTCGTGGGCGAGGCCGACAACGGGACCGACGACATCTGGTGGATTGATGAAGTTGGATATCCCCGTCTTTGGTGGGAACGTTTGGATTGATGATGGCCAGGCTTTCTCACAAAAATTCACTCAACTCAAACATGTAGGGTGCGATGAATCACACCTCCTACTATCACATCAAACAAGAATGATAATCAATTCAAAGGTATCCAACGATTTGTCATTCCGAGCGGAGCGAAGAATCTCAATTCTCTGAAGCTTAATAGACCCTTCGCTTCGCTCAGGGTGACAAGAAAGAAAGTTTGTTAGAGTGCTTTAGATTTTTAAAAACTTCAATCTTTTCAGGAGGTGGTATCATGACACAAGTGATTTCTCCGGAGGCATGCAGCGACATTCGAAAAGCGGCCCATCTTTACTCGGAGCTTCGCCACACGCCGCCAGGGGCAAGGCGGGACTTGAAAAACTATGTGAAAGCCTTTGTGGGTATCGATGTGCCGGATAAGAAAATCTGTCCGGATCATAGCAGTCCGATGGATTATCTCTGGCACAGCTTTGCTCTCGATGTTCCACGAGCATCCGTTAGGAATCATATATCGAACGATGCGATTGTCTGGGCGAACCGTGCCGGGGGCAAGACGGAGCTGGCCGCCGTGGCGACGCTCCTGGATTGTGTTCTCAAACCAAATTGCCAGGTCCGAATCCTGGGCGGTTCGGGAGAGCAGGCCGGACGAATGTACGAGTATCTGAGACGTTTTGTACAGAACGGCTTCGAGCCTTTTCTCGCCGGGCCCGTTCTCAAAGGTAAATGTCGTTTCACCAACGGTTCATCCGTCGAAGTCTTAACACAGTCGGCCACGAGTGTCCGGGGCCAGCATATCCAGAAACTCCGCTGTGATGAGCTTGAGTTGTTCGATGAGGATGTGTTCGCCGCCGCCAAATTCACGACGCAGAGCACTGACGGGATTACGGCTTCCATGGAATGTATCAGTACGATGCACCGGCCCTACGGCTTAATGCAAAAGGTCGTGGCGTCCGCGCCGCAGTTTCACACGCCGCTCTTCAAGTGGTGCATGTGGGAAGTGATCGAAAAGTGTGTCGATCGAAATTGCTCGCAATGCCCTTTGTGGGAGGATTGCCGGGGCAAAGCCAGGGCGGCGGTCGGTTATCTGAAAATAGACGATTGCGTTAGCCAAATGCGCCGGGCCAGCCGGGCGGGCTGGGAAGCGGAAATGCTCTGTCTTCGCCCGTCGCTGGACAACGTCGTCTTTGGCGAGTTCGACCCGGCGGCGCACGTTGGTGCCGTGGATTACGATCCAAATCTTCCGTTGTATCGCACGCTGGATTTCGGTTTCGTCAATCCATTCGTGTGTTTGTGGATTCAGGTCGATCGCTCCGGCGTCATCCGCGTGATCGATGAATACGTTCGCAGCCGGGCGACCATTGACGCACACACTGCCCAGATGAAGGCCCAAACGCGCGTGCCGGAAGAGCAGGTCACGGCGACGTTTTGCGACCCGGCCGGCAAGAGCGTCAACGACATCACCGGCACGAGCGTCGTCCGTGAACTGAGGGCGTTAGGGGTAAGCGTGCGGTTCCGTCGAAGCGGCATCCTGGAGGGCATTGAACTGATTCGCCGGGCCATCCGCTCCGGCGACGGTAAGAGTGCACTGATCATCTCACCGAGGTGTCCTCGCCTGATTGAGGCAATGGAATGCTATCACTATCCCGAATCCGGCCGAATCCCAAGCGAATTGCCCCTCAAAGACGGCCTCTACGACCACCCCATCGATGCCCTCCGCTATTTCTTCATCAACCACACCCGGCCCACAAGAACCACCGCCAGACGATATTAATTTCTACTGATGAGAAAACCGGTTTTGTTGGCATTAAATGGATTTAGAGAATTTCCCGGAATTGGGTTAAGACGGCGGCTTTTTTTCCCGATATTGGCAACGATTGCAGGGAAAAACTAAGGTTCTAAGCCTTAGCCCATTGGTTCATTGTGAGAAGTCAAAAAGAGGATACAGGGCTGAGGTGCGGAGGGAGAGGAAAAAGCGAGATATCCTCAGCCCTGTGAATGTGCTTCACTGCAGTCAATATAGCAGATAGTTTTTAGTGAGGCAATAGTAATTTTCGTAAAATTTATTCAATTCAACGAAAAAAATGTTTCCGACTGGGGTCGATCTAAATATCATTTTATCAAAAGCTTACAGAATAACCATGGCTTCGGATAGGAGTGCTATCAAGCAAATTTATAACAAAATATTAACACGCGTCGATATTTCGTCGTCTCAGGATGAAAGCGTAGGAGCGCTATGCTAACGGACAATATTTTAGAATTGGTGGGTAACACGCCGCTGTTGCAATTGAAGGGTGAAACAATCTACGCTAAGGCCGAATTTCTCAATCCCGGGGGCAGTATCAAGGACCGGGTTGCCCTGGCCATGATCGAGGCCGCCGAGCGGGACGGCAAGCTCAACAAAGACTCTATTATCACCGAGCCGACGAGCGGCAATACCGGCATCGGTTTGGCTCTTGTGGGTCGCTTGATGGGTTATAAGGTCCAAATCGTCATGCCCGAAGGGATGAGCGAGGAGCGCAAAAAGCTCATTAAAGCCCTTGGCGCCGAACTCGTTCTGATCCCCGATGAAGAGGGTATCGCCGGTGCGGTCAAAAAGGTCGAGCAGATGGCCGCGGAAGATCCGCACATTTTCGTACCGCAGCAGTTCGAGAATCCGGAAAATCCCCGCGTTCATTACGAGCAAACCGCCCGCGAGCTGTGGCGACAGATGGGCGGAAAGATCGACTGCTTCGTGGCCGGCGTGGGCAGCGGAGGAACACTCCAGGGGGTCGGAACCTTCCTGAGAGAGCATAAAAAAAATGTAAAAATCATCGCCGTAGAGCCTGAAAACCGCGCGGCTCTATTAGGCCACGAGCCGGGCCTGCACCAGATCCAGGGCATCGGCGACGGTTTTATTCCCGCGATACTCGACGTTTCGCTGGTCGATGACGTTGTGGAAGTTTCCGACGAGGATGCCATTGAAACGACCCGTCAACTGGGCACGGATTTCGGATTGCTCGTCGGCATCAGCTCGGGCGCCAATGTATGGGCCGCCCGCCGATTAGCGGAGAAAATCGACGGCAATATCACCACCGTGCTGCCGGACCGGGCGGAACGGTACTTCAGCACGGCGTTGCTCTGATTTTGCAGAAGCCTTCTGATTCTCAGCGCAAAAAAAAATGGGCTGAGGTAAGGAGGAAAGGAGGGTCGAAAAAACCTCAGCCCAGAATCCATTATAATATACTACGCTTACCCCGAATTAAAAGTTCACTCGGTTAGGATTATTCCAGTTAGGTAGATTTTTCCTCGCCACTCAAGCGGTATTCAAAACCCTCTTTGCGATCGAGGCCAACCCTAAACTGAAAATGTTTGGGTGAAATATTGATTATGTGGAGTGTAAAAAAAGAAAAAAGGGGCTGAGGTCAGGAGGAGAGGAGTGAAGTTTAGTACCTCAGCCCGTGGCTTTGTATTAGTTCATACGTCCTCTGTTCAACAAAGTTCACCCGTCTAAAAAAAATGCGACTTGACTTTTGAAAAAAGTGTGTTTTTTCGGATTTCCTTTCGTTTTTGGGCCAAAATCGGCCATAATAAGGCATAAAAAAATCAATCCGGCAGCAATCAGAGACTTAAAATTAAGAGAATAGATATGGTTTTTCCCGTCGCGGAGCCGATGGGAAAAACCAGATTGGACTGAGCGCGGGGCCTGAGGCAGGTGTCTTGGAATAGTTTTGGAGGAATCTTCAGGGGGGGGCGATCAATTTG
>Ga0180431_10005243_pt1 | contig 15834 bp, 18 predicted proteins | sample SS_ome_11_FD_132459 | JGI IMG/M metagenome (GOLD analysis project Ga0180431, IMG submission 132459) | Hypersaline lake sediment archaeal communities from the Salton Sea, California, USA - SS_1_MS_1 metaG | ecosystem: Environmental > Aquatic > Non-marine Saline and Alkaline > Hypersaline >... | reverse complement strand
TCACCAGCTCAATACCACTATCTTTCAGAGCTATCTGTGCTTCTTCGACTTTATGCTTGTTGCCGGTGGCGAAATATATTTTCATAGAGTCATTCGTGTTGGTAGTCCCCGCCAAAAATGCTCTAGCATTTTTGGCGGAAGAGGAGTGCACGCATGCAAGCTGAAGTGAGTTGCCGACATTGTCGGCGACTCACGAAAGCTGAAATGCGTGTACGACGTGGTGCCCGGGGGGAGACTCGAACTCCCATGAGCGTAAGCTCACTACGTCCTGAACGTAGCGCGTCTACCAATTCCGCCACCCGGGCCTAAAGAAAAAACGCTCTTGGCAAAACTAAATCTAGTTCTTCCAAGAACGCTTTTTGGCGCGGTACCATCTTGATTTCCCGAAGGACATCTCAATCTACGTCATTTACGATGACTTGCCGTTCCGGTCTACTAGTTTGATTGCCTCACCCGGCGGGCAACCAAATTTTCTGCGGAATGCCTGCTTGCGTATGCAAGCTCGGGGGAGATAGCCCCTCAAACGCATTTGTAATTGTATATTTATGATATGAATTTTCCCCTCTTTTGTCAAATGAAAAGCCCTTCGCTCAAATTGGGCGAGGGGCTCTTAGGGACCTGCCTAGTCCACCTTCTCCTCCCGGACCTTGCCCTTGATCTTAATGCCTTCCTTGACTTCATCCAAACTGGTTGGATGAGCCGAGAAAAAGACCGGCCGCTTGCGGGTCAGTAGAGCTTCTCCGAGGATGCGGTTGATCTGGGCGATTGCCTCCGGAGCCTTGGCCAACTCGGCCTTCCTGATACTGACTCGCGGTTCAGGCTTGACCAGGTACTTGGCCGCCAGCTCGGGATCAGACTCGATGACGGTAATCACCTCATCCTGTTTGCTGACACTGAGGACGACCTGGCCGTCATAGAAAGCCAACGGACCGGTGGTCAGCATCAGGGTCTTGGCCCCTTCGATACCCTTGTCCAGTCCCAGTGACAGCGCATATTCGCGCAGCCGGGTCATCATCAGCTGAATCTCTGCCTCGAGTTCGGACATCGCCCGGCCGTCCTCTTCCTGGATGGCCAGAATCTTGTCCGCCATATCAGCCTTGACCCGCAAGGCCTGAGCCTGAATCCGACCAAGCTTCGCCAGGACAGCCGCTGCTTCCGCATCATCCTTGATGGGAATATCCTTGACCGCCCTCTTGGGAAGAAACTTGATCACGATGTCCTGTAGTTTCTTGAAAAAATCCGATGCCATTTCAGTCCCTCCTAAAAGAGCGTAGCCAGGCTACGCTCTTGAAAAATTGTCTATCCAAACCCTAGCGGAAAACCGCGTTTAAGTCAATTATTCCAGCTCCTCCCTGACAACTTCAGCTAGATCTTCCGCTGGCATATAACCACCTATCACCATACCGTTTAGATATACTGTCGGTGTTCCGGAAGCGCCGTACTCTTCGGCTTCAGCAATGTCATTTTCAATCTCAGCTTTAGCTTCATCGCTGGTCATGTCCGTCTCAAATTGAGAAATATCCAATCCGATCTCACGAGCCCAGCCAACATAGTTATCTACTGACAAATCGGCTTGATTGGCAAATATTTTATCAGCCATTTCAAAAGACTTATCTTGTTTACCAGCAGCAGCCACTGCTTTGGCCGCCGCCATAGCTTCTGAATGACCACCTAGCGGGAGATCACGGTAAACTATGCGCAACTCACCGTCAGAAAACTCGTCCCGAATAGTTGCCAGCGACTCATGCATCTTGGCGGAAAACGGGCATTGAAAATCATCAAAGACTACAATCGTTGCCTGGGCATCCTCATTACCTGTAAAAGGATCATCATCAACACTCACTTCGATGGGTTCTATTTCGGTAGGTTCCGGCACTTCACCAAACTCATCTTCAAAAGCCTTATCAAAAACTAATCCCTGGTCAACAGCGTACTGTAGAATCGCTTCGCTTTTGGCATTAATACGATCAGATTCCACCTGGAAATCTTTGATTGTGAAATATTGCCAAATCAGACTAATGATAAGAAGCGCTCCTAAGCTTATTGCCAATATTTTCCAAGCTGATTTCATAAATTTGCAAATTACTTAATAATTAACACCTAACTATACCTTTCTGATAATTGTTTCAGAAAAGCTAAGGTTATGTCAATGAATTAGATAAATGTCCAGTTCTAGCCGCCAAAGATGTCATCAATATCCTGCTTGGCCTTGGATGTCATTTCACCGGGCTTAGGAGGCGTTGGAGTACCTCCACCTGGAGCAGGAGGTTTTCCTCCTCCTGAAGGAGCCGGCGGCGGTGTACCACCTCCCGGCGGCTTAGGTGCCGACGGCGGCGGAGATTTGGGAGTAGAAGGAGGCGGTGGAGCCTTTGGTTTTGGTGTCTGCGGTTTGGGACCACCCGGTGCGGCCTTCATGTCATCCGAGCGCGGCGGAACTATTGGTTTGGGAGGTGATTTGGGTTTAGGCGGCACTGGCACAGACTTAGGGCCAGCAGTTGCTCCCATGGCCCCGCCGGCGGCAGCAGCCGTCGGCAAGCCCGGAGGCGGAGCACCTTTTCCCATAGGCTTAGGTGGCAATGGCGCCGGACGTTGCGGTGGTTGTCCCGGACGAGGCATCGGCTTCTTTGGAGTAGCTCCCGGAGGAACATTCTTCATATCACTCTGCATGGTTCGGGTAGCGCCGGGACGAGTTGAGGCCGGTGCTGCCGGAGTGGTTTTACCGCCTGTTTTCATTTGCTGACGCAACTTAGCCACCTCATCCTGCCCACCAGCTGATTTTTTCTTTTTGGACAGACTCATCAGCAGCAGAACAACAATCACAACTACTACCACAGCACCGCCACCTATCAAATACCATTTATAATCCCAGATGTTGAAACCAGCAGCTTCGGATTCAGGCTCTTCCGCAGCCGGACTTTCCGTTGGAGTAGCTGCCGGGGATTCAGCCGGAGTGGCTGTTGGAGAAGTAACAGCCGCACCTAATTTATTGGTCACTGCCATGGCATAAGAGCCAAAATTCTCACTGGCCAGTTTTATATACACACTCTGGTCTTCCTCCGAAGTATATTGCTGTTCTATAACCGCTCCCGGATTAGCTGTCCGAGCTGATTCTTCCAGGTTGCGATTACCGTCATATATCTCTAGCTCCATACGTGCCTCCGGACTCGGGGTTATCTCCAGGTCAAGTGTCTCGCCGCTGCCCAGTGACACCATGTAATAGTCCTCTTGATCGGTGGAGCAGTATTTATCAGAGCCACATTTATTGTAGCCCAGGAAATTTTTATTGAAATCACCCTCGCCATCCTTAAGCTGCAAATCAATAGCGGTGTCAAAATCGTAGCCGGCGTCGGTATTTGCAAAGGCATCGGAACGGTCAATGCGTTCAAAACTGATGTTATAAGTGAAATTAGTTGTCTTGCCGTAGTCAGGAGTATTATTTTTTAGCTCTACATAAACCATCTCAGTTTCGGTTGGATCCTCGGCTGTCATCCCTTTATAGTAAAAAGCTTCTCCCGTCTCCACTCCATCAGGCTTAGATTCTTGAGTTGAAAGCAACGTGCCTCCTTCTTTATAAAGATTTATCTGCAGGTTATTGTAAGTGTCATTTTCCAACTCATTATTGGCACTCCCGAAAACTTTTAATTGGTAGCCGGCATTAAGGGAGATTTTCATGAAATCAGATTCATTCGGCCCCAAGTTGCCTTCAACTGTGGAGGATTCTTCCACTGCAGTGGCACTGGCAAAATGGGTAGACAAGTCAGCCGTGGCAGTAGCTTCGTCCTGAGCGATTGCCGGCAATCCTAAAACCGCCACCATAAAAAAGAAAAGAGCCACCATTAAAAGGGCCATACCTAAAAAGAGACCATTGCTTTTCGACATAGGTTTTATTTTTATTTAGGAATAAATTGGTATTCCAATTATACCACATTAGCCTCTTTAGACCAAAGTTATCCACAAAAGCTACTTTTTAGCCCAGGCGATGCAAAACGAGCTTGAACCCTTTTTCTCCATGTTTCAGCCAATGCGCCACCCGCGTGATAGTCGCGGTACTAGCCCCCGTCTTGGCCTCAATTTCGCGATAGGGGATCTCGTCATTAAGCATCAGCACAATTTCCCAGCGCTGCGCTAAATCACGTAACTCATTTATTGTCAGCAAATCCCGAAAATAGCGCTCACATTCATCAATAGTTTTCAGTTTCAGAATAGCTTTGAAAAGACGCCGGGTCTGCTCGCTGGCCCATTTTTGCTTGGTGTTTTCCATACCTTTATTTGATTTAGTGTGCTACTACATTAACATGTTAGCACATTTTTAGGTGTCTATGAAATAAAAACAGCTCGAACCTGTCTCGGCCAAAGCTGAGTAAAAAACACTATTTTTAGACTTACTTCACTCCTAGCTTAAATATAATCTTTTGTTCAAGTTTTTCACTTTCTAACTTCTATATTCTATTTTCTACCCCACATAACTTATCCACAGCCAACCAAGCAAGCAAGTTTAAGGTGGCTGTGGATAACTCGGAAACTGAAACTAGGGGACCAATTCCCTTCTTTGAATCGACTCCATTTTGAGTTTAAACTTTGGGCTTGAATTTTTTAACTTTGGGATGATGGGGGAGCATCAAGTCTCCCCCACCATGCCTCCAGCTAGAGCCGGAACTCTTTGTTGCGCAAAATAAGCTCCTCACGGCCGTCCGGGTACACCAAAGTTAATTCCGGCCGCCTCATTACCCCATCATAGTGATTGAGAGCGCGCTGGTCCCCGTCATAGTTCATCCCGATAGCGATATGTGTAGTCCCATAAGCTTTTTCGGCTTCCATCAAGGTCGGCGCTTTATCCCGCGCGTTTTCATTAAATCCGATTCCGAGTTCGCCAATTGCCCGCGAATTTTTAATTAATTTTGGAACATCGCGCTTGGCAATTTCACCCTGACGCGATAATTTTTCGACCAATTTAATACAATTAGCAATATTTTGCTCAATTTGGCGCGCAGATGTTCCACCGCGGATATCCTCGATGAAATTGTCTTTGATAACCAGTTTGACCGGTTCCTTGATGTTTTCCATACCGGAATCAAGGTGAATGACACCATCTAACACAATTTCACCGTTCACTTTGCCCAATTCTGGGGAAATGCAAACTTCGCCGGAGGGTATATTCCCATACAGCGACGGACGACGAAAATCACCTTTATCAGGCATACCACGTCGGTCTTTGATTTCAATTAGTGCCTCCGAGCCGTTGGTTCTGACTTTTGCCAGCACCGCTTTGTTCAAACGTCGCTCTATTTTGTCGCTTAAGCGCCTCATTTGCTGATAATCCACCAACACCAGCCGGCTAAAATCATCCGCGGTCACACTAGAACTCCAGGCCGAACGGATCTTGCCTTTTTCGGCTAGATATAAGACCGCCGAAGTATATTCCTTACGACCAATCCGATAGGGTTTACGCACCCCTTCCGGATCTTTGCCAAACGAATCGTGCCGAATACCTATGACCACGTCTGGTTGGCGTTTGATCGCTTCCAGCACCGCCTGATCCATGTAATCGTTGCCGGTTTTGGATTCTTGGTACATTAGATTTACCAAGGCGCCGCGATCCCGGGCAGCGTGCTGGATTTCATGCGCAATGACGTCGATACCAGGCTCGGGATTGGTAACGATCAAAACCTCTTCCCCGCGCTTGACAGCGAAAATTTCCTCCACGGTTAGCTTGGCTGCTTGCTTGAGTTTAGTCTGATTGTACTGCATGGTTTTGTTTACCTTATAAGAAAGCGAGCTCGGATGTTACCGAGCTCGCTTATATCTGAGTTTAGTTAACTTTAACTAGATTTAAGACAAGCTCGGGACCAGGGCAGAATAATAAAACGATAAATCCGCCCACAAAGGTGGCCCCAAAAAGAGTTTTTCTTGTTCAAAGCTTGTCTAGTCATAATTTCTGCAGCCACTTTATCAGAGTAAAGCGATCGTGTCAAACCTACTTTTACACAAAGCAAAAGGTGCCCCAAACTGAGGCACCATTGTGGAAAGCTTCAGAGACGACGTTGTCGACGACGAATCTGCAGACAGTGCTTGATCGAAATCAAGACGGAAACAATGAACACTAACGTACCAAGAAGCTCCAACTTGCTCATAGTGACCCCTCCTCATGGCGACAAGTAGCCACATTATACCTGATTAGAGATTAACGTCAAGCTTCACTTTTTGTTATTTAACGCGTAGAATAAGTATATATGGGTAAATTTCTCGCCAAAAACCGACTCGCCTATCGCGATTACAAAATCCTCGATACTTTTGAGGCTGGCTTAGTTTTGAAAGGCTATGAAGTAAAAGCTATTCGTGAAGGCGGCGCGAACCTTAAAGGGGCGTATGTGACGCTAAAACAGACGCGAAAAGATATCCCTGAAGTTTGGCTAATAAACGCTAATATACCACTGTACAGCAAAGCCAGCCCGAAGATAAAGTATGATCCCACCCAGTCTAGAAAGCTGCTTCTCAAAAAGTCTGAAATAAATGATCTAATAGGCAAAAAGCAGGAAAAAGGCTTGACTTTTGTACCCTTGACGTTTTATAGTAAAAGAGGTAGAATAAAACTTACGATCGGAATCGGCCGCAGCAAGAAGAAGCACGACAAGCGCGAAGACCTCAAAAAACGTGATGCTGAACGCGATATCCGCCGCGCCCTGCGGCAAAAATGATTTGGAGTTCAGGTTTTGGGTGTGAGATTGCTTTGGGCTTTGAATTTTGAAATTTGAGTTTGGATTTCCCCCAGATTGAAAATCTCTGATTTTCAATCTGGGGGGATGCCAGGCTTCGATGGATACGTCCAGTTTCATCGGGCAGGTAGAGTTTTGCCAAGCCAACTCTCTAAACTTACTTGGCACACACAAATGTCAAATCATTTGTTAGCAAACTGAAGATGGCTTTTGCCCCTTCATTTGCACCTGCTGTTGCCTAAAACCAACAGCTATCTCGCCTACTTGACCTGACAGGCAGGACCGAGGTATCACACTTTCAGGAGTAGATAACGCTAGTGCCCACTAGTGTTCTCGAAATCTTCGGGCTAGACGAAATACTTTTTGGGACACTTTGAGGTATTTTGTCGAATCAAAGTAAGTGTTCTAAACCTGTAGAACGATAAGCTAATCGTGTTCAGACGGGGGTTCAACTCCCCCCATCTCCACCACGTCGTACACGCATTGCGGCTTCCGTGAGCGTCGCTGAAGCGACACTCACTTCAGCCTCCAGGCGTGTACTCCTCTTCCGAATAAATTGTGCGCAATTTATTCGAGAGCGGTCACGACGACTACGAGTAACGCAAAACCTATCCTTCTTAGCAAAAAAATCAAGGTCAACCACCAGATCCGGGCACCAGAAGTGCGCGTTATTGATGACGCCGGTAAACAAGTAGGGGTGATGCCAAAGGCGGAGGCGATGCAACTAGCCAAGGACAAGGGTCTAGACCTAGTCGAGGTCTCCTCCCAAGCTAAACCCCCGGTTTGTCGCTTGATGGACTACGGACAACACAAGTATCGCCTGGAGAAACAAAAGCGTAAATCTAAGGCCAAGACAAAGAAAGTCGAAACCAAAGGCGTCCGTATTGGGCTCAGAACCGGAGACCATGATCTTCAGTTCAAAGCTAAGCAAGCCAATAAGTTCCTAGGAGAGGGTCACCGCCTGAAAATTGAATTTGTTCTTAAAGGAAGGGAAAAAGTTCACCGCGATCTAGCCGAGGAAAAACTTGACGAATTCGTCCGAAACATGATAGAAACAAAGACAGTCACCATCCAAAAACCAAAGTTTATGGGAATGGGTCTGGTGACGATTGTGGCCGCTGAAGGCAATAGTGCTGCTATTGCCGGCAAGTAATAAATCAATATCTTCGTTCGTATATCTTTTTTTATACCCAACTAGATGAAAACTAACCGCAGCGCCCAGAAGCGCTTTAAGAAAACCAAGAAGGGCAAGATCCTGCGCCGCTATACCTCGCAAGACCACTTTAACGCGCGCGAGAAAGGCAAGCAGAAGCGCCGCAAGCGCCGCCGGGAAACAGCCGCCAAACAAGATCAGAAAAATCTTAAGAAATTACTGAAATAAAACATATGGCCAGAGTGAAACGCGGCGTTGCCGCCAAAAAACGCAAGAAACGAATCCTCAAAAGAGCTAAGGGATATCTACACGGGCGTAAAAAACTCATTAAGCAAGCCAAAGAAGCTACCCAGAAAGCAGGTAAGCGAGCTTACGTTGGCCGCAAAACCAAAAAGCGAGCCAAACGACGTCTGTGGCAAATACGCATTAACGCTGCCACCCGCGCGGCCGGTATGAACTACAGCCGTTTCATCAGCGCCCTGAAAAAAGAAAAAATCGCTGTTAACCGCAAGATGCTGGCCGAGATGGCTGTCAATGAACCGGCTGCTCTGAAAGCCCTGATTGCCGAAGTAAAACCAAAGAAATAACGATACTAAAAAAGCCCCCGTCGGGGGCTTTTTTTATTTGAAATCAATTATCCTTGCCACTTGATGATATTCACCGGGCATTCGCCAATTGCCCGATCGACAGCTGAGGCATCTTTTTCATAGTCAGGCAGTGAAATAACTTCTGATTTTCCGTCTGCCCCAACCTTGAATACCGTGGGAGCTACCGCCTGGCAATTGCCGCAGGCAATGCAATTATCTCTAGGATTTATTACTGGTCGACGCATATTTTTTACTAAAAGCTGAAGTCAACGGTCCCTAGCATCTGCTCAAACAAATCACGATTTTCCGGACCGGCTGACTGGAAAATAATAGCTGAGTCCCCTTTCCTTACCATGACAACGTCTTCATGTAGGTTATCCCCGCCTTCCAGGGGCGTTGCCAATAACAAACGCAGTGCCCGGACACCATCGACAATAGTTTCTGATCGGGACAAGACCAACCCTCTGTCTTCCCATTGCTCGGCAATAGCGTCGAGGTTCGGTTGATCAGAAATCGGTTGGACATTGATTGTTACGTTAGTTCCCATCTCACCGCGCTGACCAGGTTTAATAAAACTTACCAGTGTTTTAGCTTCCGATTGATTTAGTAGATCCGTACCCCGAGCGTTCACCTGTAATTCCAGTGGATAGCGAATCGAAAGACCATATTCATCATTCGCGAAAACCGGCCACTCCCGATAAATTTCCGTCTGTTCGCGACGGGATTCATCATCAGCCCCGGTGACGGCACCTTCTTTCTGAGCCGTTATTAAGTCACTGCCGCGAGCAGTTAAGCGCGGTCCGTACTGAGCTATTTGGAGCTGGCTGGTATAAGGATAAGCTAGACTAAAAATACCGACTGCTAGAATGGCTACGACTGAAAAAATTATCAGTTTTTTCATATTTTTTTTCTTAAGGGTTCTTTTTACGCTAGCACGCGAAACGAGTTTTGTCAATACAGATTTCGCTGTTCGATTTCCGATTTAACTTTATTGAATTCAGCTTCATCAATTTGCAGCCGGTAGACCTCCAGTTGTTCCACACTGGGTGTTATGGCTTCCACATAAGAGCCGTATATCAGATCGAAGGCCAAATATCCCCAGGCTGCCAGTGCTCCCACGACTAAAACCGTCATAAGCAGAACTAAGCCACGCCATTTTTTGATGGGTTGCGGAACTGATTTTGACTGCCTTTGCCATGACTGCACTGGCGAAGTCGGGACTTTTTCTTTGTTAGGTTTGCTAGCAGCGTCCATATTATAATTAGCTAGGCTGGAGATATATCAGAAGTTCGAGCTGGGCATTAATGCCATCCTCAACCTTGCCCCCCTCTTCGGTGATAGTATATTTCAGATCGTATTCGAGACCCTTTTCCTGTATAAAATAACGTAGGTTTTCCAAACGTTTTAGATATTCCTCTAGGGCACCCTTGCTGCCACGCAACTGCACATTAACCGGCACTGCCAAGCGTTCTCCGTCAGAAACAGTCTGATCAGAAACTTCAACTGTCTGAGTTAACCCCACTTCAGCGGCAATTTTTTCCAGCTGGTCAATTACCTTGAAGACGTCCTGCAGCGGTGGTAGTGATTCTTGCAACAACGGAATGTCAGCCTCGATTTTGGCTAAGTTGCTTTCCATTCGGGAAAGATCATATTCAGCGCCCAAAAGAGTTTCGTAACGACTCCGGACATCTCCGTTTTCGGTAACTACCAAATCAATCTCCGGCACCAGCCAATAATACATAACCAAAATTCCGCCGGCAACTATTAGAATTATGATCAGCATCCGAGAAACTATAAATTTTCGCAGTGCTTTGAACATTATTTCAGAGAAAATGTAATTTCAAACTCGATGATACTCTTTTCCCCTGTGGAGAGATTGGAAAGCGGATTCTCGACATCACTGATACCGTCGATTTGCTTGAGATTATCACCAAAGGTTATTACTTCTTCCCGACTATTAGCGGTCCCAAGTACGCGGCTCGGTTCATCATCAGATAAAGACAGACGGGTCACCTGTACTCCCGGCGGGGTTGCTTGATCAATCGCCGACACAATCTCGCTCCAGTGATTTTGTTCCAAACTAATTTTGGTAATAGCATCCAAATCTGAGTTTATCAATTCAATCTGCTGTTCAACCTCGACCTGGGCCGGTGATTTCTCCAAAGACTCTGATTCAATCTTTTTTTCCAGCCTTTCCGTATCAGTCTGTAAATAGAACCAGAGCGCAAAAGACCCACCGATAATGAGAATACCTACTATAATAGTTGTAACCAGCAGCAGCCTCATTCCTCGCCTCAGCCCCCTGCTCAAAAAATTCTCCTGCAACGACTGCGATATCAAGTTAAGTTCCTGGGTCACAGGATCATCTTCAGCCGCTCTCTCCCCTAGTCCGAGGACTGTACCGTAGACCAAGCTTTTTCCCGTCACCAATTTTTGTGACTTCTGGCTCAGTCTTCTCAGTACATTTGCCATTTCTACTTTGACATCCAGCTTTAGCTGTAGATATTCAGGCAAGCCTTTCATCAGAGAAGCTCCGCCGGCCAGGATGACCTTATCGATCGGAACCTGACCTTTTTTCCTGTTATTGTAAAAATCTATTGTCCGTCTTATCTCCTGAGCAATACTGTCAACTGTCGGGCAAACAACTGGTCGCATTCCCTTTTCGTCTTCCGATTTGGAAAGATCGACCTGGCGCTTCATCTGTTCCGCTTTTTCTAGATCTACCCCCTGGTCTTTTGAAATCTCCTCCGTGCAAACATCCCCTCCGACATTCAAGCCCGATGTGAAAGTTACTAGACCTTGTTGATATACCGAAAGTGAGGTGCTCTGGGCACTAAAATCAACGATCAAAGTTCCGCCGGTTGTAGAAAGTTGTCCTCCCACCGCCCGAGCCAGCGCCTTTGATTCCATATCGAAAGCAACGACTTTGATACCGATTTTAGCCAGCATTGATTCGTATTTGCCCAGGATTTCCCTGGAAGCGGCGGCAGCCAGAACTATACCCTGTCCGTCCGGAGACTGGGCTGACTCCCAGTCCCAATACATTTCGCTGATGTCTTCGGAGATGTTGGCCGCCAGCTCCCATTTGACCACCTCTGTCATTTTCTCCTCGGAAACCTGGGGCGGTTTCATGGAATGCAAAAATACTTTTTGCTCAGGAACACAAACGACCGCCATCCGCGCGCGAATGGGACGCGGCTTAGTAGCCCCCAACAAATCTTTGATAGCGGTTGCCAATGCCTCTTCATCCTTTATCTCCCAATTGCGAACCGCGCCATCCGGAACCGGTGCTTCACCGATAGCCGTAATTGAAAACACGCCACCGGACATCTTGCCTTCGATGACTTTGATAGATTTATCACCAATGTCTAGACCAAAAACTCCTTGCATAGAGCAAATTATATCACACTACGGCTCGATTTCGAAAACATCCACTAACCCGGTATCGGAATACTGAATCGCCCTGAGCTGCCTGGTAACAGTTGCCTTGGTACCAATGGTATCGATCTGCAAGCCATCGTCGGTTTCATCGATGGTGGTGGCGACTGCCACGTCATTTAGATAAGTCGGGTCATTCTCTGTGTAGGGCATCGGCGCCGGCGGCCAGGAGGGGTCTTTTTTTATGCGTATCAGGATATCATTCATCTTCGCTTCCGTCGCCGTAAAAACCTCATTACCTTTAGCAGCTTCATCCGTCATTTTGTATTCACTCAGAGACATCGCCGCTACCGCGGTCGCAATTATAAGACCTATTACCGCTAGCGCCGTAATTCCGATAATCGCCGCTTGTCCCCGTTGTTTTCTCATTATTGTTTTCTGACGGTAATAATAGTACTTATATCGGTACTGGCATTACTGTCCCCTTGTGACTCTACTTCCAGATCAACACCTACTGAAGGAGGTGAATCATCCGGATCCAGGGTTTCCAGCTCAAATTGGCTGACATTGACATCATCAGTCGTAATCTGGGTGGAAAAGCCGTTTCTTTCCAGGAACATTCCCTGTCCGGAACCAACCGGAGCCAGATAAAAACGCACGCTACCGGACGGTGTCTGCAGAGTTATCTCGTTAGCCTGGAAAGGTGGCTCAACCGTATTGGCCCAGCGAATTTCATACTGGAGGCGTTCCATTATAAATCGAGCATTCTGCTGGGTTTCCCGGTTTCCCTGCTCGGCGCGATTAGATTTTATGATGTCTACAGTGAAAACCGCCACCACTGTCACGGCTGATATCAGAATAGCAATATAAACCAAAAGCTCGATCAGACTGAACCCAGATTGTTTAGTTATTTTTTTCATCTTATGATCCACATTCCCCTTCATAGGCTACGACCACTTCGTCCAAAAATACCGGTTGAGTGCCGTCGCTTACCAAGAAAGCCCGTACTGAAATTGAACCACCAGCAGGAAAAGTAGCAATATTGTTATCTATATCTTCTTCTAGGCTATAATCAGTGTCACCGGCTACGCTCCAGGTGCCGCCGCCGGCATTCCAGTAATACCAGGTAACGCCGTTGTCGTTGCTGAGCTGATAATAGACTGAGCCGGTGCCGGAATTATCGGCGGCAAAGGCATACCAGTTGGTAAGTGAGGTTATAGTATGAGCGGTATTAGGCATGATCGACGGACTGTCGGAGGCATATCCTTCAATAGCGTTGCCGTCATTGTCAGTTTGACGGAAGTCATCAACTGCATACCAGCCCTCGGTGGCATCCGTAGAATTATCTACTACATTCAGATATACCTGCTGGTTGGGATAAGCTGATAAGTCCCAAATAACATCCTGCCAATTGGAATCGTTGGGAGCGTTTACCCGTATCAGCTCTTCATTATCACTGGCTCTCATCAAAGCCACGTAATTATTATATTCCGGATCGGCGCCGTCATCTATAACCTCAATATCGTCAAAATCTGTTGAGGATTGAGCAGCAAAGCCAACGGAACCGGTCAGCAAACGATCGTCAGTGATATCAAAATTCCAGGATCCCGGCTCCGGATCTGTCGCTAACCAGTACTTCGCCCGGAGTGAATCTCCGTCGACGGATATCTTGACGTTGTACCACTGGCCAGCAGTAGGTGTGAATGTCTCACTGGACGTCCCCTGAGCATCAACCCAGTTACCCCCGACCCGGCCGCGGATACGGGCCTCACCGCTTTCAAAAATCAGGCGCCAGAAATTATCGTCATCCTGGTAGCGGAAAATAATACCGTGCTGATCGTAAGTATTGGGACGAAAACTGGCGGTCACTGTATAGTCATCCCAGCCGGTGTCCCCTCTTTGCGTCTGGCTGTAACTAGCACTGTTATAGCGATAGACGTAATCCCCGCCGTCATCGTAGACACTCCAGTTGGTGCCGGCGTCCCAGGTATGCTGCCAACCGGAAGCTTCGCCATTTTGAAAATCGTCAAGCAGCAATATCGCCTGACCGTAACCCTGGTGCCGGAAACGAAGCTGCTGGCCAGCCGAAGTGAAAACGCTCTGATTACTAATCACCCCAATACGGTCAGGATTAGCTTCGGTACTGGCCACAAAATTACCGCCGTCGTCTACCACCTCCCAGGCATCACCGCTAGTATCCCAGTTAGTAAAATCACCGGTAGCAAAGTTGCCATTGGGGATGGCTTCCGCTGTCCGGTCAATCAGGCCGACCTGTCCCCCGGTAACCTCAACTTTGTTGGTATCATAAGAATACTGTGATCCGAAAATATAAGGCCAGCGCGCGTAGCAAACCTGCCAGTTGGTCAGATATTCTTGGATGGTAACCGAACGGCTAGTGCCGTTGTCTTCCTCCCAATTGATGGTAGCAGAAACCAGGCGCGAGTCAGGATCAGCTGGGTCAACCCCGCCGCAGGCAACAATCTCATTATTGGTATCACGACAAACCTGTTCGAATGTGACCAGCCTGGTGAACATGCCAATCTCTTCGCCGGCCGGATCAGCCACCATAGTCCAGTTGTTTGTCCCGGCCTCCACCCGGTAGACCGTCCCGTCGGTAGCGTAGCCCGCCAGGGTCGACCAGTCATTATCCTTGATGCTGATCGCTGCCTCAATCGCCCCGTCCGCCAGGCTAGTCGCTTGCCAGAAATGCTCGCTCCAGCGGGTGTATTTCATTGACTGCACCAACAGCCCGATGATACCGCTCACTATGATTGTCGAAATACCCAAAGCCACGATTACCTCGATAATCGAAAATCCCCTTTGGTTTTTGCGAACATTGCGCATTATTAAATTTCGACAGTTAGTTCGTAAAGTTCATCATCCACGCCATCGTCATCCGCCATGAATTCTCGCCCCTGATCACCAAGTTTCACCGTCACTAGGGCTTCAGTATCCGAAATTTTCTCGTAATTTACATCGGCGTACTCCTCCTCAAGATATTCGGGCACCACCGCGGAAACTGTCTCCGGCAAGCTACCTTTATCCAGGCCGTATCTTTCCACGGCCACCATCGTATCAACGGCGTGCAGCATAATTTCCTCATCGCTTTCTATCATTGTCTGCACTACGTCTTCTTTGTCTAAATCAGGCACAGGGTTACGAACCGGGTTGGCCTGAAACCAATTCAGCCCCAGCCAGATATACAAAAGTACCGGGACTGTTATTAATAAAATTAGGATTAATATCCAGTAACCAATTTTCATAAATTTAAGGAGTATAAGGATAAGCCCCCATATCACTACGCGATCCGTCAGGATCGTTATAGAACGGATCCGGATCCCCGGTATCGATACACGGTGACGTCGCCTGGAGATGGAAATCAGAGCCCGGTGTTACGAAGAGCGGATCAGCCGAGATAGAATTAGTACCGGCATAAGTGGCTCCCTGGCCGCTGTAATTATTGGTATTACCCCAGACATCGGCATAATCATTGTTCAGATTGGCATTACCATTGGAAACAGTGAAGCCGTTCTGGTTGTTAGTGATGATATTGTTTCGCAATTTTGTCACCCCATCGAACCTGACCAAATAAATCCCATACCCGCTGCCGTTACCGTAAATCGTGTTGTTGTAAATATGAGTGACGTCATCGGATCTAGTACTGTATATGTTATCAGTATTACCTGAGAAGACATTATGATGAACCGTTAGATTATCTGGTCGATTGAAATAGAGAACCCAGTTGCCGGTATTATCCTCGAATTCGTTGTCATAAACTTCGGTGCCGTCTATACGAGTGAAATAATTAGTATCTGAGTTATCGTGAATATTATTGTCATGAACAATGCTATCATCGTCACCATTGAAATATAGAGCATGAGCAGTATTGTAAATCTCATTGCTATATATCTGATGCAAGTTGCCACCATTGATATATATTCCGTAGTCTCCGGTAATATCATAGATAGTCAAATCGTGGAATAAGTTCTGATTATTACCCTGG
>Ga0180431_10005240_pt1 | contig 15840 bp, 15 predicted proteins | sample SS_ome_11_FD_132459 | JGI IMG/M metagenome (GOLD analysis project Ga0180431, IMG submission 132459) | Hypersaline lake sediment archaeal communities from the Salton Sea, California, USA - SS_1_MS_1 metaG | ecosystem: Environmental > Aquatic > Non-marine Saline and Alkaline > Hypersaline >... | reverse complement strand
TGCTGCGGAAAAGCACACTATGGAAGAAAAAGCTGACGCTGCTGACCTACCTCGCGACGCTTGCAGGATAGCCCTTGGCCCGCCGCAAACGACCGCGTGAAATGTGCAAAACCCGAACTTAGGATACTTTAGGGTAGGTGGGGTAGGTACTCTCCTATCTAAGGTATGGGAAAAGAAAAAAAGAAAAGAGAGTAAGGGGTGAAAAGGGTAGACAATAGGAATCAACCTACCTTACCCACCCTAAGATGCCGTAAACCTTTTCCCAGCAACACTTTACGTCAGTCCGGGGTCTGCTTTCAACCTTCCCTTAGGGCTGCCTCAACCTACTCCGGCCACCACAACGAAAACACCGGCGCCGGTAACGACGCCGGCAACCACATTACCTATTACCTTTTTCGTCCGGCATGCCGGGCATAACGCTTACCACTCAGGATTTCAACCATGACTACCCAAAATAGACGCGGCGGAGAGATCGCGGTCACGATGATCGAGACCGAAAAGATCGATCCAAACGAGTTCAATCCTAACGAGATGGGCAAGGAAAAGTTTGCCCAGTACCGCCGCGAAGTGGAACGTCTCGACAAGCTCCCCAAACCGATTGTGGTTCGTGCGACCGGGGACCGCTTCGAGGTCGTCGACGGGGCTCATGCTCTGCGGGTTGCCCAACAGTTGGGGTTCACAGAAGTCCCCTGCGAAGTTGTCAATGCGGACGACTTCGAGATCCGCCTGGAATGCTACAAGCGAAATCGAGGGGGTCGTGACAACCCGGTGAAGCTGGGCCGAATGTTCCAAGAGATGATGAAGATTCGCAAACTCTCAGCCCGCGCTCTCGCCAAAGAGATGGGCATTTCCGATGGTACGATCGGAAACTACATCAACGCTGTTCGGGCTGTCGAGGTGCGTAACCGTTACGCACATGAGGATCGGGAACGGGAGATCGCGAAGCTGTCGGTGCGGCAAATCCAGGAATATTTGACGTTGCCCGAAACATTCGCCGATCGCTGGCTCGACGAAGGTGGGATCTTGTCAATCTTTGATGAACCTTTCTGCGAAAAGAATGGACTGTGCAAAGTCCAAACAAAACTCGAACGCGTAGATTCCGCCGGGTTAATTGACTTGGTCGACGCCTCAATACTCGAATTTCGGCATTCGCTCGTTTATGCTTTGACGCTGGTTGATTGGCTTGAAGATCACGGAAGAATGACCGATTCAGAAAAACTCGTTCGTTCCGTGGGAGAACTGAAACTGCCCGCAAACGTCCTCGGCAGCTTACCCTGCACCAACACGGACGGTGCGGTGACCCCACTGATTCCACCCAACGCGTGGACGGAGATCCTCCAGGACGCCAAATCTCGTGCAAGGGACAGGTCCGATCTGCACGCGTTGGTGGATGCGAGCGTTCGGGTTCGACTCAAGGAGACCGGCGTTAACTTAAGCAGCGTACTCGATCCCAGGGTGGCCGAGCAGTTGCAGATCATTGAGGGTGCCCCCGACTTCATCACGGCGGCCAATCACCTGACCACCCAAGAGCAATTCGACCTGCACCAAATCACAGCGGACGGGTCTGACGAATTGATCCTCGCCGCCAAGGAGCAAGTCGTTGACCTACTTCGGCAACGCCGCAACAAGGGCGAGTCGGTCGACCAGGAGATACGCGAATTCTGGGAGGGAAACATCGAGTCGTTGTTCTACAACTGCCTCACCCGCCTGCTAGAGCAACAGAGCCGTAACTTTGAAGAAGAGATCTTTGCCGACCGGGATGAGTTGATCAACTTCATTGTGGGGAGGCTTGAGGAATTCGACGCCATCGGCAACGGGCACATTGGCGATCGACCTGCCGTAGAAATCTTGCAGGACCGGCTCGCCGAACTTCCCGATCCCGAGCTGCAACTGCTCGGAACCGCGGCGCTTGTTAAAAAACTGCCCGAGAGGGGACCTCGCCGCTGGCTGGAGGCGCTGGGCGGTGCCGTTTCGGATCTGCGGACGGAGACGTAAATGACCAGCAGCAAATTGATATGGATTCAACAACTCAACGCGAGGCGACCAATCATGCAAGCGATCTTCGGCGATAAACACTACGATTCCGCGCCGCCGGCACGCCGGCACAACAACAAACATACACCGAAATCCGGACCGGTCAACGATATGCCCACCCCGGCGGCATCACTCGCGGCACTACTGGCGGCGCGGCCCGGCGCCCACGACCGCCCGGCCGATTGGCGATGGAAACTTGCCGGCTTGGTCGTCCACAACCGGATGCGGCTCGCCCCGGAGACGGACCTTCGCCTCGTGCAGGTAGTCTTCTTCCTTCAGGAGCTGGCGAGGTGCCAGAGCAACACGGAGCGCCAACGGGTCGAGGAGGCGTTCCCTGCCCTGAGCCAAGCGTACGGGCTGTGGCATTCTGGACCGCTTCTCGCACGCCTTGAAGTCGAATCGCGCATTCTCGCTCGAGAGCCCATCCAAACGATTGCCCGGAAGACCCAATTACCGCCGGCAACAGTCTCGGCGTATGAACAATGCTTTTTCAATGTTTTGGATCGGATCGATTCCCCAGGCTGGATCACCCATCAGATCATTGGGCCGGGTATTCACTCGGCACTCGATCCCTGTGATGTGCGCACCTTCTGGTTTCTCTACGCGTACCACGGAGGGGTTTTCCTTCTCGAGCGGTTGATCGACGACCTATTACAAAATGGCGGCAAGAATTACAAGCATGTCCTGCGGACTCGACTGCGGGGTTCGAAACTCCCCGTCGAAAAATTAATGATGTACCGGGCCCTGAAGCTGCGAATGCTGAAGCTCGACAATCCGAAATCAAAGATCGGTCTGTGCCTGTTGTATTTTGCAGATCAATTCCGCCAGTCCCGGCCGCCTACGGCGGATTGCCCAAAGGTCGCCTTCGACAACAACCTGGATACGTTCGACGAGTTGCTCGATGAGCTTCAGCCGGCCGAGGCCGCATAATCAATCTATAAGGAATGCAAACCATGAAAAGCAAGGAAGACGGCAGACTTCAGCATCACGACGACGGCCTGGTATCCTTCGGCCCCGGCAACGGCAACGGCAACGGCAGTCGGCCTCCTACCATCAAGATGCCGACGAGCAAGAATTCACATTCCGCGAAGGCGCCGGTGCCAGATGTCCCAAACGACCCAGTCGACCTTTTCGGGGAACCCTCGCCGTCGGCAGGGGAACCGCGTCCGACCCAGCCCAATGTTGATCCGCGGATTCTTCAGGAATGGGCGAACAAGTTCCGCGCAGCGAATTTGCAGGACAAGGCGTCGGCCGGCTATCTGTACCTAATCGGGCAGCAAATCCTGGGCAAGAACATCGACGTCGATGCGTACGTCGAATATCGAAACGGGATCCTCAAAGCGTGCGGAGACCCGCAAGATCCCGTCGAGGCACTACTGCTCGAACAGTTATTGATGGCGCATCACACGGTCGGTCGATTGCTCTGCCAAAGTTCGATTACTGAACATCCCAACCTCACGGTTTCGTTCGCAAATGCCGCCGCCCGCATGGCTGGTGAGCTTCGGCGAACCGCTGTGGCGTTGGCAACTTACCGTGAAAAGTCTCGACCGGTCATCGATGAGACTTCGGCGGTAGCCGGGAAGATCCATCCTGCCGCCCAACAGGAACCGGAGCCTCCGAAACAAAAACCAAGAATGAAGAGTTGTGACAGCAAACAAGGAAGCAAACGGAACGGCAAACACAATGGAGAAATACCCCAATGCCTCAAAGAACGAATGGACGGCGAAATCCCCGTTGCGTCGCAGCCGGCCGCCTCAACCGGCAAAAACGGAAGGGGTTGACGCCGGCCGGGCGTGAAAAGTTACGTCAGACGGCACTCGCAAATCGGCCATGGGAGAAGTCGACCGGACCGCGGTCGGCAGAAGGAAAGGCGAAAGTCGCGTTGAACGGAAAGAAGAATCAAAAAGGCAGCCTATCGGTTCGGGAGCTTCGCGCCGAACTGGCCGGTACCGTTGCATTGTGCGCCGACATGGCGTCGCTTCGGCGTCACGTGCTCGGCGAGAACTAACAAATGGCGGCTCGGTCGAACGGTGACCGCCCGAGGCTAACCCCTGCAAATGTTAATAGAAGAAAACTGATTCTGGAGAACATCTCCAATGGGAAAGAAGACCTCGAAGAAGCTCCGCGGTAACGCCGCCGGGCGACAAACAAAGAAACCCCGCGGAAAACCGAACTCGTCGAGTTCAGGCGACCGGGCTTGGGGGGACACGGAAGTAAATATCGTTCTCGGCTGTGCTAACCGCTGTCGATACTGCTTTGCCAGGACCGCGGCCAAGCGTTTCGGCAGAATTCGCGCAGATGACGACTGGGGTACGACGTATCACCGGCTGAAAAAGGGGAAGGACTACAAGAGCGGGGAATGCTACGGGACTGTCCGATTCCCCACGACCCACGATATCACGCCCGACTTCCTGGAGTCCTGTGTGGCCGTCATGCAGAAGTTGTTGGCAGGGGGAAATGATGTCATCGTCTGCAGTAAGCCCCGCCTCGAATGCATCAAACGGCTGTGCGCGGAATTCGCTGACAACCTCGCGAACATCGAATTCCGGTTTACCGTCGGAGCAATGGACGACGCCATCTTGCGCTTCTGGGAGCCGGGAGCCTCCAACTTCCAGGAGCGACTGAATTGTCTGAAGTACGCATTCCGAAAGGGATTCAAGACCAGCGTCAACATCGAGCCGATGCTTGATGCCCCCAACGTGTCCGAGTTGTTTCACAGGCTTGTTCCCTACGTCAACGTCTTCATCAACATCGGGATAATGAAGCGCGTTGGGCAGAATGTTCGACCGCGGTCTCGAAGAGAGAAAGCCGAAGTTCGGAAGATCAAAGAGAACCAGTCCCCCAACAGAATTCGGTCAATCTACGAGGTTTTGAAAGGTAAACCGTTGGTGCGATGGTCGCCGGAAACCAAGAGGATCCTCGCGGTTGAGAAAGAGGCGGCGTGCAAATAAGCGTGGAGTACAACTACGAATTAGGACACCGATCAGGTCGTAGCATTTACCACACCCCGCCACGATGAGGCCATTCTTATCGCACGTCACCACAACAACAAGGAGTGATCGAATGAGTAGGCCCGACTCTCCGAATTCTATGCGCCCGGAAACGAGCCATTTTCTGCAATGGCTCACCACTTCGGGCGAAGTGGACCTCGACACGTTGGCCGCCGAGGCCATCGAGGAGAAGGTCGAAGGCTCGACGGCGGACGATTTGGAAGCGGTTGATGCGATGGCAACCCCTGAGGAGCAATTGGTGGATCGGCTCCACTACATTGTCCTGGGAAGGTTGCCTCGTCCAAGCGGGCCAAATCCGCTCCGTTCGCTGATCGACGATCCTCTGATGACTGCGATGAACAAGATCGAGTTCGAACTGGTCGCGCGCGAGATTTTGCGGCGGGCAGAAGAAGCTAAGCCGGCGTGCTGATTTTGGCATCCGCACGCCGAGGCGCAAGCACGGGGCCGGCCTATTCGGTCCGCCCTGTGCCGCCTCACGCCCGCGCGGCGGGCGACGAAGAGAATTTGTTTCACATTTTTTCCAAGGAGTTTTTTATGGACATTTTGCGTTTGAGAATGGCCGACGGTCGGTCGTTCGACTTTCCCGCCGATGCAATGGGCGAGACCTTGTTTTACGCCGAGACGCCCGCACTTCCTTTCGAGTGTAACGTTGCAGAGGTTCGTCTAATTCCCGAAGGCAACCTACCGATCTTGCGTTTCGTGCTAGGGTCGTTCACGATCCTCGAAAACGAAGCGGGGATCTGGACGGTAGGCATTGTCGACCAATTGCCCGGTCAGGAAAGATTCTACCTGGAACACTACGCCACCGAGCACTATGGTGAGCGAGTGCGGCATCCAGCGGTCTCGAAATGGGATAACCGGGTGGAGATGATGGTCACGAACTAGAGAAGCCGAAAGAAGGGCGAAACTGATCAGCCGACCCGATGAGGAAAGCGATGGGAGGTGCGCGAACGCCGCGCGCCTCCCTTTCGTCTATCGCACAGAGTAATTCAGGATCAAGCAAAGACACGGGTGGACTATGCCCCTCAGCGCTTCTTGGCGCCCGTCTGAGGCGCCCTCGCCGAATAGGCCCTCAGACACCTGCCCGGCTCTCAAGACGCACAGACCGCGTCCTAGCGCCTCTCAGCGCACGTTCCGGCCGTGTCGACGATCCTGAATGCGGTCGGGACGCTCACAAGAACTAAGAAGCTCAGTAACGTTAATAAGCCGCCGAACCGACAGTCAGCGCCTCGACCGCCAGCGCCGTGCGTAACAGTTGCGCACCCGCCGGCCTGCCCGACCGCTTCTGTGGCGCCATCCGATCACGGGCGCGGGGTAGTTCAGAATTGGGCATACAACGCATCGATTTCCTCAACCCCCGGCTCCCGTCGCAAGCCGGTTTCCAGCGTCCCGCTCATGAGGCTACCGATCGGCGAATCCAGGTCCGAAAGCCCTAGCGTGTGGCCTAACTCATGCGAGACGACCGTCAACAGGTCCATGTGGTCCACCGACTGTGGATCAACCGCCACCAGGTTGCCATCGCCGGTGGCCCGGAACTCCTCATTCACGCCGGGCGTCGAGTCAATGAACCAGCCATGTCCGGCTGCGTCGATGTCGAGGTAGATCGTGTCGAGCGTGGCCAACCCGATTTGCGCCCCGGGCAGGTCCGTCACGATGAAATCGACCGCCAAGAGCGACTCAATCTGCTCGGTGGCCAGCCTGATCCCGGACCAATCGGCAATCGCCTCGCTGACAATCGGCGTAAGCTCGGCCTGCGTCAGCGATACGGCGCCTTCGGCAGGAAGCACCGCGCCGTCGGCGGCCAGCAGTGGCGATCCCGAATTGTCCCAGTCTCCGGCAATTGGAAGCCAACCGGCACCGGCCGGCCCATAGCGGAACATTACATCGGCAACGCCAACGTCGTTCGAATTCCTCAAGAGGAAGGAGGAAGGGGTTGGTGCAAGAAGCCCGATTGTATCGGTACCGTCTCCGTCCCAGTCACCGGCGATCGGTTGCCAACCGCTTTCGGCCGGCCCGTAGCGGAACATCACATCGGCGACACCGCCCTCGTTCGCGTTCTTCAAGAAGAAGGCGGAAGGAGTTGGTGCATAAAGGCCTATTGTATCGGTACCGTCTCCGTCCCAGTCACCGGCGATCGGTAGCCAACCGCTTTCGGCCGGCCCGTAGCGGAACATCAAATCGGCGACACCGCCCTCGTTCGCGTTCTTCAAGAAGAAGGCGGAAGTAACCGGGTTGAACAGCCCAATCGTATCGGTTCCGTCCCCGTTCCAGTCGCCGGCAATCGGCAGCCAACCGGTTCGCGGCGATTCGTAACCGGCCCTCAGCGGTCTGTAACCACCCCACAGCGGTCCGTAGCAGAACATCAGATCGGCGGCTCCAGGATCGTTCGAATTCTTCAAGTGGAACTGGGCCTCGACGGGGTCGAACAATCCGATCGTATTAATTCCGCCCCCGTTCCAGTCGCCAGCAATCGGTAGCCAACCGGCGTCGGCGGCCCCGAATTGGAAGGTCACATCGGCGGTCCCCGCCTCGTGTCGGTTAGTCAAAAAAAACTTGCTGTTGATCGGCGAATAGAGTCCGACGGTGTTGGCGGCCGCGTAGATGGTGACTTTGTAGTCTTCCACTTCCCCGTCGTCGGCCAGTCCCGTTGTCGCCAGGCCCCCGACCGTGCTCAAACGGAAGCGGGCGTAGGTGTTGCCCGGGTCGACGTTCCGGCTGGTGTCTTGCGGGACCGTGAAATCGAGCGTCTGCACTCCGTCCGCGGTACCCAGGTTGTAGTTCGTGAAGATTTGCTCGCCCGGGTCGAGCCAGTCGCCGTCGCGGTTGAAATCGATCCACGCATCAAGTCGGTTTGAGACCGCATCGGCATTCCGCAGATCCACTTCGATGCTCGCCGTGGTGGTCGTGGACGTGGAGGGGGTCAACGCCGTGATGAACGTAATGCCGTCGTCATCGGACACGGCCGTCGTATCATCTCCATCGGCTGCGATGGTGGGCTGGCCGTCGAATTCGGTGTCGCGATTGGCCCCCAGTCTCGGGCCGACGGGTACGTGCCGGTGCCGGGCGCCGTCGGAGGCCAGAAGCGTCGGATACGGTCCATCTGGGGCATCGCCGAAGTCGAGCGTCGTGGCAAAGAGAAATGCGGTAGCGAAGAAGATATCCAAGTCCTCGCCGACCGTTCCCCCAACAGTGTCTTCGGAACACCACACCGTGACCCAGTTGCCAGCGCCGTCGGTCGCGATCTGGGGAAACCAGTCGAGGCTGGCGCTAGTATCCAACGCTGTCTGGTCCGTCCACGTCTGGCCGCTGTCCGTCGACTGGGAGACTACGATATCCCCATTGAAACGCCATACAGCGACCCAGTTGCCGGCCCCGTCGGTCGTCACCTGGGGGTCAAAATCGCCTCCTCCACCGTCAGTGGCCGCGTTGCTGTTCAGCGCCGCCGGGTCCGTCCACGTCTGGCCGTTGTCGGTCGAACGGGAGATAAGAATATCGGTATCTGCGCCGATCGTGCCGCCCAGCGTGTCGTCGGACCACCATACCGCGACCCAGTTGCCGGCGCCGTCAGTCGTTACCTGCGGAACGTCGTCACGTCCCGAGTCGATAGCTGCGTTGGTATTCAGCGCAGCGGGAGCCGTCCACGTTTGGCCGTTGTCGGTCGAACGGGAGACAAAAATGTCGTTATCCGTGCCAATCGTGCCCTGGTCGTATGAGTTCCATACGGCGACCCAGTTGCCGGCGCCGTCGGTCGCTACCTGGGGGGAAAGCGCAGGTGCGTTGCTCAGCAGTCGGGGGGCCGTCCACGTTTGGCCGTTGTCGGTCGAATGGGAAGCAAGTATATCGTAATTGAAAAAATCCCCATGACACCATACGGCGACCCAGTTGCCGGCGCCGTCGGTCGCCACCTGGGGTTGCTCGTCCCGGTCAAAACCAGAATCCGTGGTGGCGTGGGTGTTCAGCACGCCAGGAGCCGTCCACGTCTGGCCGTTGTTGGTCGAACGTGAGACAAAGATATCGTAGTCAATGCCAATCGTGTCACCCAGGTCCTCCGATGAGTTCCATACGGCGACCCAGTTGCCGGCGCTGTCAGTCGTCACTTGGGGGTAGAAGTCACTTCCGGAGTCGGTGGCTGCATTGGTGTTCAACGCGGCGGAGGCCGTCCACGTCTGGCCGTTATCGGTCGAACGGGAGACAAGGATATCGTTATCGGTGCCGATTGTCCCTCCGAGGTCGTCGCCGGAATGCCACACGGCAACCCAGTTGCCAGCCCCATCGGTCGTCACTTGCGGATACCGATCCACTGCAGAGTCGCTGCCCGCATTGTTGTTCAGAACCGCCGGTAGCGAGAACGACAGGCTCAGCATCCGACGATCTTCGAGCGGTTCGAGCCGTAATTGGCGGGCTTTGGGATGGGAGCAGCGGTTGGCCGAAAGACCTGGGGCAAGGAGCAACGTTCGGCGTTCGCTCATCAGTCTTTTCCTCGAAAGGCTCCTGCACAAGGGATGGCCCCTACGAGAAGCGACAGGTGACGTCTGGTGTGCCTTTGGCAGGGTAACGATCATTATCTGCAATCAGGGCTGGAATGTCAAGTATTTTTGACACCTTTTACGGTTTCAAGCCTAATTGGCCAAATTGTGCGTAACTCCCTAAGGCACAACGCGGCGATTCCGGCGAGATTCAATCGAATTCCCCCACGATCGTTACGCTACGTTCGCCGCAAGCCGTAAATGCTTGCGGCGTTTCATCTTCTGGCCGCAACTCTAGCCCACTTCGCCACTTGCGTCGGCCATGGAGGCCGAAGCTTTGCGTGTAAAACGGGGCTGTTTTGTTGCAGATCGATGCGAGGAGGCCCTATACGCGGCGAACTGTATAGCACCATACCGCACACCTTTTGCGGGAAGAGAGCACCGTGGGGAGCACCGGAATCCAACCCTCTTCGCAACCAACATCGCCAGCACGCTCGGGTACGCCAGGTTCTCCCGTCCGCGTTCGACCAGCCCGGCGAACATGACGAAGGCGTGGGCAATGACTTCGGCGGTGGCCTCTCACCTCCCCACACCACCGCGGCGTGCGGATCCATAGCGGGCGGTTCAGGAGGGTTTGGTCGCCGGACACGGCCAAAAAGGAGATAAGATATTCCAGCTTTCCTTACAGTTCCTTCAGCGTCTTGAGTACCTGCTCGTCGTGGCCGTCAACTTTGACACTTTTCCAAACCTTCTGGACCATTCCATCGGCGTCGATGACGAAGGTGGAGCGGCGGATGCCCATTGACTTCTTTCCGAAGCGGACCTTCTCGCCCCAGGCACCGTATTTCTCCGCGACCTTGTGTTCGGGGTCGGCCAGCAGTGTGAAGTTTAGCTTGTACTTGTCCCGGAATTTCACATGGCTAGTCACATCGTCGGGGCTGACGCCCAGTACGGTGGCCCCAAGTTTCTTCAGGTTGGCTTTCCCGTCCCGAAAGGCGCACGCCTCCTTCGTGCAACCAGGGGTGTCGTCCTTCGGATAGAAGTAGAGCACGACCGGGCCGCCTCGCAGTTCGCTCAACTTGACTTTCTCCCCGTCGTTGCCGGTCAGCATGAAGTCGGGAGCCTTCTTTCCTGCCTGAACCCAGTCGGCCATTTGCCTGCCTCCAGTTAAGGTGAATGTTAGTAGATTGTACATCCCAAACCCCACAGAGTGAAGGCTAGCCACAATTTCCCACCGGGTGCATCCCCGTCCCCTCCATAAGGGAATTCCAGGCGGCGAAATCGCCATAACTGTCCCAACATAGGCAAGATTAACGGGCAGGAAACGGCCAATTCAACCGCCTCCGGCGAAACCGTCGATGATGCTTTCGACGCCCCCGTCGCCCCAAGGAACGGAGACTCACAATGCACCCAGTGGACCATTTCCGCAGAAAGCTGGAAAACCAGGGCTACTTAGCCCTCGAAACCTGCCTGATCGCCGACGGCATGGTCTCGTGGAAAGTCGAAGCATTAGACCTCGACGATGAATGGATCATTGCCATAGGCCCCACACAGCTCGATGCCTGGTTGCGGGCGTTCCAATATACTTGCGGGCAGCTAAAGAGGCAGGCTGCCTGACGGGCGGTCGAGTTTGCTCGTTGCGTCAACCGTCTCATCACCTTCTGTGGCGGGTGCTATTCCGCTTCCGTGAGCAGACACCGTAGCCCTTGCGTTCCACTCCGAATCTGGTACGCTTGCCAACGGTAGGAAGTGGCGAGAAGCAGATGTGACCGTTGTGTCGTGCGGCTCCCCTTCATTGTCTGGCCGATGTCTTCCTGCATACGAAAAGGCATGCGCGAAGGACTGACAGCCTGGGTAAGTTTGAATTCTGTTTATAGGGAGTGGCAACATGCCGCAAGGTACGATCAAAAAGCTCATTATGGGCAAGGGGTTTGGGTTCATCGAGGGAGAAAAAGGCGAGTTGTTCTTCCACCACTCGGCATTGCAGGACACGTCCATCGAAGATCTCAGCGAGGGGCAGACTGTTGAGTACGAAGAAGGGCAAGGCCCGAAAGGGCCACGGGCGGAAAACGTCCGGGTTGTCGAGTGAGGACGTTGACAACTAAATGGGCCGTCCATCATCGCACCTTTACTGTGGTACTCGTCGCGGGTTTTCGGTTCGTGTCGTGTTCGTGGCCCACTCCTGCTGGTCGTCGGCGCGGTTTGGGGCCAGACACCACCAAGTCTGTCTTCCCTGCTCAGAAATTAACCGAAGGAGTAGATTATGACCAAGTTCAAAGCCGTGGTACTGGCCGTGGTTGGCCTGCTCGTACTGATTGTGATCGTACAGAACACCGCGGCTGTCGAAACGAAGCTCCTATTCATCAGCGTTACGATGCCAAGAGCCGTGTTGCTTTTCGGGACGCTGCTGATAGGCTTTGCGTTGGGCGTTCTGACCGCTGGGCGAATCAGCCGCAAATCAAAGCGGTCCAAATGAGTGGCTTCTTCGGACAGGCCGATCAATGCCTTCGTACTCCGCGGCACCGTCCGGCCTAGTCGACGGTGAGATCATCTGGGGACGCGGGGCGACCTTGGATTGATCACACGCCATAGTCCCTACTGCGACGAGGGAGGGACATGCCCAATCACAATTCGGGAACCGCCTTCTTGCAGTACGGGCAAATCCGGGCGCCCCGTGCGATCTCTTCCAAGCAATTGCCGCAGAATCTTATCGAGTCGTCGCTTGCTTCTGGCGGGGATTGGGGGCCTATCTTGCAATCCAATCGGCCAACAGCGTGCGGGTTCGCACCGGGCGATTGGGTAGCTGGTTTAGCTGCAAGATGCTGGAGGCCAACCGGTCCATTCCAGGATGTTGGCGGGGGTGGCTGCCCAGGACATGAAGATATCGTCTTCGGGATTGGCGGGGCTCTTCCGAGGGTCGGCCAACTCGCCATCGAAGAGCCTGTCTCGATCGACGGCGTGGGTCGCTTCGATGTCGTCGAATAGGTCGGCGGCGACGTGCCCGAGCGGTTTTCCCGGATCGTCGTTGTCGGATTTAGGCGTCACGGTAGATTCAACCGCCGAATCGGCACTCTTCATGGACCACATCGCGGGCTGGTGCTTCGCGATATCGTCGCCCGCTTGGTAGTCGCTGAAAAACGCGTCGGGACCGATGGGACCGGGGTCGAACATCTGTCCGTCGAACGGCTCGAAATCCTTCGACGGGGTGCTGTCGTCGCCCGGCCAGGCGATGTCGGCGTACACGGTCGTGTTTCTCAGATAGTAGAACGGGATCCGTTCGAGGGCGCGGATACCGGCAATGTAGTAGGAATCGCCGTAGTAGTCCTGCAAGTGCCAGTAACCGTGGCCGCTATCGGTGTATTCGACGAACTCGACCTCATAGTACTGGAGTTGGTCGGGCGGATCGGTGTCGCGCATGTTGTCGTCGGAATCGGTAATCCAAACGCCGCGGTAGTCGCCGGGATCGGTCGTGCTCGTTCGGAAACCCCAGCAGGTGACTGCATGGCCTGTAGGGCCGTGCAAGTCGAGTGCGGTGCCGTATCCGGCATGAAGAAACTCGTCGAGGTCGGCCATCGCACCGTCGCCGCCGGGCGACCAGTGGTAGTAGTCGTTGAAATCCTCGCTCGGGTAGAATCCACCGCCTGGATCGCTCGGATCCCGTAGTGAGGCCGATCCGCCGAAGATTAGCGGCGTGCCGTCGAACCACCAGTCCCATGCGTACTGGGTGTAGCCGCCCCAGTTGTTCCAGTGTTCGCCCATGTATTCGAACATATCGTCGGCGGTGATCATACCGGCCACGTCTCCCCAACCGGTCCATGCGAGGACGTTTGAGGCGGCGGCTGCCCAGCACATCGCGTCGTCGGTGAAGTCGGGGCTCTTCTCGGCGTCGTGAATCGTGCCGCCGTGGTATTCTTGGAGCAGGTAGTCGGTCGTCAATGCCATGTACTCGCGGTCGAATGCTCTGTCGTACGAATACTCGGCCTCTGGATACTCGGCGTCGACCCGTTTTTCCAGCAGCGCACCGTCGCCCGGCAGTTCGCCGCCGGTTGCATCGAGCAACTCGCGAGCTTCGAGCCTCTCGAAACGGAGCATTCGACGGCCTTGATTGGATCGCAACGGTTCCTTTCTCGCGAGACGTGCCAGGAATCTTGCCAAAGCTTTCATCGTTTCTCTCCCCAAGTGGCATGAGCATAGACTCAACCTGTACATGCCAATCGAGGGTCCGGTCCCGACACTCGAAGAGAGATTGGCCGAAAAACGCCGTGCGAGAGAGTCTGTGTTGCGAATCTGCCGCGTCCCTCATGCACCATATCGGCGCCGAACATGCTGCCTACTAGCCCGGAGGCCGGGCGCCCGATCTGCCGTCTCAGACAGTTCGGATGATTTTCCACGCCCGATGGATCCTCGCGTTAGACCAAGGTTTTCGGAAACGGACTGGATGATCGCTCCTCTGCTCACGGCATGATTTAGTTCAGCCCCGACCGTTTCGGGTCCTCCGAAGTCGTCATATCGGGGCGGAGGCAGTGATCGCATCGGTCGCTACAGGCCCTTTGACGCGATCCTTGCCAAACAGGTGCCAGAACGCCTATCCGAAAAACAAGAAGCAGGATGGCCATTCTGAGCGATTTGAGGAGGTGTTCTGGCGGGCTGTGGCGTCCGCTTTCTGGTCCGATCGTGGTTTGTCCCCGGCAAGAACTAAGGGCTTGCCCCCGCAAGAACTAAGAGACCGGAGATAGTGAAGCCGGTCGCCGATGGACACGCTTCTACTCCTCGCCCAACAAAGCCTGCCAGAGTTCCGCAAGGCCTTCGTTCGTGGCTGCCGTGCCGGACACCGTCACATTCCTGAGGCTGGTCATCTCCTTGAGATGGACGAGCCCGGCGTCCGAGATCTGCGTACCGTCAAGCATCAAATCCTCAAGTTTTTTTAGCCCTCGCAGGTGTTTGAGGCCGGCGTCCGATACTTGGGTGCCCTGAAGTTGCAACCACTTGAGATTGACCAATCCTTCAAGATGCTTCAAACCATCGTCTGTGACCAGGGTATCCTGCAGGTCGAGCCCTGTAAGTGCGGGCAGGTCCTTGAGGTGTTCCAGCCCGGCGTCGGTCACCTGGGACCCATCCAGGGACAACTCGGTCAGGTTTTGCATGTCCTTCAGCTGCTTGAGTCCGGCGTCCGTGACTGCCGTTTCGCCGAGTCCGAGGTACTGGAGGTTATCCAGTCCTTCGAGGTGTTCCAGTCCGGCGTTGGTGAAATCCGCTGTCCAGCACGACAGGCTTTTGAGGTTGGGCAATTCCTCCAGATACCCCTTAACCTGTTTCAAATCGTTGTCCCTTCCGTAGAAATCGACATCCGTGATACCCTTTGCACCGAGGCTGGGCGTGCCGTAGACCCGACCGTGGGATTTTAGAATACTGGCCTCTACCCGGCGAAATTCCCACCGAGGACGCATATGCCAGACGAAGCATCCGAGAATGATGCTGACGAAAGTAACAAAAAGGAGCAGCGACCGCAGGCTGTACTGGTGCCAGGGGACTTCCCGAGTGACAAACCGCACCTTGAAGGGGCGGAACAGAATCTGGAAGAACAGCAGCACCCCGAGCAAACGAAGCACTGCCACACAGCGGCTCGGAATCTTGAGCCGGAACGTGCAGAACAAGAACACCATCGCTGCCAGGGGGATGGCGGTCAGCCGGTATGCCGCGTGCAAGGGGGAGTGGTCTTCCGGAATGACGACGAGCATCAATAAGAACAGTGCCAAGGCCCACGCAAGAAGGTGCAGTGACATCCCGAGCCTCGGGCTCAGATAGGCGGGATACCGAGCAGGGGTCTGCCCCGTCTCGGAGGCTCCAGCGGTCCCAGAAGCGAATTGGTGGATCACGGCGTTCATAGATTGTTCCTTTGTGTTGTTTGGGTCGAGCGACAAGCCAACAGGCCAGTGGTTAGATTAGTACTGGTTGAGAAACGTGGCACACTCCTTTTCGGCGACAGCATAACGCGAGTGAAAAGACAGAAGTGGAAACCACTTCACCATGACGGTCTTCCGTTGCGTGTATTGAACGAATAGAACTCGTACAAACCATAGACGCCTCTGGCAACGCACGCGTTGACATCGGCTGCGGTCGCGATAAGAAAGATGGAAAACCGATATGAGGCAACAGATCACTTTCTAAACAGCAAACAACATACCAAACGGTCTTATCGCTGGAAAAGCCGTACTTGCGGAAGGGCAACGGTGCCGTCAAGGTGGCCCAAGGATAGCGGGCATTCGGGTCGTCGGCTTTGCCATCGGAAGACAATGAAGGAATCGACAGATGAGGAACTACTTGACTCC
>Ga0180431_10005237_pt1 | contig 15842 bp, 23 predicted proteins | sample SS_ome_11_FD_132459 | JGI IMG/M metagenome (GOLD analysis project Ga0180431, IMG submission 132459) | Hypersaline lake sediment archaeal communities from the Salton Sea, California, USA - SS_1_MS_1 metaG | ecosystem: Environmental > Aquatic > Non-marine Saline and Alkaline > Hypersaline >... | reverse complement strand
CCCCCCCTTTTCCCGATTAACTACTTTCTCAGGACGACTCAAAAGTTATTTACTACTGTTTAATGGTTACTCTTATAAGTTTATTGCTTGACGATTGTTAATTTTTGATGAAAGTATTTATATATCACCACTACCACAAAAATTCCAACCATGGGAAACACATCAATACCTTCCTTTCTGACCGTCCTTATGACGATAGCTGAATTGGAGAAACCTGTTTCTATGCATTCCATATCCCGACGATCCGGCGTGTCTTATAACTGGACACGGGGCATAATCATCAAGGCCGGTCCTCTCGTCGTGAAAAAGAGCGAAAATAACCGTTTTCTTATTGCACCAACAGAAGAACTTATACAAGGATTACCTTTTCTTTATAAATTGCACGGGTGCATCACCAAAAAATATATAAAACCTTGAAATTAAAACATCATCATGATACCGACATATATCCGATTATTCAATTATATCGTTGATAAGAAGCCAGAATATCCTTTCACTATCATCTATGAGGATAAGATGTCACCGACGTCGTTCTACCTTGGATTGAACATCCTGTTAAAGGCAGGACTGATAAAGACAACGCGGGACGGTGTCGGGCATCGTCTCATTTATGTCGAGAAAAATAAGAAGGTCCGGGAGACATTCAAGAGACTTGCAGGGGTATTATGATAATTAGCCTATCCGGGCTCACTGGCAGCGGAAAGACGCTCACTATGGTGATGCTGGCAAAAAAAGAAGGGGAATCAAAGAAGATAATGACGAATATAAACGGGCTTAAATTCAAGCATCACCGTCTTAAGAAAGCTGACCTTTTCAAGAAGGTCATTGATGATAAGAAGACGAATTCCCGGACAATACATTATAAGACAGACGTCAATTGGGACTTCTGGATAAAGAATAACAGATCGTCTATATTTCTTGATGAAGCGCATAACATCATCGAGAACCGAGCTTTTAATAGCCAGGAAAATAAGGCAGCGTCGCGGTGGGTCGCTCAGATTAGAAAGGTCTGCGAAGAATCTGGCGATTATCGCCGGTTAGAGATAATCCGGAAACTTTCAAGATTTTATTTCTCAAAGACCATCTATGACGAGATAGCGCGGCATAATAATCTGTACATAACGTCTCAGACGGTCGACCGGCTGGAAAAGAATTTCAGGGACCTTTCGAACGTCCATATTCACTGCACATGCAAGCATCTATCTGACGGGTCAATGCTTGTCTTCAATCATTTCTTTTTTTCGTCAGTGTTCCATTCAGCTATAACCAATTTTAGGGACGGGTTACAGAAACCAAAAGTTGGCGTCTTTATAGCCAATCCTTATTTTGATAAATATGACAGGTTCATGATTGTGAGGTCAGACGATGAATATCTCTAAGAAAAAGGATGATAAGAAACCGGTGAAATTTGTTGATATCACTGACAAGAATATCCCGAAATGGTACAAGCGTGGGAAACGGGAAAAGTTAAGAAAATTCCTTATAACCGGTCTTATGAAAGAATACGCCCGACCGTTGAATATTGAAGGAAAAAAACAGGTAAAACCGTCAGAAAAAGATGTGGAATCATATAAAATTTCGCTTGATAAGATGTCCTTGAAAGAACTTGTATCAATGACAGGCGAAGTCAACATAAAGCTCCGGCTCGACATCACTGACAGGATCCGGAAACTTAACAAGAAACAGTCCTGTCTGGTCACAGTCATCAATGATAATAATACTTTCGACACTTTTGTCATGAATAACCAGAAAAGGACTTTTGACCGTGCCGGTAACCGGTACATACTTGACACATCAAAAGCCATATTCAACCCTGAGTTCCGGTTATTGCACATGCATTATTTTTACGGTAACCCGTTCCCGATAGAATTTGTCAAGACAAAATTGCCGGAAGCGACGCCCGACGGACAATTATTGAAAAAGACCATGCATTTTGAATACCTCCAGGCACTGGCGCAGGTCACACGATTCTCGAAACGTGTCGATATCGCGATGGTGTTCTCGATACTGTCCTTTATTATATCAGCAGTACACCTGGTCTTGTATGCGCATCAATCAGGCATGTTTTAAGGTGGTATAAAAATGGCAGATGTCATCAAGATGCTTGACGGGGTTGGCCAGACAATAATTCAGTATGGAAAAGAGTACTGGATCCTTGCTGGGCTTGGAAGTGTAATCATCTGCGGCTACATCGTCATAAAAATTTTATTTTGAAGAGAGGATGAAAAATGAATATCAAACAATTTTTATTTTTATTGGTGCCGGCAGGAATTATAATATTTTGCCTGTATATGGCAGGGATATGGGGCATTGTCTGCTTCATGCTTGGCGGTATGACAATGACCGTCATCATGTTTGCTATCAATGCCGGTGAAGAGAACATGATATCCGGTATGTTTTGGGCCGTTAATGAGAAGGTGAATAAAAAAGATGAAAAAAGAAAATAGACAAAGTGAGATATTAAGATGGATATTTGTTTTTGATATATTGATGATATCCGTATGTTCAGGGATTGGATATTTATATCTAATGGGTACGTCATTGGTATTTTCATTCTTTCTCACGGCAGCTATATCTATGTTTTTATTCAGTTTCATGGAAGTGGGTCAAAAATGACAGAACTCGTGGACGTGGGAAGAGAAGGTGATAAGGTCATCATTGACTGTAAAGGTGATGAAGATTTAGCGGAAGGTGTCAAACAGAACATCGAAAAAGGTTTTAAACAGAAATTTTTTCTGAGATTGATGAAAAGGGGACGATGATAATGACAGCGCAGGACGACGATAATCTGGACGATATACTGAAACGCGCGAACGTGAACGAGAAGACAGAGATGGGCGAAGTAGCTTCAGAACTGTTCGCTAACACACCGTCAAGAACTAACATCACACAGGACGAGATGACATTATTATTCGTCAATAAAGCATTATTCCGTGGCCTCGGGATTGCTGAACTGTCGCCTGTCAATGATTTTATTGAACTCAAAAAATCTGTCGGCGGGTGGAATGTTGAACAATTCGTCAGGTCAATGGGCGGGCTTAACGAGCAACGAAAAGGTTTTTTGGGCACGATGAAAGATAAACTTTTCGGCGGGGGCGGGCAAATAAGATGATCAATGAGACAGTCATGCTTGCGTCATTGAACGCAACAGAGATAATCCCGGACATATCCCAGTCAGAAAATTATGTCCTTATCGACCAATGCGTTGATTATGCGAAAGCGACCTGTCATGAACCGACACAGTACATGATACTGACCGCTGTGTGCATAATATACATTTTCTACCTCTTATGGGCTATGGGGAAATTTTCCAGGCCAAAAATGGCAAAAGATTTATAAATAGAAATATCTTATCATCCAACCGAAAAGGAGGATATTTGAAAAATGGTTAGTAATGCTACAACCAATAAGTACGCAAAAACCGCGATAGGAGCTGTCGTGCTTATGGGAATTGCAGCTGCTGTCTGGCCTCTTGTTTCGTCCTACGGAACATCCCTGAACACTTCAGGTATCGGGCTTGGTTCACTCTTCGCAGGTTCACTGCTTGGCGTGATCTTCGGGGCAGCGGTCTTCTATGCGATCTACAAGGGTCTGATGTAGGTGCATGGAATGATAAAGCGACATATTCCCGCGAGGGCGGCATAGCAGCCCTCACTTTTTTTAAATAATAAATTTCAAAGGGAAAAAAGGTGCAAAAATAATATGACCTCAAAACTCCAAAACCAGAAAATAACAATCTTCTTACTCCTGACCATCCTCGCTATCTTGTCGCTGCCGGCGGTCTTTGGCACTGCTGAATATTTCTACCCGAACCAGTACGACGGGTACGCAGGGACAGGCAGGTTTTCATCATCTATCGATCTTGACGAGGTAGACATTAATCTCCGGTCTATTGACACTAACGCTGTCATGATGCCATTGACCGGCGATCTTGACAGTGACGGTGTTAATGAGATAATCATCATTGATGATGATAATGTCGAGATATACCAGACAAAAGACCTAAACATCATAACTGGTCAATCTGCGGAAGATACCATCGAGCATGCAGTATTGTATGACATCGATCTTGACGGTGATGAAGAAGTCATCACTGTCGGCGGTGATAAGGCGTCAATATTTGATTTTAACGGGTCAGTCCTTTCTTTGACAAGTAATTTCACGATACCTGACCTTGAAGGCAGCAAGTTCATGATAGGATGCGGCGGTGCCGCGGGTGAATGCCTGATTGTCAATGCCCGGTTCAAGTCAGGCGTGCCATCGACTGAATCAGTCAGAGCGTCACGGATGAACACTACTGGTATATATAATTCCACATCATTGAAATCGTCGGTCAATAACGGCGATTTTTATCTGCCGAAGATCCGGACAGTCGAGGTCAAGGACGGTGATACTGACGGTACTTCTGAATATTATTTCTCAGTGTATGATAATGGGAACCTTCAAGTCGTCATCTTCCGTGTATCGGCATCGGCATCAATAGGTGTTGTGGAAGAGAAAGAACTGACAATCTCAGCGTCAATCGTCAATTCTGACCGGGACGAGTTCACGTCACCGTTAGTGTTCGATTTTGACCCGGGGACGTCAGGGACAGAGATAGTCATAGCTTATCAGGCAGATTCTGTCAATGAGTATGAGATGGTTCTCCTTGACGAAGACGGTAATGAGATACAGGATTATCCGGACCTTACTTATGCTGACGGTGTCATCATTTCAAACCCGGTGCGGACGTCAGTCTTCACTGACAGCGGGAACACGGATTATTGTGTTCTTGGGTATGATACCGGGAATGACGAGATTAATCTGTTGTGCGGGTCAAAAATAACCGGGGAAGATATCATCCCCGGGGAAGTGTTCTCGTATGACGGGGCCATCTATTACGACATCACAGATAATGCTGACCTGTATAATAACATGCTTGCGTCTGTCCAGGTCAGCGCGTCAACAACGGACGGTGAGAACCTTAACGAATTCATGACGACGTTCGGCGTGTTCTCGATCGATTATGACCTTGTCAATGAACTTATCCTTGAATATGACGTCACGCTTGACCAGGGTGCTTTTTTATGGTCAGATTTTGAAAGTACCGGGTACGCTGACATTGTCTACCTGACCGATGACGCTGTGTATTACATTGATGACGGGTTCGAGAATTCTCAGGTGTCGATAGACAGTTATACAGTCAACGCCGGGGATCCTTTCTGTCTTGACAGGACGTACACCATAACAGTGACTGTCACAGACACAGAAAATGATGACGCTGTATGCCATATTGACGAATATTATCTTAACGGGACATTTATCACGTCAACAGCCAATAAGACGACAACAACCCCTGGCAGCGTCAATCTTTATTATACAGCGGACGAGCAGGGAGATTTCCTTCTCACCATAAATTGCACCGACGGTATCAATACTGTGGCTGACACTGAAGATGTCCAGCGGTCGGTATCGAACGATACTGACGTGTGTTACGCTCCCGGGGAAAATCCTGAAACTGTCACACCGGGAAGTTCTGAAGAGGCAGCAGAGGATGAAGATTTCCAGGCGGACGCTGCTCAAGTGTTCGCTGACATCGGGATTGAGAGCAGTCTTGGCCTGACAATTATCTGGCTGATAATCATGATGATAGTAGCTTTCATTGTCATAGGGAAAGTCGGACATTCTCAGTCTGTCTATGTATTACTGTCTTTCATTGAGATAATGATGCTGCTTATCGGGTATTATATTGGCTTCATCGGCATGATACCGCTTGTCATGATAGGACTTCTTGCCGCATTATTCTTATCATTATCACTTATCAGGATGAGCGGCGGCAACGGGGGATGATACCAGTGATGCTTTTCCCAGGAAAACGTGCGCAGTCAGCGATGAAGATGACAATCTTTTATATAATCTTTAATCTTCTTATCATCATAATGATCACGGCTTTTGCGTATGACAGTGTAGACATCGGTTCATCGGACGACGATCTTGACATCCAGCTCAATGATTCAGCCGGTTCGACCGATTTTCATGTCAGTGACGCTGATTCATGGTTTTCCCGGTTCACTGTCGCATTATTCAATCTTCCATGGTGGGCATCATTACTGTTCACGACTTATCAATTAGCAGGATTATCGCTCATAATCTATGCACTTATACGAGGTATCTGACAGGATGACAAGACAAGACAGGTTCGGAAAATGCAGCGCGTGCGGAAAATCTGGCCGAAAACTTATAAGATGCAGCACTTGCGGGTCCCGTACCTGTCTCGCATGCAATTTTACTGATTCCTGCAAAAATTGCGAATCTGAAGCTTTCCAGAAGAATACTGGGGATTATTTTGCTGATAAATATTCGAAAGGTATAATCAGTATCATGCTTGTGATATCTTTCTTTATCCTTGTTTTGATGTCGTCAACGGTCGGGGCTGTCGAATTCAATAATGAAGAATGGCAGCAAGGACTTACAGAGTTCCGGTGGTGTTTTGATTCACCGTTCGGTGACGCGGCGGTCTATGACGGGGATATTGAACCGTACATCATTAAAAAGATAGGATGTGACGACGTCAGTATCAAGATTGTCCGCGAACAATCGGTCACGATAAAAGATACTGTCTGTTCGCCTGTCTATTCCTGTGATGATACGGAAGATGAGAACGGCAGCATCATCACTTCCTGCGACGTCACCGGGGAAGAATGCAGTGACGTTTACAGAATTGAGACAGAACAGCACCCGCTCGACGGTAATTCTTTACTGCTTACAAGCACTGACAGGATCTGCGTGCTTGGTTCCGGTAATCTTGCACCGGAAAGAAGCTGTGACATGAATTTTGTCTACGAAAATAAGGTCGATCAGGCATTATATGATGAAGCTGAAATATCATGGGACACCCGGGATTATGGCAGAGCATGGTGGAATGTGTCATTTTTGATGCGACGTAATGTGACAAATGAAGGACGTTTCTCTAATGCGATATATCTTAATAACAGCGAATCTGTCAATGTAAGCACAAATTCTGATTATATAATCGTGGACAGATCATCATGTGAAGGTGACGTCTGGCTTTATTATTCAGCGGGTTTTTCGGATTTTGCAGTTGCGAATGATACGACCGAATGTGATTATTTCATGGAGAATGAAGGGCGTGGTAATGGTGATTTTTCTGAATATACGGGTTATTTGTTCGGTAATTCAACAATAAGGGATTTTACTGGGACTTTCAATGATGGCAATAATTCAGGAGCGACGCATCTGACCTCTGGCTGTAAATTCGGAAATTGCTGGGATTTTGACGGTGGCAGTGATTCACTGGATATAGCTGACGGGTCAATACCTATCAGCACATCATTTTCCATCTCTTTATGGTGGAACACCGACGCTGTCGATTCAAGTGATAATTTCATCGGTGATGAGACCAATACTAACAACCGGTTTTTATTTTATTTAAGAGGAGGAGATGATATTATAAAAGTTTTTCAAAATGTTGGAGGGACAACAAAACAGTTAGACGAAGGCAGTGCTAAAGGCTATCAAGCATCTACATGGTACCATTCAGTATATACTTATAATAGCAGTTCAGGACTTGGTAAGATCTACACTAATGGTGTTGAGACCGCAAGCGGATCGATGGCTGCTTTGACATATGCAAGGACTGATACAAGGATTGGGAGTTCTGGCGCGGGTCTTTATTGGAATGGCAAACTTGATGATGTCAGGATATGGAGTAAAGCTCTCGGTATTCATGAGATAAACGAATTATATAATAATTCTTTTTCGGGTCGACCGGGTAGCATGGACATTGGAGAAGAGGAGATACTTGACACCGGTCTTGCGGTCGCCAATCTGACCATTGGCATTTATAATTCATCTTTTGAGAACATGTCACTTACTATCGACGAATCTGAAAAGTTCAGGATATGGGCTAATTATACTTACGCCAACGGCAGCCAGATAAACGAAACCATGGGCGGGTGGTGCAATTATACAGTTGATAGCCTGTCATCTGATAATCTTTCCTATAATGTCTCTGTACCGGTCTATCATTCCCTTAATCTCTCCTTCCCTGAGAACGGCATCTACCAGGTGGACGTGTATTGCTATAACAATCTCTCGGCAGAGAATGAGACAGCAGCTTTCAATATCACCGTCCAGAACATCGGTCCAACATCATCAATCGGTGACATCTGGTACTGGCTTTTGCCTGCTCCTGTAAGTTTCACCGCGGCGTACGCGGCCAAATATCCGCTTGAATCAACCATCAACATCTCTGCTGTCTGTCTTGACACTGACCTTGATAATGTGACCTATACGCTTGAATATACAACTAATGGTTCAGTCATCGATTCCCGGTCTTTCGCAGCAAGTGACCCTACCAATCTGTCCGTCCAGATAAATTATACAGCTGCCAATTTTTCGACTGAAGAGAATTATCTTGACGCTATCCTTGGTTACACGTTCCGGTTCGTGTGCTTTGATAATGAATCCGCGAACAGTACAGGGTTCCGGACTTTTTATGCCGGGAACGCTCTACCGTCTGTGTCCTGGGACGACGGCGCATCGGTCACTATCGGATCGCAACCTTACAATCTGTCGTACTCTGTCACTGACGCAGAGAATGATACCGGGTATTGCGAGATCTTCTATAATGATTCAATCATCAACACCTCAGTTGTCTCGTACCCTGGGACCGGGTTTTACCTCTTTAACCTGTCCCAGGGCACTTATAATTTCACTGTGCGTTGTAATGACACTTTCCGGTACTCAAGCAATGATACATTGACTGTGACTTTCACGCAAGGCTGCGTCATCAATTATTCTGCCCCGTGCGAAGGTTGCCGATACCAGGATAATATCATCTCTGGCGTATCTTTGGGCTGTTCGAACGGGGTCAATGTCACGCATGCGTGGTATTCGATAAACGAGTTTGCGAACGTCAGCATCTCTAATTGGTCATTATTCAATATCAGTTCAGAACTTGGAAGGAATACTGTCCATTTCTATATAGATTCCGGCGGCGTTGTCACGTCGACATCTATCAATTATTGGGCGAAAGATTATGATGTCACAGGTTTTGCGGCATACATCGTCCTTCTTGTGACTTTAGGTCTTGGAATATTATTCTTTATCTTTGGTAATCTGACCGGTCACGGTTTTATCCATATGATGGCCGGTGTCTGTTTCATATTTTTCTCGATAGAAGTCTACGCTTTGCAGCCTTATTTGGCATGGCTGTTCGGGGGATTCAGTCTTATCTATATCGTTTGGAAAGTTCTGGAATAGGATTCCGTGTGTTTTGACCTCAAGGTTTCCATATCCAGCCGAATAGCATAAAGAAAAACGCATACCCGACTTGAATTATACTTTTTATTGGTTCACGCATCTTCTTGACCTTATCTCTCTATTTTGCATCTTATTGAATATATTGTCTGTGGAAGCCAAAACGGAAGGCTAAAAGCTGTAGCAACAACCGCCCAGCATATGAAATAAATTATCATTGGTTCCATTTTCTTAGCCTTTTCTTTTGGATCTGATAAAATTCTTCACTTTTGCTATCAAAGGATCAATAGCCAGTTTATCGACGAACTTATATAGGAATCCGATTATAGCCATCCAGACCATAAGTTTAAATATCATCATCTCTCCCATCATGCGCCCCACAAAAAAAAGCACAGTCGGGATTATTTACTCCGGTCTGTATTATTTCACTAAGTGTCATTTTTCAGCCTTTTCTTTTAACATAAATCTTTAAGTCTTTGAGCATTGAAAGCATGGTCCTGAATAGGTATCGTATGATCGTCGTCTTCCAATATTTCTTATATTCAACGCTCGTAATCTGATACTCGTCCGTCAATAATATTCCTTTTGTCATTTTTCAGTCTTTTGTCTTGTTTTTCTTAAGACATATTTCCCCTGAATGATTTTTTAGATATTCGTCAGGAATATACCAATTATCTTCTCCATATTTTTGATTACAAGCAATAGTGCGCCCATCTTCTGGACATCCAAAATCATTACATCCTGAGCATTCTACACATTGACCGCATCCAGTGAGTAAAATACACAATCCTATCAATACTATCAATATAATTATTCGCATGATCTCAACCTTTTTTCGCTATTTTTGCTTTGTAAATTATATATGCTATGGTAGCTCCCGTCATGCTACCGACGACAATTATGCCAGACATCATAAGAGCCACAAAAAGCAAATATTCCGTTGTTGTTAAGTATACCATTTAATCACTTTCCATTCTTTTCTTACCCTTTACATCGCATACCCTGAAATGTAGTGGGTAATTACTTTAGCATTCTAATCCTTTGAATCTTTATATCTTAATCCGAGCCAGTATCTTAGCCACAACATCGTGTCTGCTTCTTCTTTATGGCACACAGACTCTTCAGGGCAAAAGCATCCCTCTCTTTTACATATTTGTTTAAGTCTTTTGTAATCATCCATTGTTTTCACATCGTATCATAATGTCTTAATACAATCTTTAAGCAGTTCTATTGATGCGTTTTGAGCAAGGTCGAGATCTTCGCCATCAACAGCATCACCACGCATTACTGCTCTGAAAGTCTTAAGATGTTTTTCTGCTTTTTCCTTTGTCAATTTCATATTAAGCACCTTTGTCATACTTTTGTTGATTATTTAACAATACGGGCATCGCACTTTTTTTATTTCAGCATCATTTATTATTTGAAACTCCTTTTTGCATTTAGGACATTCTATCATTTTGAAATATGGTTCTAATATAGGTATCATCATCACCTTTGTCATATTACTTTGGATTATCTTTCCAATACTTCTCCGTCATATCGAATGCTTCATTTAAGCAATCTCTGGACATCTGAAAATCGTCGTGTAAGTCTACCAACACAAACTTTTTCCATTTCTTGCACCATGCGATAGCACCCATGTAGCTCGTATCAATGAGTTCTTTCTTACAATGAAGCTCTGTGAGCATGATGGGGCTGTTCTGCGGCAATATATCTACTTTATTCCCTTCAACACCCAACAGCTTAATTAGCTTGTATCCTTCTCGTCCCATCTTTCTTCTCTCTTATTCTGAATCATGTTCACAAAGTCTTATACACTCTGCGAGCCTTGTGAGAGCTACTGACATATTTTTCCCTTGGCTATAACAACCTTTATAATTATGGCAGGTAGCAACCCACCACTGAGCCTCATCCTTCTCAACAGTTATTTTATATTTCATGGTCACAAACTTCCTCGAAGTCCTTAAACCATATCCTATCCACAAACCCATCCAAAATATACAATATTCCCATGCACACAGCCATATATACTGAACAAGATTAAATGAACCAATAAGCACCCAATCAAAAAATGCACATAGTAGCACTATTGGAATAGCACCCCACCACATAATACGCATGACTTTCTTATCCTTATACATTCTATTGCACTTCTCTGTTATTTTTCTTAACATCTTTGCACCTGAATATTCTTATCCAAAGATTTTCTTCTTATCTTCAAGTGTCAGTATCACATCAAATAGATGCTTATCGTCTTTTGTAACACTGACAATACCCCTATCATCGATTTCTATCGAGCATTCCTTTCTCATTGGTTTATACATATTATCACCTTCCGATGTTTCGTTGTCTATGTATCTATCTTATGTCTGACACACATCTTATCCTCAAATAAATATGCCAATAACATCTTCTTTGAGATGTTCAGCGATAGATGACCTTCTTCGTCTCTAATTTCTTCAAGACGCTCTATTTTATTTCTTATTTCTGATAGTTTATCCATAGTTCTCACTTCACATTGTGTTCGTTGTCATTATGACCATCTTGCTCAGATACCCGCCCACTCCTGCAAGCTAATTTTACCCGCCATTACGCACCGTATCTGTATAGCATGGTCATAAAGCATGGTAAAGTGACCAGAGGGACTTTTTTTTTTTGCCCCTCCGATCTTTCTCTCTGTTGGATAATGATTTTTGCTTCAAATCATCGTATCTTGCGACGGGATGGGATGTACTTACAGTGGCCGAAGCCTCAAGCCTATCGCCGGAGCGACACCGTTTCGCATACGATGAAATGCCTTAATAGTTTCCATTCATAAATAATTCATAGTCTTCTGTTCCTTCTATGAGTTCCTCTCCCCATACAATAACCTTTTTCTTCTCGGGAAGGATTTTCCCTTTTGAAATTAAATCACGTAAAACTCTATTATACTCTTTCTCTTGATTCTTGATTCTATCAAGCATCATCTGATTTTCGGTTCTAAGCCTTAATATTTCAGCTTCCATTTGTTCTTCATCTGATACCATCTTTGACCCTAATTGTGTTGACTTCTTGAAATGATTTTGGTGGTATCTTTCAACACCCTCCATCATTCGCTTATGCCACAGATTGGCGGCATAGTGACTTATGCGGCATCTAAGTTGCCATCCGAAGTTCTTATCAAAAAATACGCTACATTGAAAATATGAATCAAACTCGTCTGCCCTGTCCTCCCTTTTCTTGCACCAGGACAGACGAGCCTCTGGTATCTTCTGCTCCCATAGCGTCTCTCTTGTCTCTTTGTGCTTGAACATGAGAGTATTTGAATAGCACCAGTATGGCTCTGCGTCCCTGGGCGGTTCAGGAATCAATGCCCTTTCGATTGTTATGAATGTTGCTCTCGTCACTTTCACCATCATTTATAGTATATTAACACCATTATTTAAATGTTTCCAATAGCCCGTACTGTTTTGCCCCGCAGTTCTGGCATATCAACGGTACTGAACCTTTTATCTGTTTATCAGTCCGACGATATTCACAAGTCCCACCGCACCGGTAGCAACGAAAGAAAGAGAACGCACCGTCAAGGATTGAGCATGTGGAAGCATTACTGGCAGCCTTGACGGTGCGTTGTGGATTTCTCATGTTTCTTTTACGGAAGATATAAAAAATTATGCCCGGAAAAGAAGAGAATAATCCTTATAAGACCTTGTGCCCTGTTCATTCTCCTTCATTCCTTTGAAAATAAGACGCACGTCCTGACCTTTCATGATATTATTCGATTCGATCAGTTCCTTGACGATGCTATTGACGAATGTCACCTTGACATCTGTCTCTGTCTCGACCTTGAAGGCGTAAGATCCAGGGTATTGTTTTGATTCTTCTATACTGACAAACTTTCCGGTCAGGGCCTGCCCTTCTTCAAGTTTTACGACGTTGCCCATTGATGCTTCTTTCCAGTCTTCACTCATTGATATATCAACTCCATGTTTTTATTGATTATTGAAAAAGTGACGGTTATATTTAATTGTTTCGTTCACCAGAAGACAGGTGACATTTCGTTTTCTATATATTCGTCTTTTGTGATATCGTCCCCTATCATGTTCTCATCCAATAGGTCTGATCCTTTATAAACCATCATGTCCTTGTCCATTTCTGATATAAATGTTTCATTCGATATCTTAAGCAATTCTTGATATTTGTCAAGCGGAATACCGTCCTTTAATTCAATCGGGACACTGCATTGTAATGTGCCGTCAAAATCAGTAACCCAAACCCTTTTATCATCTTCAATGCCGACTTTCCGGGATGTCTCGATAATCTCATTCGGTATAAGACCTCTTCTGACAGCTTCGCGAAATTTCGTGAATTTCTTATACCGAATGACCGGATCCTCAAGCAATCTCTCAAACCGTATATAACTTACCTTTGCAGCAACACCTTTAATCTTGATATGTTCCTCATCATCCACAGATTTTAAGGCGTAGCATTTTGGCCGGATTATAAGACCTTTCCTTATAATCATCTCTTCTTTAAGCCCTCCAAGCCCTTTTGTGACTGGCATTTCACGTTTACAGATTATGGAATCTGTATCACCATAATCAGCGTCAGCTTCATTCATCAGTTTAGTTATTTCGATACGGCCGTATGCAGTGACATACAAGGCCCATATAGGGATGCAAAAATTGGATGGTTCACGGTCCTCTTTGTAATATAAAAACCCTCCAATGCGCTCAAATGCGTCATATTGGTCAAGTTCTTTGATGGTATGATTGAATGGGACAAAATTATCTTTTGCTTTATATTTCTGACCAAATTTTCCGTATAAACTATTTAAAAGAAGTTTGACAACCATTTCCATTGGTGATCCTTCTGCCTGATATTTAAGCCTTTCAGAGTAAAGATCAGAGACATAGCCCTCAAATGGCCGAATCGTACGTTTATAATAATGCGTCTTTTCAACTTTGAGGATTTTATATCCTATCTCTTCAGCCTTGCGAAGCTCTACGTGACTATACCAGCCTTTGAAAGTACCAGTAGGGAATATCAGTTTCTTATTGTATCTATATGGAAGTAATGGTCGCTTTTGGTCAGTAGGTGAAAAAATCTCGACCAAAGAGACACCTTCAAACATCCGGATATATTTTGTTGTGTTCTTATACGTCATATTATGTGTATTTGGATCAGGAAAGGCGTACCGGTGCATCATAGTTGGATAAAGACTGTTAATATCATAATAATGCCTCTTACCAATCCTGCCACGCCGAAAAGCCTCGGTCCGTCCACCGTAATATGCCTCAAAAAGATCTTCCAGAACTTCTTTTTTCTGACGAAAATAGACGTTATTATCGATGTATTTATTCGTGAAAAGTGATAAAGCAGTCCTGGCAAGTGTCTCTTTTGGTGATGCGCCGAGTTCATAAAAAGCGTCAAATAGAAATGAGATGAAAGCCCGGCTTATCTTTGAATCCTGGATATTATAATGCTTAATGACTGACCATTGATGCTGATCTTTTGGATATTGACCCAGAAATGGCGGTTTTTCGAGCTTAAAATTGCCTATCAATCTGCCCATTTTTTCGACAGACATACCGACATAATTCATTGTGTCAATAAAAGTCAATGTCCCACGAGAGCGTTTATCTTTGCTTCTCTTATGAAAATCCTGGCCATATATCTTGGTCTTCGCTGACATCAGACCAGTTGAACGTGGACACAGATCAAATTCTTTCATTTCAGGTTCGCCATAAAATAATGCCATAAAATCAAATTGAAGGTTTGTTGCGACGATGTAAGAGTTCCAGAATCGTTTAGTTTTCAAAAAAGTTATAAGTTCGCGTTTATCAGTGAAGAACCAGACCTTATCATCAGATTCATAGATAGAAGCGCAGACAAATTGCTTATTATTATCACATGTCTCGACGTCAAAACCGTATATTTTCCTTTTGACTGGTCGTCGTTTCGTCTTCTTTAAGATATTTCCTCGTACCATACAATACCCTCTTTGAAATGTTTTATCTGTTCTGAAAATTTACGACCTTCGTCAGCGTCGTATGCTTTGCCTTTTGCAAGAGCTATACGCTCATAAAAACTTTCTTCGCACTCATCGCGTGCCTCCTGAAGTTCGCTTATGTCATCTTTTTTCATTGACCGAGCAGTTACTTTCTCTTTGCCGATGTATCCACTCATGACGTATTGGTACGGTCTGTTCCTGGGCGGTTTTCTCGTCGAGGAATAATCAGTTATCTCTCGCACATTGGTCAGTTCTGTGCGATAATAATCTTTCCTGAAACTTCCCTGATTCTTATACCGTGATGTGTAGAAATATTTAAATTTTCCTTTTTTCCAAAGACCCCAAGAACGTATCTTTCCTTTTTCCCTGGCAACTACGACATAACGACCTTTCCAGTTTTCTCTTTTTATTCGAATTGCCATCCAAAGAGATAGATTTTCTGAATATTAAATACTTTTCATTAACAATCGTTAACTATTCATCAAAAATTAACAATCGTTAAGCAATAAACTTATAAGAGTAACCATTAAACAGTAGTAAATAACTTTTGAGTCGTCCTGAGAAAGTAGTTAATCGGGAAAAGGGGGGG
>Ga0180431_10005236_pt1 | contig 15842 bp, 12 predicted proteins | sample SS_ome_11_FD_132459 | JGI IMG/M metagenome (GOLD analysis project Ga0180431, IMG submission 132459) | Hypersaline lake sediment archaeal communities from the Salton Sea, California, USA - SS_1_MS_1 metaG | ecosystem: Environmental > Aquatic > Non-marine Saline and Alkaline > Hypersaline >... | reverse complement strand
TCTCGCCGGTGTACAGGGCGTCGACCTGCTCGCGGCGGTTGGCGTGCATCTTCACGAGCCGGCCCGCGCGCTGGGGTTTGCTGCGGGTGACGTTGAGGACCCGGCTGCCCGCCTGGAGCGTGCCCGAGTAGACCCGCACCCACACGAGCTTGCCCACGTGCCGGTCCGCGGTGACCTTGAACGCGAGCGCGGCCAGGGGACCCTCGTCGCTAGGGGCGCGCTGTGCGGGCCGGTCCTCCAGGCACCGGCCGCTGACCGGCGGCAGGTCCACGGGGCTGGGCAGGTAGTCGACCACCGCGTCCAAGAGCCGCTGCACCCCCATGTTGCGGAACGCGCTCCCGCACAGGACCGGGCACAACAGGTGCTTGTGCGTGGCCTGGCGCAGGGCGGCGCGCAGCTGCGCCTCTTCGATGGGCTCGTCCGCGCAGAACTTTTCGAGCAGCGCCTCGTCGACCTCGGCCGCCTTCTCGATGAGGTGGCGCCGCGCGCGGTCGGCCTCGTCAACGAGCTCGTCGGGCACCGGCTCCTCGCGCACGGTCAGCCCCAGGTCCGAGGCCTCCCAGTACACCGCGCACCCGCGCACCAGGTCGATGAGCCCGCGGAACGCGTCCTCCGCGCCGATGGGCAGGGCCAGGGGCACGGCGTTCGCGCCCAGCTCGCGCTGGATCTCTTCGACCACGCCGGGGAAGTCCGCGCCGATGCGGTCCATCTTGTTCACGAACGCGATGCGCGGCACGTCGTACTTCTCGGCCTGGCGCCACACGGTCTCCGACTGCGGCTCCACGCCGCCCACCGCGCAGAAGAGCGCGATCACCCCGTCGAGCACGCGCAGGCTGCGCTCCACCTCCACGGTGAAGTCCACGTGCCCCGGCGTGTCGATGATGTTCACTTCGTGCTCCCGCCACGCGCACGTGGTCGCGGCGCTCGTGATGGTGATGCCCCGCTCGCGCTCCTGGCTGGTCCAGTCCATGACCGCCGCGCCGTCGTGCACCTCGCCCATGCGATGGCTGCGGCCGGTGTAGTACAGGATCCGCTCGGTGAGCGTGGTCTTGCCCGCGTCGATGTGGGCCATGATCCCGATATTGCGCATCTGTTGCAGCGCCGTCTTGCGCGCCATGCTCGTCTCGCTCCCTCGCAACGTACTCTTCGTTGACCTGTCCGGGCAGACCGCCTTCGCGGTCCACGGCCAGTCCGACAGCCCGGGAAACAACGCCCCGCACCGCGCATCGCCTGCGCGTCCCGAGCGCCTCGCTGCAAATCTCGGGCCAGAATTCTCTAGTATACCAGCGGGCGCAGGTCTCGTCCAGGGCTGAATGAAAAGCGAACAAGCGCTCGCTCGCACCGACGGGCGGGGGCGGTCACCGACGCAGACGGCGGACCGGCCCGAGCGCGGTCCCGGCCAGGTTGCGCGCGGTCTCGGCCAGGGCCACGGCCCCGAGCGTGCCCAGACCCGTGCCGTGGCGGCGCAGGATGGCGAGCACCTCCGCTGTGGCGCGGAACCGGCGGCGGGTGCTCACGCCCCCGAGCGCGAAGTGCGTGAGCGCCGCGTCCAGGTACTGGAACGCAAACCGCCTCTGCGCGCGCAGGAACAGGTCCAGATCCCCGCAGATCGCGTACCGCTCGTCGAACGGGCCCACCGCGTCGAACACGCACCGCCGCATGAACGTGGCCGGGTGCAGAAGCCGCGCGCCTCCGAAGGACAAGAATCCCGCGCGCGGGCGCACGACTCGCGGGCCGCGCGGGCCCGCGACCTCGATGTTGCCGTGCACCACCGCGGGCTGCGGGTCCTGCGCAAGCGCGTCCGCGACGCGCTCGAGCGCGCCGGGCAGGTACCGGTCCCCGGCGCTCAGGAACGCCACCACGTCCCCGGTGGCGCGCGCCAGGCCCTTGTTGAACGCGTGGTAGATGCCCCGGTCCGGCTCGGACACGACGCGCACGTACGGGCTCGCGCACCGGTCGACCTGTTCGAGCGTGCCGTCCGTGGACGCGTTGTCAATCACCCAGTGCTCGCGCTCCGGGCCCCGGGCGTCGCGCACGCTCGCGATCGTGGCCGCGATTGAGTCCGCATTGTTGTACGTGGCGGTCACGATGGAGAGCTTCACGGGCCCGCGCCTCGCTGTGCACGCGCGGGCGACCCGTAGCGGACCAGGTTGTCCTTGCCCAGCACCCGGCGCTTCAGGCGCTTGAGCGCCTCCACCCCGCCCCGCCGCCTGGGCGCGAACCCCGCGGAGAACTGCGGGTCCACGGCCCACACCCGGCCCATGGCCGCCTGTAGTGCCTCCAGGTACGGCGCGAACACGAGGGCCCGTGCCTCGGCGCGCAGGCGCTCGTCCACGGCCAGGGTGAACCGGTCCGGCGCGTGGACCTTCAGGCCCTGGAAGTGGAATGCGCACAGCGGCGCCCGGCCGTCGACCCACACCCCGCCGTCGCGCGCCTCCAGCGCGTGGGCGCCCACGTTCCACGGCGCGAGGTACACCTCCGCCCGCTGGAGCACGCGCACGCCCGCGAACCGCTCGGGCCAGTCGTCGAGGTACTTCTGGTCGCCGTACCGGTGCGGCTCGTGCACCGCATAGCACCACTCGATGCACTTCGCGTGCCACCAGTCCAGGACGCGCAGCGCGTCCCGGTCGCGCCGGAAGCTGAGCCACCCCGCATTGAACCGGCCGTTGCGGCCGGTCATCCACTCCTGGCGGGACGGGAACCGATGCGCGGTGATGAGCACCGACCCCGCGCGCAGCTCGTCGAGCATGAGCGACGGATGCGCGTAGAAGAAGAGGTCGCTGTCCAGGTACGTCGCCGCCTCGGCCTCGGGCGCGGCGTCGAGCACGTGGCGGATGAGCGTGGGCTTGCACGTCCAGCAGTACTCGCCCGCGTTGCGCACGGGCTTGACGGCCCGAAGCTGCGGGGTCTCCAATGCGCGGATGGACACGACGCGGCTGGTGGGCGGGGCGACCTCGTGCAACAGGTCCACGCATCGCTCGTCCATGCCCACGAGCGTGAGCCTCGCCTCGGGCGCCACGCGGTGCAGCGACCACGCCAGCGCCAGGCCGTGAAAGAGATACTGGCTGTCGAAGTTCGTGACGAACTCCACGGCCCCGGGCATCAGGTCTCCTTCGTCCGGCCCTTCGCCTGCGGGGGCGGGCGGCCGCCCGCCGCGCGCAAGAGGTCGATCGTCTCGGCCAGGGCTTGGGGGACGCTGCCCCGGATGCGAAAGCCCAGGCCCTCGATCCGCGCGGTGGACACCTCGTACGAGCACCGGTTCATGATCTGGGCGTCCACGAGCTTCACGCGCGTGTCGAGCCCCTGCGCGCGGATCTGCTCGAGCACCTCGCTCACGGTCAGGTTCGCGGTGGCCACGTTGTACACGCGCCGGTCGTAGACCCGCTCGCGGATCAGAAACCCGAGCGCCCCCACGGCGTCGGTGAGCGTGACGTATGGGCGCACCTGGTGCAGCGCGGTGCGCCACACCGTGATCGGCTCGCCCATAACCGCCTGCCAGCAGAACTTGTTCGCCGCGGTGTGGAAGTGCATGCCCGGCGACGGCCCGCACGTCGTGCAGAACCGGCACACCGCGAAGGAGAGCCCGGCGCGCTCGCCGAGCTCTCTGAGGTGGGCCTCCTCCTGGAGCTTGCTCTGCGCATACGGGCTCTCGGGATGCAGGTCCTCTGTAGGCACGGTCTCGTCCACCATGCCCTGCGCGGCGCCGTACACGCTGGTCGTGGAGATGTGGACCAGGGGGACGTTTTGCTCTGCGCAGGCCGCGGCCAGGCGCTCGACCACGCTCAGGTTCACTCGCTGCACGCGCCGGCGCTGACGGAAGCTCGCGGGCGCGTTCGTGATGGCCACGAGGTTGACCACGACCTCGGGCCGCGCCTCGCGCAGGAGCGCGCCCGCGTCCATGCGCAGCACGTCCGCGTTGCGGAACCGGTACCGCCCCTCGGCGGGCAGGTTGAACAGGCAATGGTGCCCGCCCGCGGACAGGTTGTCCACCATCCACACCTCGGCGCCGGGCACGAGCGCGGGCAGCGCGCGGATGAGGCGCGAGCCGATGTGGCCCAGGGCCCCGGCGATCAGCACTCGCGGTCCGCGCGCGGTCGGCGACATGCGCATGCTCCTCGGTTCATCTGTCCGTCACCACAAGCGTGCCGCTCATCAGGTCCGCTCGTACAACGCCCCCCTCACTCCATCCCTCTCCCGAGGGGAGAGGGAGCGTCGCACCTCGCGCCCGAGCGTCCCCCCTCCGGAAGGGGGCTAGGGGGAGGGAGAAGTTGCCCTCGCCGCACAGGCGGCCGCCGTGGTAGGGGCGAATGAGGGCGCGCGTACCGCCCCTCACCCCAACCCTCTCCCGAGGGGAGAGGGAGCGTCCCCCCTCCCTACGGGAGGGGGCTAGGGGGAGGGACGCTTGTACGCACACCTCGGCCGACAACGCGTAGCCCTCCGCCCTCAAGGCCACCGGCCTCATGACGCGTCGCCTCGCGGCTGCGCGCCCTCGCGCGGAAGGGCGTGCGCGAGCAGCCTGGCAAACGCCCCGCGCAGCGCGTCCTCGGAATGGTCGCGCGCATACGCCTCGAACCCGAACGCACTCCGATCCGCGTACGGCCCGTGCGGGTCCAGGAGCGTGCGCACGGCGCGGATCAGGGCGTCTGGGTCGCCCTCGGGCACCGCCAGGCCCAGCCGGTAGCGGTCCGCGCGCTCGGCCATGCAGTGCCCGCGGCTCACGATCACGGGCCTGCGGAAGTGCGCGGCCTTGGCCAGCAGGTTGCTGCTGTGGGGAAAGTCCTCGTACACCGCGGCCACGATGTCGCAGGCGGCCACGAGCGCGTTGAACTGCGGCTCGTCCGGGATGTGCCCCAGGGACAGGAACAGGTTCCCCGGCGGGGCCGCGGCCTGGCGCAGCACCCGCGCCCACTCGTCCGCGGCAAAGGTGTGCTCAAGAAGCCGCCCCGCGCACAGGAAGAAGAGGTCCTCGGCCCCGGGCCGGTCCGCGGCGTCGAGCAGCGTGGCCACGCCCTTGCGCCGGGCGAGCGCGCCCACGAGCCCCACGACCGGCCGCCCCGCCGCGCGCTCGCGCACCTCGCGCGCAGGCGCATAGTCCGGGTCGGGCGCGGCCAGGTCCGCCGCGTCCGGGAACGCCACGATCGGCCGCCTCGCGCCCGCCTCGAACGCCTCGGACACGCCCTCGTCGAGCACGGCCACCGCGCGGCACCTCGGCGAGCGGAAGGGAAGCGCCCAGTTGCGCCGCCGCCTCGGCTGCCGATCAGGAGGCAGTCGCAGCCAGCGCGGATGGAAGTACAGGCCCGCCCACGGCCGCCGGAAGAGCGTCAGCACGGGCCGATGCACCACCCGGCGCGAGTACCCCGCGTACGCGTCCAGCCACGGGAAGAACACGAGGTCCACGGTCGCGCCGGTCCCCGACCGCGCGCTGTCCAGGTCGCGCGCGGCCGCGCGCCACAGCCGCACGGTCTGCACGTTGTCGCGCAGCCGCTTCCACGGCACGGGCGCCGCGGCGGGCAGGCGGTGCGTGCAGGTGTGCACGCGCTCGGGCGCCGCGCCTGTGCGCGCGAGCACGCGCTCGCGCACATCCTCGGGCTGGGCGCACGCAAGCAGCACGTCGTGGCCCAGGTCCAGGAGCGCGCAGCCGAAGAGGCGCAGATGCATGGCGTGATGCCCACCCTCGAACGGATTCACGAGCGCGATGGTCGCCATGTCATTGCTCCTCTCCCAACATGCGAAATCCGGCGGACAGGTCGCCCTTCTGACGCAAGGCGAGCCCGGGGTCCGGCTGCGGCGTGCACAACAGGGGCCCGTCCCAGCACTGCGCGCCCTTCACGGGCGTGTGCACGGCCAGGCCCGCACGCGTGACCACGGTGCGAAGCTCCGCCTCGGGCAGGGGATGGAACCCGCGTTCCGGGCCGGGCGGCACGAGCGGGCCGTGGCGCACCGCGTCGCGTGCGGCCACCAGGACCGCGGCCGCCAGGAGCCCGGCGGCAAGGACCCGCGTCGCGCCTGTGCCCCGCCATCGCCGCCAGGCGGCCACCACGGCGCACGCGGCCATGACCCACAACCCGGCGCCCGCGAACCGCGGGTCCGGGGCCACCAGGAACGTGACCGCCACGGCCGCGGCCCCGGGCGCGGCGAGCAAAGCCTCTCGTCCGTGGCCTCCTTCGGTCGGCCGGCGGCGCATGAGCGCAAGCGCGACGGCCAGCCCGCCCAGGGCCAGGGGGCCGGCCACGTCGAACCTGCGCGCCGTGCGCCGCGCCCAGGCCGCCAGCCACGCCCAGTCGCCGAGCACCTCGTCGGGCGGCCTGCCGTGCTCGCGCGCCCAGCTTCGGATCCAGCGCGCCTCGGCGCGCACCTCGTCGGCCGGCATGCGCCAGTCCACCGCCGGCCCGCCCACGGTCGACGGGTACAGGGGGTAGCCGGTCAGGAGCACATTGCCCGCCACCCAGGGCACGAGCACCACGCCCGCGGCCAGCACCGCCACCAGGCCCGCGGTGCGAAGCCGCGCCCCGCTGCGTCGCGCGGCCCAGAGCGCCACGACCACGGCCGCGAGTCCGAACGGCGCGAAGCTGAGCTTGACCGCCGTGCCCGCCGCAGCCAACAGCGCCACGCGCAGGGCCCCGAACTCGGGCGGCTGCGCCTGTGTGCGCGCGAAGAGCATCCGGCACAGAGAGACGCTGACCACCACGCCGAGCACGAACACGGCCAAGTCCGGATCGTCCGTGGCCCCGTGGATGAACGCGCGGTGCACGACCGGCGCGAGCAGCCCCAGGCGCAGGATATCGTGCGCCCGGGCCCGGCCTCGTCCGAGTGTGCGGTGCAGACTGACAAGCCCCTGCGCAAGCAGCATCGCCAGCAATAGGCCGTTCACCAGATGCTGGCCGCCCGCCTCCCAGGGCCCGCGGTCGACCAGGGCCAGGAACAGGAAGTGCACGCTGTGGAAGCCCAGCCGGAAGTGCAGGTTCCCCAGGCCCGGGACCACGGGATGGGCCTCGGCCCAGCGTACAGCGCCCACGTGATACAGCCCCGCGTCAAAGCACCAGTCCATGGGCCCCATGGCGCGGTTGGCCAGCCAGAGGATAAGGAGCAGACCGGCCGCGGTCCAGGCCCAGGCACCGCGCGCTTGCTTCGCCGCCGCGCCCAGCGCGGGCCGGCCCCAGGCCCACAGGGCCGCGAGCCCGCCGAGCGCCACCACCCCGAGCGCGAGCTCGTCCACGGGCGCGACCAGGTGCCAGGCCAGCAGGAACGCGGCCACCACCGCCCAGCCGGTCCAGAACGCGTCCGCAAGCTCCGCAGGCCCCCGCACCCGCCGACCCGCGAGCCGCGCCACGGCGAGGCCCACTCCCGCCAGGGCGAGCCCGAGCCCGAGCCATGCGGCCACGGTCTGCAGCATGCCGAGGGCCATCACCTGCATGAGAGCCACCTCTTGGCAAATCGTTCGCACAGGCGGCCCGCGCGCAGCCGCGGTTGCGTCTCCGGCGCGGCTGGCCGCCTCTGGCCGCCCGGCCGCACGCGGCTCACGTGTCTCCTCCTTCCAGAGGATCGGGCCCGGCGGGCATGCCCGCGCGGCGGCGCGCCTCGCGCAGGAATTCGTCCCGCCCCCACACGGGGATGCCGGCGGCAGCGGCTTGCTTATGCGCGGCCGCGTCGTTGTACCCCCAGCCCGCGAGCACACTCTGCACGCCCGTGCGCGCCACGGCCCGCACCGTGGGCAGGTGGTCGTCCACGAACAGGACCTCGTCCTTGGCGAACCCGTGCTCGTCCACGAGCCCGCAGAGCAGCGCGTCCTTGGGACAGTCGTCCGTGGCCTGGTGCGCGTGGCCGGGGGGCAGGTGCACCTCCCGGGCCTCCAGGATGATGCGCACGTAATGCACCTCCTTGGTGGTCAGCACGAACAGGCGCTCGGGCGCGGGATACTCGCGCAGGAGCGCCTCCATGCCCGGGAACAGGGGGTTGAGCGCAAGCCACGCGTCTCGCCGCTCGTCGCAGAACCGCCTGCGCTCGGAATAGAACCGGTCGTAGAAGGTAGCCTGCAGGTCCGCGCGCGCCCGCTTGTACGCGTCGTACTCGGCCTGGGTGCGCGGGGGCTCGTGCTCGGTGAGCGCGAGGGCAAGGTACACGTAGTCCTCGCCCGAACGCACCAGCGGCCGCAGGTCGCGCAGGGCCTGCGCGCGGCCGGGGGCCAGGTCCTCGACGCGGCTCACGCGCTTTCCTTGGCCCGTATGCGCGACGAACGCGTTGTGGCCGGCCACCAGGCACTCGGCCTGGCTGTCCACGACCACGCCGTCGAAGTCCAGGGCCAGGACGAACTCGTTCGGGTTCTGCGCGCCTTTCATCTCGGGTCCCTTCAAGCCGGGATATGTCGTTGGGTCAGGATCCTGGCGGGGTCACCCCCGCCCGCAGCCACGCAGCCAAGCAAGGCCGCGCCGTCCAACAACGACCCCCATTCTCCGCAACCGCGCGCGCATGTCCAGCCGGGCACGTGCGCAAACGGGCAGCTGGAACCCGCGTCTTCGGCGCGCCCGGGCCTTTGGCTCGCATGAGTGCGCTCCTCAGGCTTCGCCACGGACCGAGCGAGGTGCGCCTTGCTCCGATGGTCTGAGCACGAACACCAGAGCCCGGGTGTCCGGGCCCTGTGCCTGCGCCCATCGAAAGGGCCCGTTCTCTTCGCCGTCCAGGAAATGCCATGTGCGCGGCAGGTCCAGGTTGGAGAGAATCTCCTCGAGCTCTGCGTACGACCACTCGCGCAGGTGCGGCCGGTCCTTCGGCCGTCCGTCCGGCAGGGCACGCTCAGGCCGACGTCTGGGCGTGGACAGGAACACGAAGCGACGCGCCACGCGCGCGAGCTCGCGCAGGAACGCCTCGTAGTCCTCGACGCGTTCGAGCGCCTCCACGCAGACGACGCCGTCCACGGACTTGTCCGGGAACGGAAGGTGCCTGCCGTCGTACAGGGACAGGGACTTGACGAGGGGGTGCCCCTCGAAGACGCGCTGCGCGCGCGCCAACGCGCGTTCGTCGACCTCCACGCCGTGCAGCGCCTGCGCCTTGCCGCCCAACATCCGCAAGCCCTCTTCCAGGCCGCCGCCTAGGTTGAGCACCACGTCCGTGGCGCGCACGTACCGGTCGCGGCAGAACTGGTAACACGCGGCCCGCCGCGCCTGGGACGCCGCGCCGTGGGGATGCGAGCGTTCTGGCTTGGATCGTTGGGCTGCATGCAGGCGCGCGCGGACCCAACGCAACGCGCCGACCACCGGCCTCGGCAAGGCCCTGCGCACCGCCCGTCGCAAGCGCGCGGCCGCGCGCCATCGTTCGCGGATGCCCAGGGCCAGGATCTCCCGCTGGTCCGCCTCCGCGTCGGGCGCCACGGCGTCCGGATGCGTGAGGGGAAAGCCCATCTCCTCGGCGGGGCGCACCTTGCGCGGGTCCACGGCCGTGGTGTGCGTGGCCTCCGGGCCGAACCCGATGTTCATGACCAGGTTGCGCACCGGCACCGCGGACAGCCCCTTATGCGTCCAGCACGAGAACACCCACCGCCACGCCCAGCTCTCCAGCTGCCCGGCATGCACCCGGTCCAGTGCGTCGGCGGTCTCGACCACCCATCGGCGGTCGGGCAGAATCTTGAGCAGGAAGTCCGTGCCCCGCACCTCGGGCCAGCGGCGCATGTCCGGGTCGTACCGCGCCCAGGCGCGCCGCCACGTGGCCCAGCCCCAAATGCGGAAGAGGCGCGAGAAGTAGTAGCTCGCCCGGGTCTGCGGCGGCCGGTCCAGGAAGTTGTTGCCCGAGACCATCATCACCCGCTCGTCGGTCGCGTACCGGTCCAGAAGCTCTGCGCAGAACCGGAAGAAGCCCGGGCCGGCCAGGCAGTCGTCCTCCAGGATGACGCCCGCCTCCTCTTCGTCGAAGAGCCAGGCGATCGCGTCCGGCACGGCCCGCCGCAGGCCCAGGTTCTCGTCGCGGAAGCGCGTGCGCACCTCGCAGGGCCAGTCCACCCGGTCGGCGACCGCCCGCGCGCGCGCGCACCGCTCGGCCTCGCCGCGGACCCTGGGCCGGGGCCCGTCCGCGGCCAGGTACAGCCGCGCAGGCCGGGCCGCGCGCACCGCCTCGAACGTCCGCTCGGTGAGGTGCGGCCGGTTGAACAGGAGCATGAGCACCGGGACGTTACGCGCGTCGTTGGACAAGGGGTCGCTCCTCTCTACCCTACCGGACGAGCGGGGTCAGGCGCGCTCCGCGTCGCCTTGCACCTCCCAGGCATGGTCCAGGAGCAGCGGCCCCTGAGTGTCCGGGGGAAGCCTGCCCATGCCGAAGAAGTCGCCCGCCTCCACGTGCAGCACGGCCGCGTGCACCACCCAGTCCGCGATGCGCCCGCCCACGCGCGAGAAGAAGACGAGCGGATACCGGCCCGGCCGCAGAGGCAGGCGCTTGAGCCTGCACACGATGCGCCCGCGGCCGGGGACCTCCTCGAACTCGAACCCCTTGACTGTGGTCGACAGGTGCGTAACCGGCTGGCCGAACCTGCCGCGCACGGCCACGGCCACGTGCACGTCGCGCAGGGGCCTGCCGTCCGCGGAGGCGTACGAAAGCTCCAGGCTGCAGTCCTCGCCGCAGCACACGTGCGGGCTGGGCTGTCCGGCGGCGTTGCACTGGCAAAAGGACACGAACCGCAGCCGGCCGTCCCCGCGCCGGTCGGTGCGCGCGGACAGGTCCTGCGAGGCCCTGGTCTCCATGAGCGCCTCGTACGCGGTCACGATCTCGTCGACCGGCCCGCTCGCATGGATGCGCCCGGCCTCGAGCAGGAGCGCGCGCGAGCACAGCCCCTGGACCGCGGTCATGTTGTGGCTCACGAACAAGACCGTGCGCCCGCTCTGGGCCGCGTCCTCCATCTTGCCCAGGCACTTGCGCTGGAACCCCGCGTCTCCCACGGCCAGCACCTCGTCCACGATCAGGATCTCCGGGTCCAGGTGCGCGGCCACCGCGAACCCCAGGCGCACGTACATGCCGCTCGAGTAGTGCTTGACCGGGGTGTCCAGGAACTGTTCGAGCTCCGAGAAGGCCACGATCTCGTCGAACTTCGCGCGCACCTCGGCGCGGGTCATGCCCAGGATGTTGCCGGACAGGAAGATGTTCTCCCGGCCGGTGAGCTCCGGGTGGAAGCCCGTGCCCACCTCCAACAGCGACCCCGACCGGCCGTAGAGCCGCGCGCGGCCCTCGGTCGGACGCGTGACCCGCGAGAGGATCTTCAAGAGGGTCGACTTGCCCGCGCCGTTGCGGCCGATGATGCCCAGGACCTCGCCTTCCGCGACCTCGAACGAGACGTCCTTGAGCGCCCAGATGTGCTCGTCGCCGCGCTCGCGCCGGCCCCGCATGGACAGCGCGCGCACGAGCCCCTCGCGCAGGGTGCGGTAGTACTGCTCCCGGCCGCCGAGGCGGTAGCGCTTGCCCAGGTGTTCGACCGCGATCATGCCGGCCACGGGCTCACTCCCCGGCGACGCGCAGGGCCGCGGACGCGGACAGCGTTTGCGCGGCGGTGCGCTTCCTTGACGTACGCGATGCTGCGGCCACGGCCGCCTCCGGCCTTACACGATGTCCGCGAACTCGTCTTCCACCCGGCGAAAGTGCACCACGCCCACCAGGAACAGGACCGCGCCCACCGCGCACGAGAGCGCGATCCGGTCCCAGGCCAGGGCCCCGCCCAGCAGGCACGCGCGGAACCCGCCCACGAGCCCGGCCATGGGGTTCAGGTGCGCGATCCACTGGTACCGCTGCGGGATGATCTCGGCCGCATACACGACCGGCGTGGCGAAGAACCACACCTGCACGAGGAACGGCACCACGTACCTAAAGTCCCGGTACTTCACGTTGAGCGCCGCGATCAGGATCCCCACGCCCTGGGCCGCGAGCACGAGCCCCACGAGCAGGACCGGCAAGAACACCATGCGCCACGACGGGGCCACCCCATACAGGGCCATGATCGGCAGGAACACCACGGCCCCGAGCGCGAAGTCGAGCAGGGTGTAGCCGAGCACCGCGGCGGGCATCAGGATCCGCGGGAAGTACACCTTGGTCATAAGGCGCGAGCCCTCGATCAGGCTCTGCGAGGCGCCGGTGAGCGTATTCGCGAAAAAGAGCCACGGCAGCATGCCCGCGTAGTAGAACACGGGCTTGGGATACCCCGCCGTGGACGCGCCCATCAGCCGGCCGAAGACCACGGTGAAGATGAGCATGGCCACGACCGGCTGGAGCACCGCCCAGGCCGCGCCGAGCACGGTCTGCTTGTACCGGACCTTGATGTCGCGCACCGCCAGGGTCATCCACAGGTCGCGGAACCGCCACAGCTCGCGCCAGTCCACGCGCAGCCACCCGCGGCGCGGCTCCACGGTCACGACCGGGCTGCGCCCTCGCGCGCTCATGACGCGGCCTCCCGCGGCCCGGGCGGCAGTCCGTCGACCAGGTCGCCGAGCATCTGCGCGTGGTCGAAGACCCACACCAAGCGCTCGTCCTCGGCCACGCCCTCGGGCAGGTAGTGGGCCTTCATGGGCTCGGACGGGTCGTAGAGGGTCACGAGCACGCGCTCGGCACGGGTCTGGTCCAGGTCCTCGATCGGGCGGACCACGTGCCCGAGAAAGAGCTCGCCCGCGCGCGCGGGCTCGCCGAACACGTCCACGAGCCGCAACTTGTGCTCGGCCAGGCCCAGGTAGCTGATCTCCGCGAGCTCGCCCACGCCCAGGAACGCCACGCGCCGCACGCCCGCCTGGGTGAGCCGCAGGCACACCTCGCTCGAGCGCTTGCGCGCCTCGTGGTAGAACTGCTTGCTGAACTCCAGGAACTGGTAGGTGAGCCGCAGCTTCTCGGCCGCGCCCGCCGGGGTGAGGAAGTAGTACCAGCTGCGCCCGTCGCGGCGCTGGATGTGCAGAAGCCCCTTGGCCACCATGCGCTTGATCAGGTGATGGGCGAGCTTCACGCTCACGCCCATCTTGCTGGAGAGCAGCCGGTTGGTGAGGACCGGGGTCTCTTCCACGTGGTTGAGGATCTGGAGCTGGTGATAGGATTCCGCGTCCATGGCATAGGCCCCTGCTCGGGCGGACTCGACAGAAACAATGTTACCTAGAGAAACAGTTTTGTCAATGTCCAGATGCATATTCTCCGTGCGGATCGTACACAAGATGGCTGTATCTCTCTTTCTTATCATATGTTGTGGACTTCTAGCGTCTAACCGGCAGCCTGGCAAATTCTCCCAGGCGTAACCGACCTGTATGCCGGCGGGCCACCCGCATGCGCACCCGGCCCGCGGCGCGGACCGTGTGCCCCGCGTTCCCGCGCCCACGCGCGCGCCTCGCGTGTTGACGCGCGCGCCGGGACCGTGCACAATGCGCGCAGCCGGCGTGCGGGCCCGGCGCGAACGCATGTCCAAAATGCTGCAAGGAGAACTCCATGAGCGACCCTCACGACGAAGACAAGAACGCGTCACAACCGGGCGCGGGCTCGGAGGAAGATCTCTCCTCTCCCGAGCGCGAAGCCGAGGCCAGCGGACACGCCCGCGGCGAGGGCGAGAACCGCGAGCAAGCGGCGAGCCGGTCGCGCGAGGTCGCGGCCTGGACGCCGCAGGACGCGGCCGACTTTCTCACTCGCGCGATCCGCGAGGCCCAGACCCCGCTTGCGCGCGCGGTGTCGCGCTCGAGCGTGCCCGCGAGCACGGTGTGGCTCGTCGTGTTCGTGCTCGTGCTGTTCGCGGGCGGGATCTTCTACCGGCTCCACCGGCTGGAAGAGCGCTACGACCGGGTGAGCGCAGTGCGCGACCGGGCGCAGACCGACCTTGTGGAGTCTCGGGCCGCGGTCGAAGGCCTGCGCGAGCGGCTCCAGGCGCGCACCGACGCCCTGGACACGGTCCGCGAGCAGGCCGCGGACAACGCGGATGCCCTGGAGCGCGCGGAGGAGGAGATCCGCGAGCTCGAGCACCTGAGGGATCGGCTGCGCGAGTCCGCAGAGCGCCTCGAAGCGCGCATCCCGCGCCTGGAGGACCGGGCCGAACGCGCGGACCGTCTGGCCGAAGAGACCGACAGGCTGCGCGCACGCCTGGAAGAGGTCACGAGGCGGCTTGCCGACGAAGAGGCCCTACGCCAGGAGGCGCGGGAAGCCCAGGAGCGCGCCCGACGCATGGAGGCCGAGGCCGCCGAGGCGCGCGAGGCGCGGGCCCTCTTGGAAGAGCAGCTCGACGCCCAGGCCGAGGAGACGGCTGCCCTGCGCAAGCAGCTCGAGGCCGCGCGCCGGCTCTCGCGCGCCGAGCACCCGGACACGCCTGAGGAAGAAGACGAGGCGCCCGAGGACGCGTCTCCTGAGGACGAGGACGAGTAGGCCGCCCACGCGCTTCCTCCACACGCCTGCGGTCGGTCCGGCGGTCCGTGCGCGTCGTGACCGCGTCCCTGTTGGCCGACCTCGTCGACCCCTTGCCCGCATGCGCCACTCACCCGAGATTGACGAAGAGTTGCCGACCGGCCGCTTGCGCGGGGCCGCCGGCCGGGTACACTTGGCTCCACCAGCGGCCGGCAGGCCGCCCATCCCAAAGGGAGCCGAACATGGCAGACGATTCCTCTGCGTCGAAGTCCGACGCCCAAATGCCGCGCGGGCGCACGGGCCGCAGGCTGCGCCGGGCCGGGTGCGGGTGCCTGGTCGTGGTCGCGGCCGTAATCCTGGGCGCGTATTTCTTCGGCGACATGCTCTTCCGCCGCGTGGCCGAGGACCGCGCCACCCAGGCACTGGGCGTGCCTGTGCGCATCGGAAGGCTGCGCGTGCTCCTGTTCGGCGACGCGGGCGTGTCGCTCGACCGGGTGCGCGTGGGCCAGGGCGAGGGCCTGGTGCGCGCCGAGCACGTGCGCGTGGACGTGGACGGCGCCCTGTCCCTGCTCGGCGACCGGGTCGTGGCGCAGGTGGACGCACGCGGGGTGACGGTCGCGGTCCCGGACGACCCCTGGACCGAGGGCGGGGACCTGGCCATCCTCGCGCGCAACCTGGGCGGCGCCGCGCAACCTTCGGAAGGCGCCGAAGAGGCGGCTCCGTCCTGGGCCGTGTCCGACGTGCGCGTGCGCGGGCTGGAGCTGCGCATGCCCGGCCCGAGCGCACAGGGCACGGTCGCGCAGTGCAACACGCTGGAGCTCGGCGGGCTCGCCGCCGACCGGTTGCAGGACGCCTCGACCGCCCTACGGGTGACGGTCGGCGGGGCCACGCTCACCGAGGGCGAGACCGAGCGTCTGCGCGTGGCCACGTGCGAGGCCACGCTCACGCCCACAAGCGCGGGCGGGTGGCGCGTACAGACCCTGACCGTGGACGAGCCCTCGTGCCAGGACGAGCTCACCGCGCCGGGTCGGACCCGGCTGCGCGCGATCGGCGACTACCTGGCCGAGCTCGCGGCCCAGGCGCCCCTGTCATCCGCGCACGAGAGCACAGGGTCCGCGAGCCAAGCGCACGCCTTGGATCTCACGGTCAAGTCCGCCGAGATCAAGAATCTGGACCTGCGCCTCGCGGACGTGCGCGGCGGAGAGGACCGCGGGCGCATCCTTCTCACCGCAGCGCTCGTCGGTCTACAGGACCTGGCCGCGCCCGGACCGGACGGCATGCCCACGGGCTCGGTGCGCGCGGAGGACCTGGCGGTCGAGACGCGCCAGGGCGCGCACCTCGCTTCCATCGAATTGGACGCGGCGTCCCTGGCGCTTGAGAGCAGCGGAGAAGCGAACCTGCAACTCCAGACGGAGCTCCAGGGCCTGGGCGCACGCGTCACCGACGGCCCGTCGGCGAGCAGCGTGGACGGCGAGCGGTTCGAGGTGCGCGCGCTTCTGCGCGGCCAGGGGCCG
>Ga0180431_10005234_pt1 | contig 15846 bp, 11 predicted proteins | sample SS_ome_11_FD_132459 | JGI IMG/M metagenome (GOLD analysis project Ga0180431, IMG submission 132459) | Hypersaline lake sediment archaeal communities from the Salton Sea, California, USA - SS_1_MS_1 metaG | ecosystem: Environmental > Aquatic > Non-marine Saline and Alkaline > Hypersaline >... | reverse complement strand
TGTAGGGAATCACGCCCTGGATAACGTCACCGGTCTCAACTCCGAATTCTTTCGGCGACGCTGCCTTCACAAAGAATATGGCATAGGCGAACGGGGGAGTCAGGAACGACATCTGCAGATTTATGCAGATCATCATGCCAAACCACAGAGGGTCGAAGCCAAGCGCAGCGCCAACCGGGGTGATAATAGGCACCATGATGAACACGATACCTATCCAGTCGATGAACATGCCCAAGATGAAGCAGATGAACATGATCACGAAGAATACGCCCCACTTGCCACCGGGAGCCGCGAGCAGGAAGTCCGTCACCACTCCACCACACTGAGAACGGATGAAGACCCCTACGAAAGCGAACGACAATGAAGCGATAAGGAGAATCATGCCGCTATGCTTGATCGTAGCCAACGCAGTCTCCATCAGAGCCTTGAAGGTGAACTTCCGGTAGGCGACGGCAAGAAGGGTTGCGGCGAGCGCACCAACGGCGGCAGCCTCGGTAGGGGCTGCAACGCCGAAAAAGATGCTTCCGAGCACCGCTAGAATCAGCGCCATTGGAGGCACCAGCGATTTCAAGAGAAGCACAGTCTTCTGAACGAACGGTACCTGCCGCTCCTCCGCGGGAACCGCCGGCCCATCTGCTGGCCTTATCAGGCACCACACTACAATGTACGCAACGTAGAGACCGGAGAGCAGGAAGCCCGGAATGAACGCACCGAAGAACAGCCCACCGACTCCGAGATTGGCCATGGGACCGTAGACCACGAGCATGATACTGGGAGGAATAAGGATGCCCAGGGTCCCCCCGGCGCAGACGCAGCCCGTCGCCAGGGGCTTACTATAGCCCCTCTTCAGCATGGCAGGAATGGCAATAAGCGACAGCATCATGGTCGAAGCGGCAATAACTCCGACGCACGCAGCCATGATGGTGCCGATAAGAATCGTCGTAATTGCGAGTCCACCCCTGAGACCGCCGAACCAGAGGTAGAGCGCATCGTACAGTTGTTCAGCCACCCCTGTTCTTTCCAGCATCGTCCCCATGAATATGAAGAAAGGCACCGCCAGCAGGATGTAGTTGGTTATCTGATTGAACATCCTGTTGTAGTACATGTCACCCACGATATTGGGACCGAAGGAAAGGAACCCCACAATGAAGCCTACGGCTCCGACGGAGATCGCAAGGGGATAGCCAAGGAGCACCCCAACAAGAATCCCACCGAAGAGCAGAATGGTTGTAAGCTCAGGGCCCATGTCAATCATACTGCTCTCCCTTCATGGCGAAATACAGGTCACGCCAGAACTGGCCAAGTCCCTGGAGCAAGAACAACAGCAATCCCGCAAAGATAGCCGTGCGCAGGGGGTAGATGGGCGGATACCAGTACGTGAACGTTGACTTCTCCAGGATGTTCCATGAGCGCAGCATCCAGTCGCCGGCTTCGTAGGTCAGAAAGCCAATGACCGGCAGGAACAAGACGAGGAACGCCACGCTGTCGATAATAGCCTTCTTTCTATCTGAGAAGCGCGAGTATATGACGTCGACACGCACGTGGCCTTTCTCGCGATGTACGTATCCCCATGCGAGCACATACATCGCCGCGCCGATGTGAATGGGCATTTCGTAGCCCCACATCGTCGGGTGATCAAACAGGTATCGCTGGGTCACTTCGAGACAGGTGAAGCTCGCAGCCACGATGATGAACCACTTCATCATCTGGCCCACCCAGCCATTCACCGAGTCGATAAGCTTGAGATATGCTCTCACATTCTTACACCTTTAGTAGCCGCGCCCCGGGGGTTTGACCCCGGGGCGCGGCAAGCAGTTGTCAGCTACGGTAGATCCGCTGGCTGCAGTCTAGAGGCGTGCCCAGACGGCGCTCACCTTTTCCTGCCAGCTCCAGTAGGAATCAAGCACGCGGCCGCGGAATTCGTCTCCGGCAGCCATCTCGCTGTAGAACTCCCTTGCCTCTTCGAGATAGCCCTCTTCGAGTTCGGCCGGAACACGCAGCACCTCGGTGCCGTAGTCCTCGAACTTCGCGATCGCTTCGAGGTCGAGCCTGATCAGCTCGTTATAGGCACGGATGGTCTCAGCCTGGTTGACCTGTGACACTATCGCCTTCAGGTCGTCAGGCAGCTCGTTCCATCTGTCCTGATTGACGATGAACGGGTTGTACTCGTAGGGCTGTCGAGCCCCGGAAAGGTACAGATAGTCTGCCGCTTCCTGCAGGCCCAGGTCCCAGTTCAGCGTCGGACTGGCAACCTCGAACGCGTCGATAACGCCGCGCTCCATGGACTCGAACACCTCGCCGGCGGGCATCATGACCATGCCGGCGCCAAGGCGCGACAGAATCTCAGCCGCGTCACCGGCACCACGAATCTTTATGCCCTGGAAATCAGCAACGGTCTTGAGTTCTTTGTTGGTCATGAGGAACGCCTCGGGCGGGCCCATCCATCCACCATTCTTCAGGATGTGCACGTTGTAGCCCTCAACCATTTCCTCGGCCAGTTCGGAACCGCCACCCTCACGGAACCAGGTCATTGCCTCCATCGGAGACATGCCGCCGGACACCATCGTGAAGATGCCGCACGCAGGGAACTTGTCCATCCAGTACATGAAACAGGTCACGGCGAAATCGAGCGTCCCCGAGTCTACGGCGTCGAACTCCTTGCTTGCTGGAGCGATACCGCCGCCTACCTCCACGCTCATCTTGAGTCGCCCACCGCTAGCAGCGCCGATCTCCTCAGCCACCCTCGAAAGAGAATGATGCTGCTGCGTGATGCCGCCCGCATGAGACTGACCGATCCATTCGAATACTTCGTCGGTCGGGGCAGCGGGCTCTTCCTCTTCTTCCTCGGGAGCAGGCCCCTCCTCCTCTTCCTCTTCCTCGGGAGCAGGTGCCGCATCTGGCGCACAACCAACGATCAGCAAGCTGACGATGGCGAGCACGCCGATAAACGACCAGATCCATTTCTTGCTCACTTGTCACCTCCTATTGATTTGGCTTGACGGGTGGTTGGAAACCCCATTTCAGGCACACAACGATGCCACCAGCATAGCCGTGCACGAGAGTATAGGAATGGCCCTCTTGAAATGTCAATAGCTTCGCGAACGTTCGCATACGATATCGAGACGACCCTCCACATGAGCGAGTCGCGCACCTCACACTAGGAGACAACAGCTCCTTTGCTCGCGGATGACACACGCTCGGCATAGCGACGCAAATATCCGGTCTTGACACGCGGCGTGAAAGCAGGCACTTCCGCCAATCTGGCCGCCATCTCCGCCTCAGATATCTCAGCGTCCAGTCGAGCATTCGGTATGTCGATGTTGATTATGTCGCCATCGCGCAATGCAGCCAATGGCCCACCCTCCGCAGCCTCCGGCGAGACGTGACCTATCGACGCACCACTGGTGGCGCCAGAGAAACGTCCGTCGGTGATAAGCGCGACGGTCTTATCAAGGCCGAGCCCCTTCAATAGAGCCGTGCAACTGAGCATCTCCCGCATCCCAGGCCCCCCTTTGGGCCCCTCGTATCGTATGACGACTACGTCGCCCGACTTAACCTCCATGCCGACCAGCGCACGCGCCGCATCCTCCTCACTATCGAAGACACGTGCAGGCCCACGGTGAGTCAGCATCTCGGGGGCGACAGCGCCACTCTTAACCACGGCGCTATCAGGCGCGATATTTCCATACAGAATGGTCAGGCCGCCCGTCTCGCGATGCGGGTTGGATCTCGGTCGTATCACATCCTCGTCGTACACCTTGGCCGACTCGGCATTCTCGGCCATCGTTCGCCCCGTCACAGTCATGACACTGGTATCCAGTAGGTCGGTGATGCGTGAGATTAACCCCTGCATTCCCCCTGCGTAGTAGTAGTCAGTGATGTGCAGGTTCGAAGCCGGTGCCAGCTTGACCAACTGGGGTGTGCCAAGCCGTATTTCGTTCAGTTCACCGATCGAGAAGTCGATACCGGCCTCTCTCGCAATAGCCATGAAATGAAGCACCGAGTTCGTGCTGCCGCCCATCGCCATGTCTATCACAAAAGTGTTCCTGAGTGATGCGGGAGTCATTATGTCGCGCGGCTTGATGTCCCTGGCAATCATCTCGAGAACCTGTCTCCCAGCCTGTTTCGCCAGCCACATGCGCTCAGCGAAGACGGCAGGGACAGTCCCATTTCCAGGCAACCCCATGCCAATGGCCTCCGTAAGGCAGTTCATCGTGTTGGCAGTCCACATCCCTGAGCAGCTACCGCACCCGGGGCTGGCACAGTGCTCTATCGCGTGAGCACGTTCCGGTGTCATTGTCCCCCGCGCGAGCTCACCGACGGCAGCCAGCAGGACGCTTGAGTCGAGTTGGACATCCATCTGGTCAGGCATCAGGCCGGTTAGCATTGGACCACCGCTCACGAAGACCGAAGGGATATTCAGCCTGGCTGCAGCCATGAGCATGCCGGGCACTATCTTGTCGCAGTTAGGTATGAAGACAAGCCCATCGAACCGGTGTGCCTCAGCCATCAACTCGATTGAATCGGCAATGACTTCACGCGTTGGCAGGATGTACCGCATGCCCGAGTGGCCCTGTGCGACTCCATCACATGCGGCGATAGTGTTGAACTCGAAGGGAGTCCCTCCTGCACTGTGCACTCCCGCTTTGACCGCCTCTGCGATGGTCCGCAGATGCACGTGCCCTGGCACTATCTCGCTATAGCTGTTGACCACACCGATGAAGGGTTGCTGCATCTCGCGGTCATCCACACCCGTGGCGTAGATCAGCGAGCGGTGTGTGCCACCCTCGGGGCCAGTCTTGTAGATATCGCTTCTCATTACTAGTTCTCCCTCCACGTTATTGATACGTCAATGCCCCGGTGTCTCCCAGCTGCCGGAGCCGAAGCTATTAAAGTAGTCTCTAGCCATCCACCAAGGGAAGAGCAAGTGGCCCTTCCGGCATAACGGCTATCTCAGCGTCCGGGCCGATAATGCTGATTGCCCGTGCGAGCGCGGCGTCCAGGTCGGACACAGGCTCTATCCACATGCTGCGCACCACTTCATCATCGAGCTCCGAACGCAGCATGAGGTGATTGCGCATCTGAATACGTGCAAGAATCTGGTTCTGCCATTGCACACCGAGTGGCTCCTCACGCCGGATCTTCTGAAGCACCTCGATCGGGTTCTCACACGCGGTATGGACATCCACGAATGACTGCGGCCCCACGCCGCTGGAACAACTGGACGCCGTAATGACAATGCCACCGTCGCGGGTCACCATCGAAGCAGTGTCCATGCCCTTCACCGTCTGGTAGAGATCAAGGTCCAGCGGGGCACCGCTATTCGTTGTGACCGCGATGTCAACGCGGTGGTCCACTCGAACGCCAACCACCTCCCGTGCCGCCTGACAGCCGGTCTCGTGTGCACGTTCGAAGTCACCAGCGAAGACCTGTGTTATCTGTTTGTCTTTGTTCAGCAGTACGTTCACGATGAAGTCGAGCTTGGCCATCCGGGCTTGCTCGACCATGTCCTCGTGGATGGGGTTGCCCGCCAGCGAGCCTGCGCGCGCCAATGCGTGTTCAATCATACGGTACCCGTGGTTTACGTACGCCGAATCGATACCGAACACGCCCGGAGCGATGCTCTTGCGTCCTCCGGAGAACCCTGCAAAGAAGTGCGGCTCTATGAACCCGGTCGAAATTCGGAAGTCGGCCTCAATGACCAGCGGGTTAATCTTCACGGGTGTTCCGCGCGAAGTAGTGCCGATCTGGACCGTCTTCTCCGGCTCGTGATTGACCACTTTGTAGTCGGCAACGATGTCAACACCGACAAGCTTCGCCAGTTCGTCCTTGCTCAGAGGTGCATGCAGTCCCAGCGCAACGACGATGGTTATCTGTTCACGCGAGACAACGTTCTCAAGCTCGGACAGTAACGGTGGCAGCAAGCGGTCGTCGGGACACGCGCGCGTGTTGTCGGTCACAATAACCACCACGCGGTCATCGCGCCCGACGGCTTCAGTCAGCGGTTTCTGCCCGATCGGATTTCGAAGTGCTTCGAGGACCGCCGTCGACTCATCCCGCAGCCCGTCGACGTGTCGGGGCTCGATAACACAGGCAAGATTACGCTTCGGCACGCGAAAAGGTACGGAACCAGTGCCATAGGGCAGCTCAAACTCGGCAAACATATCCCACTACCTTATGGCCGCGCCAGGATTAAGTATGCTGTTGGGGTCGAAGACCTTCTTGATACCCCGCATTATCTCCTCCTGCTTCGGCTCCATGAGATAGTCGAGGTACTTCAGCCGAATCTTGCCAACACCGTGCTCGCCCGTGATGACGCCACCGAGTTTCACGGCCTGTTTGTAGATCTCTTCCTTCACAGCCTCGGCAGTGCCTCGCTCGATGAGTTCCTTCAGCATGTAGGGATGGAAGTTCCCATCGCCGGCATGAGCTATAGTGTAGATAGTAGTGTCATACTTCTTGGCGATTTCATCCAGCGCGTCAAGCATCTTTCCGAGGTTGGCAGGTGGAACAGTGATATCGGAGTCACCAGCGATCCTCGGCTTCATTGCGGAGTACACCTCGCTCCTGATCTTGAGTATGTCGGCCTGCTCCTCTTTTCGCTCGGCAATAAGCACGTCAACCGCGCCGTTGGCCTGGCACACTTCGGACATGGTCTCCGCCTGAAAGTAGACGTCGTCTTCGTTCGCTCCGGCGAGGATCAGTATCAGGTGGGCTCGTCCGTTCTGCGCGGGCCACTTCACTCCCAGGTTCTCGGCCGAAAGTTCAATCACGTTGTGGTCTACATACTCGATAGCCATGGGGATGACTCCGCTCTGTAGTATCTTCGGCACCGTGTCGATAGCCTTATGCCGGTCCTCGAATGACACCACCAGCGTGGCGGTCCCGGCAAACTTGGGATAGAGCCGCATGGTGGCTTTCGTAATAATGCCGAGAATCCCCTCGCTGTCGATCATCAGCTGCATGAGATCAAGCCCTGTGTTGTTCTTCATCAGCTTGCCACCCATGTGGGCAATCTCACCGGTGGGCAGCACTACCTCAAGACCTTTCACGTACTGCCGGACAACGCCATACTTGACAGCTCGTGAGCCGCCAGCGTTGGCAGCAATCATACCGCCCACCTGCGCCCCCTCATCCCCAGGGTGTGGGGGAAACAAGAGGTCAGCCTCTTCCACGGCCTCAAGCAACTGGGCCAGCGTAACCCCCGCGCCAGCCACCATCATCAGGTTGTCCTTGTCAATCTCTTCAATCTTGTCAAAGCGCTCCATGGAGATGACGATCCCATCCTGGGTGGGAACAGCTCCGCACACAAGGCCTGTGCCGGCGCCCCTGGGGTACACGGGGGTCTTGTCCCTGTTGGCCATCTTCAGGATTTCGGATATCTCTTCTGCCGTAGCTGGCTTCACAACAACCACGTTCTCAGCGGGCTCGAGTCGCTGGTACGGAGTGGTCTCATCATAAAGATACGTCTGCATCTGGTCACGCGCGGTGATAACCCAGTCTTCACCGACTATCTTCTTCAGTCCCTCAACGTCAATCATCGTGTCAGTTCCTCCTTACTGCATGTTGAGATGAATCCACGTGTCCCTACTTGATGGACGCATCGGGCGACAGGATGCCACGGGGGTCGAAGATATCCTTGAGCCCGCGCATCAGCTCAAGAGATTTGGCATCGACACACATATCCAGTTCGCCAAGTCGCGTCTTTCCGATTCCGTGCTCCCCGCTAATCACACCACCAAGCTCTATGGCCCGTGCGTACAGCTTGCGCTTGACCTCGGTACTGAGGCCTCGCTGCTTTAGTTCGAGCATGAGATGAGGGTGAAAGTTGCCATCGCCCGCATGAGCCACCATTGGAATCCTCGTGCCGTACTCTTTGGCAAGCCTGTCCACCTCGTCCATCATCTCACCAACTGCAGCAGGTGGCACTGTGACATCGAGTATCTCCGCGAGTTCCGCTTTGTAGGTCATGCTTTCCTCGCTGCGGATATGAAGTATGTGCGCCTGCTCGTCCCTGCTCTCGGCTATCAGCGTGTCCACTGCGCCGTTCTGCTCGCACACCTCGGATATTCTCTCACACTGTTCATACACATCGTCCTCGTTCGTCCCTGTCACAATGACGATCAGATGCGCGATGCCTTTCGACACCGGCCAGTTGGTGCCTAGATAGGCCGCGGTGGCCTCCATCAGGTCTCGATCCACATACTCGATGGCCATTGGAATGACGCCAGCCTGCAGTATCTTCGGCACGCTGCGGATGGCCGCATGCCGGTCATCAAACGAGACCACCAGTGTCGCAGGCCCTGCAAATTTGGGGTAAAGCCGCAGCGTCACCCGGGTGATGACCCCGAGTACGCCCTCGCTATCTATCATGAGTTGCATCAGATCAAGACCTGTGTTGTTCTTCAGGAGCTTGCCACCCATCTGCACAATCTCCCCTGTCGGAAGCACAACCTCCAGGCCTTTGACATAGTTACGAACCACGCCGTACTTGACCGCCCGCGTACCGCCTGCGTTGCATGCGACCAGGCCCCCAAGCTGAGCGCCTTCGTCTCCCGGGTGCGGAGGAAAGAGGAGGTCTTGTGATTCGACCGCCTCGAGAAGCTGAGCGAGGGTGACTCCGGCTTCCGCGACTACCATCAGGTTCTCACGGTCGATTTCGAGAACCTTGTCCAGCCTCTCCAGTGAGATGACGATTCCATCGCGGGTTGGAATGGACCCGGCACACACACCCGTTCCCCCACCTCTAAGGTAGACGGGAAACCCGTTCTTGTTGGCCAGTTTCAGCAGTTCGGATATCTCTTTCGCATTGGCAGGCTTCACAATGGCCACATTGTCAGCCGCCTTCATGACGAGACCCGTGTATGTCTCGTCGACCAGGTAACTTTCCATTGAGGCGCGGTCCGTCACCACCCAATCATCACCCACAATCGCCTTGAGGGCTGTGACGTCGAACATAAGGACTAACCTCCCTGTTGCATTGATTCAGATTACGGGGCCTACAGTATAGATGTTGGAGTTCACTCCCGCCCCATCGTAGTCAAGAATCTCGGCCTTGACCTGTTCCCCGGAGAATACGGCGAGCGCCTTCTCGAACACCATGTCACCCGCCTGAGCCACAGTGAGCGAACCCTGCACAATGCCACTGACATCAAGGTCAATGTACTCGGAGAGCATCTGGCACGTCTTCGAGTTGCCAGACACCTTCACAACGGGCGCAAGAGGGAATCCTTGAGGAGCGCCAATGCCGGTCGAGAACAACATCACCTGACATCCAGCCGACACAAGCCCCGTCAGGAACTCCATTTCACGCCCGGGCGAATCCATGAAGTAGAGCCCCGGTCCCTGCGGGCGCTCACCGTATGAGACGACGTCCGTGATTGGTAACGTACCCGACTTGACTATCGCCCCCAGCGATTTCTCCTCTATCGTAGTGAGACCGCCGCGTATGTTGCCCTCGGTGGGTTGCCCTCCTCGCATATCGACTCCGAGGGCATTGGCGCGACCCTCCATGGAACGAACACACGCAAGGAGCTTCTCGGCAACCTCGGGATTCGATGCGCGACGTGAGAGTATGTGTTCGGCGCCGATGACTTCGGTAGTCTCACCGAACACGACAGTAGCTCCCTCACGGACCAGCCTGTCGACCGCCGCGCCGACCGCAGTGTTCGATGCAAGTCCTGAAGTCGTATCCGAAGCCCCGCACTTCACGCCTACTACGAGATCAGATGGTGGAGAATCAACGCGCACACCGGACAACACGGACGCGAGCTTCATAGCTGACTGGATTCCACTGCGCACGGCGTTGGTGATGCCTCCCATGGCCTGCACGCGCACAAGCTCGACCGGTTTCCTGTCTGAGACCGCGGCGACTACGTCTTCGGCGTTCACCGACTCGCACCCGAGGCTCACCAGGACCACGCCGGCGACGTTCGGGTTGTTGCACACCCCGGCCAAGACGTCGGTGACGATGCGCACATCAGTGGGGAGCTGACAGCAACCCTGGTGGTGCAGCATGGGACGCGCGTCCTTCACTGCTGCCGCGATGCGCCGCGCCACCTCGTTTACACAGCCAACCGTCGGAACGACGGCGATGAAGTCCCGAGCTCCTGCCGGGCCGGACTCCCTCCGATATCCCTTCATTGTGTACCTCCTCTCCTGTTCAGGTGCGCCGTGAGTTGCTCGATGCCTAAGGAATGGCAGTACCGGGGTTCAGAATGCCGTTGGGGTCAAACGCCTTCTTTATCCCCCGCATCAGCTCGAGCGACTTGGGGTCTATGCAAAGAGGCACCTCAGCGAGGCGGATCTTGCCGACGCCATGTTCGGCGGTGATAACGCCCCCCAGTGATACCGCCGCTTCGTAGATGTCGTGCTTCACGGCAGATAGCACTCCCCGATCGGACAGCTCTTTCGGCAGATGCGGATGCAGGTTGCCGTCGCCTGCGTGTCCATACGTGATGATCTGTGTACCGTACTTACGGCCTATCTCGTCGACTTTGTCGAGGAACACCGCGATGTCGGCAGGAGGAATAGCCATGTCGAGCACATCCGACACGAGCGGTTTCAGCGCCGGGTACAGTTCGCTTCGTATCTTAAGGATCTCTGCCTGCTCCTCGCGACTCTCGGCCATAAGTGTGTCGACGGCGCCCAGCGATTCACACACCTCGATCACTGCCGCGCACTGTCCATACACGTCATCCTCGCTGTTGCCAGTGAAGATGGCGATGAGATGGGCGGTTCCTTTGGCTGCCGGCCATTTCTTGCCGAGGTGGTCGGCAGATATTTGGATGACGTCCCGCTCGACGAACTCGAGCGCGAGCGGGCTCGCTCCGGTCTGGAGAATCCGCGGGACTGCCGCTATCGCCGCGTGCCTGTCCTCGAAAGAAATCACCAGGGTCGCTGTGTTCGCGAACCGCGGGTACAGCCGGAAGATTACCTTGGTGACGATTCCCAGTATCCCTTCAGAGTCGATTATCAAGTGCATCAGGTCCAGGCCGGTGTTGTTCTTGAGCAGCTTCCCGCCCATGGTGACGATCTCTCCTGTGGGAAGCACAACCTCAAGCCCTTTTACATACTGGCGTACTACCCCGTACTTCACTGCCCGGGTTCCTCCCGCATTGCACACCACGATGCCCCCTACCTGAGCGCCCTCATCGCCAGGATGAGGAGGAAACAGGAGGTCGGCCTCTTCAACCGCCTTGAGCATCTTCTCGAGGGTTGCACCCGCCTCAGCGACCACCATCAGGTTGTCCTTGTCGACCTCGATGATGCTGTCCAGTCGTTCCAGTGACAGGACGATGCCTCCCATGGTGGGAACGGCGGCCCCGACGCAGCCGGTACCACCACCCCGTGGAACGACAATTACCTTCTTCTCGTTCGCAAGCTTCAGCACGGCAGAGATCTCTCCAGGGTTGGCCGGCTTGACCACCACGACGTCTGTCGATGGCACCGGTCGCACAGGTATTGCAGTCACATCGACGAGGTATCCCTCCGTCAATCCAGGATCGGAGACCACCCAGTCTTCACCAACAATGTCCCTGAGTTCAGCGATAGTCCTGTCGTCCACTTGACCTCCCAAAGATCCAGATCCCGCATGGAGGCGGCGGATATTGCGTTCCACCGCTCGAAGCTGTCGATTCCCTCACGGCAACCACCTCCTGACGGTGCACCGACGTCCTGGTGCGGCCCCGCGGATGAGGACAATGCCGCCTGGAGACCGAACTCGGCGGCTGGCGATGCGTTGCACTGCGTCGCCCGGGGAGCTCGGGCAATGCTGACGATTTTGCGCCTCTCGACTCTTCTCCACAGTGAAGCCTGACCGGCAGGTCGGCACACACGAACACACGGGAATTCTACACACAACCACAACCCCGTTACAGTCCCCTCGTCATGAGAGTGCATTCTTGACGCTGAAAATCAGCCGATGCTAAGCTAGCCAATGGAATCTCCTCCGATCACGATGGAAGAAGACACCAGGACCCATCGCGTCTCAACCAGCGACGATATCGAGGTATCTACGTACCTTGGCATCGCTCGCGCACTCCAGGGTGAGCAGCCTGAGCCGAGAGAGACTGCGCCCTTGAGCGGTCGCGAGACTATCATCATCCTCGATTTCGGGTCGCAGTACAGCATGCTCATCGCTCGCAGAATCCGCGAGTGTCACGTCTACTGTGAGATATTGCCTCACGACACTCCGTGGGAACGCATCGAAAAGCTGAACCCCAAGGGGTTCATCCTGTCCGGTGGACCTGCGAGTGTCTACGCTGAAGATGCGCCACTGGCTCCGACCTATGTGTTCGAGAAGCACTTGCCCGTCCTGGGTATCTGCTACGGCATGCAGGCAATAGCCCACCAACTGGGCGGAAAGGTCAGCCCCGGAGAACGCAGAGAGTACGGCCATGCCGTACTTCATGTTGAGACGGACGGATCCGAGCTGCTCGCGGGCCTTCCCACATCCATGCCCGTCTGGATGAGCCATGGCGACGCAGTCACCGAGTTGCCTCCGGGCTTTCGCGCCCTCGCCTATACCGAGAACTCACGGTACGCCGTCATCGGGAATGATGACGACGTCTACGGGCTCCAGTTCCACCCCGAGGTGACGCACACTCCTCAAGGGAAACAGGTCATCGAGAATTTCGCGTACCGGGTATGCGGCTGTAGCGGCAACTGGACACCGGCGCGGTTCATTAGCGAGAGTGTCGAGAGAATCCGCGATCAGGTTGGTGACGGCAAGGTGGTCTGTGCTCTGTCCGGTGGCGTTGACTCGGCTGTGACCGCAACGCTCATTCATCGTGCCATCGGTGACAATCTCACGTGCATCTTCATCAACAATGGCCTGCTCCGTCGCGAGGAACCGGAGCGTGTACTAAACACGTTTGACAACAACCTCAAGGTAAAGGTGATCTACATCGATGCTACCGAGAGATTCCTGCGTCGCCTCCGAGGGGCAGTAGACCCTGAGTTGAAAAGACGAATCATCGGTGAAGAGTTCATTCGAATATTTGAGGAGGAAGCGACGAAGCTCGGTACGGTCGACTTTCTTGCGCAGGGGACTGTCTATCCTGACGTTATCGAAAGCAGCAGCTCGCCAGAGCACAAGGCTTCGGCCCGCATCAAGAGTCACCACAATGTCGGCGGTCTCCCTGACCGCATGAGCCTGAACCTCGTTGAGCCTCTTCGCTATCTCTTCAAGGACGAGGTTCGTGAGGTCGGACTCGAACTTGGAATTCCGGAAGAGATGATATGGCGTCAGCCCTTCCCGGGCCCCGGCCTTTCCATCCGGGTCATCGGTGAAGTCACCTCCGAAAGACTGGACATACTTCGCTCCGCCGATTGGATCGTGATGAACGAAATCAAGAAGGCCAAGCTCTACAGCCAGTTGTGGCAGAGCTTCGCCGTCCTTACAGACGTGCGCAGCGTCGGTGTCATGGGTGACGCGCGTACGTACGGGTACCTCATCGCAATCCGGGCTGTCACGAGCACTGACGCAATGACTGCAGATTGGGCGCGGCTACCGTATGAGCTTCTGGACAGGATGGCAGACCGTATCGTCAATGAAGTGCCGCACGTCAACAGGGTGGTGTACGACATCACCAGCAAACCTCCGGCAACCATCGAATGGGAGTAGGTTCGGAGTTCAACATACCTGGGACGTCTCTGTCGAAGTTGCTTCTTTTCCTATCTCACTTGCAGCCAGTGCCTTTGCCGGTCGAGAGGAGCACTACCAATTGAAGATACTCGTCGTAGGGGGCGGTGGCCGCGAACACGCGCTGGTGTGGAAGCTATCGCAGAGTTCCCACACTGGTGAACTGTTTGTGGCACCGGGCAATGCCGGGACCGCTTCAATCGCACGCAACCTCGACATTCCATCTACAGACACAGTGGCACTGGTCGACGCGGCAAGGACGTTCGGCGTCGAGCTTGTGGTGGTGGGTCCAGAGATTCCGCTGGCCCTTGGCCTCGTGGATGCCATGATGAGCGCCGGGATTCCAGCCTTTGGACCGACTCAGAAGGCGGCACGACTCGAGGCCAGCAAGGCGTTCGCCCATCAGTTGATGGAGGAGTGCGGCATTCCGGCCGCCAAATCAAGGGCCTTCACCCGAATGCCCGACGCTATTGACTACGTGAATACGCTGGATGCGCCCATCGTCGTCAAGGCCGACGGACTGGCCGCCGGCAAAGGGACAATCATGGCGGCTAGTCGCCCCGAGGCCGAGGCGGCCCTTCGTGACATCATGGAGCATCGGGTCTTTGGCGAGGCCGGTGACACGGTCGTAATCGAGGAGTTCCTGAAGGGCCGTGAAGTCAGTCTGCTTGCGTTCACGGACGGAACCAACGTGGTACCTATGGTGCCATCATGTGACTATAAACGGGCCCTGGACAACGATGAGGGCCTCAACACCGGCGGCATGGGCTGCTACAGCCCGCCCGGATTCTTCCCTCCCGAGCTTGTGAGGGAAGCGACGGCGATTGCAATCGTGCCAATCGTTCAGGCGATGAAGAAGGCCGGTTGGGACTATCGCGGTGTCGTGTACGCAGGACTGATGGTGGATGGCGACAGCATCAAGGTGCTTGAGTACAACGCCCGATTCGGTGACCCGGAGACCCAGATCATACTGCCTCGTCTCAAGTCCGACCTCGTCGAGATACTCGTTGCATGCATCGAGGGCAGACTCGATGCTTCAATGGTCGAGTGGCATGATGGTTGCAGCGTGGGAGTTGTTGTCGCATCCGGCGGCTATCCGGGCCCCTATGCAAGAGGCCTGCCGATCTCAGGGCTTGACGACGTCGAGCGGGATGTCGCAGTCTTTCATGCGGGCACGAGAATTGCTCCGGATGGGTCGGTCGTGACGGACGGCGGCCGGGTTCTCGCTGTTGTCTCGACGGCACTGGAGATGGCCGGCGCCAGAGAGCGCGTCTATCGAAATGTGCCACGCATCTCGTTTGACGGAATGATGTATCGAACCGATATCGCACTAAGGGAGGTCAAGTAATTGGAACCGCTGGTCGGCATACTGATGGGAAGCAACAGCGATCGCGAGTTCGTTGCACCTGCCATCGACATCTTGAACGAGTTCGGGGTTACTCATGAAGTGAACGTACTCTCGGCCCATCGAACGGCCGAAAAGGTGCGCGAATATGCGGTATCCGCAGATACCCGTGGTATCCGTGTACTCATCGCGGCCGCCGGCTATGCGGCGCACCTTCCGGGCGTTCTTGCAAGCTGGAGTACACTCCCAATCATCGGCATCCCCCTGCCAACCAGCGACCTCAAAGGTGTCGACGCATTGCTGTCCATCGTGCAGATGCCAGGAGGCATCCCCGTGGCAGCGACGGGCATCGGAAAGAGTGGTGCGCGCAATGCCGCGCTCCTGGCAATCCAGATTCTCGGAACCGCCGACGAATCGTTGCGCGCCGCCTACGCCAAGTACCGCGAGAGACTGGCTAATCCGTAAGGTTGAAACATGATTGAACGCTACTCCCGTCCCGAAATGAAGGAAATCTGGTCAGACCAGAGCAAGTTCGCCCTGTGGCTCAAGGTTGAAATCGCGGTGTGCGAAGCATGGCACGACGTTGGGAAGATACCCGCCGCAGACATCGAGGGGATTCGCAAGGCATCATTCAGCCTCGAGCGCATCGCAGAAGTACTTGCGGTGACCCACCACGATGTGACCGCATTCCTGCAGGCGGTGGCGGAGAACATGGGCCCCGAGTCCCGGTTCATTCATCTTGGCCTGACGTCTTCGGACGTCATGGATACCGCCCTTGGGCTCCAGATGAAGGAGGCCGCCCGCATACTTAAGGATGACGTTGACGGACTTATCCGCGCCCTCCGGTCCCGGGCCA
>Ga0180431_10005233_pt1 | contig 15850 bp, 7 predicted proteins | sample SS_ome_11_FD_132459 | JGI IMG/M metagenome (GOLD analysis project Ga0180431, IMG submission 132459) | Hypersaline lake sediment archaeal communities from the Salton Sea, California, USA - SS_1_MS_1 metaG | ecosystem: Environmental > Aquatic > Non-marine Saline and Alkaline > Hypersaline >... | reverse complement strand
GTGAAGATGTCGCTGATCATAGTTTATTAACTTCTGGACATCGGTAACAACACAAACTCTCTCGAATCCGGCGCTCGGGAATACTGGTGATCAATCTAGTACAATCTTTTCTCGTTCACCGTGATTAATTCGACCCGATACCTTTTCGCCAAAGAATGTGTCTTTTCGTAATTCGTATCGAATGCAACTACCAAGACCCTTATCTTCGGATCATATAGATCCAGATCGTTTTCGACGGCACACACCGCCCGCAGCTTTGATACATTTACTATCGCTCGATGGATGTTCGCTGCCCCTTCTTCCTCGATCTCGACGACGCATATTTCCCGGCTGCTGACGAATAGTATATCCGACGTGTCGCCGGACTCGAAACGGTGCCGCGCGTATCCGGCGCTCTCCGCATCAATTCCCACCACCGCTGGATTCCTCAAAATATATTCGGTGAGGACATCCCGCCTCGACCTGATAGGACGGTCGTTTTTTTTCTTGGCCTCAGCCGTGAAGCTTCTTGTCTTTACCGGTCCTCTGAGCCCGACTTCTTGTCGTTCCTGAAGATGCTCAAGCACGTTGTCCAGCAACAAGTACCGGTCCCGGTCAATGAAATCCTCAGCCTCGTCACCCCACCGAAAATACCCTCGCCTGTCTCTTGCGGACAGCACATGGATCTGGCCACGCCAGTGGTGCTCACCACGATAGTTATTGCCCTTTGGCGCGTTGAAGCTAAGCACATAATCACGCATCTTATGGTAGTCGCATAGATAGTAGTGCACCACGTTGGTATTTCCTCGATTCCCTATGGCGATTGCGTAGTAATAGAATTCACCGTTCTGGATGCTTGGGGAGTCGGTGCTGCCAGTAAACCAGCTTTGGTTTATATTGACATTAAATCCGTTGAATGGAGGTACCACCCGGGCAACCAAACCACCAAGCTTGAATTTGCCCGGATCGTCGTCCGGTGACTTCGGATCGACGAGCTTCGTGTTGAGACCAGCCTCCTCTATCTGAGCTCGCATCATCGCGATTACCAGCTTCTTTGCTTCCGCAACAGTCACGGCGACCTAATCTCCCATTCGCCAGTGCTTCATAGCCGCATCTGTTTGATGATGGCGAAGATACGGTCAAGGAATTGCATCTGGCCGAGATGTGTGCGGGCGAGATCCCGGCCGCTAAACACCCGACGAAAATCACCCATGGTGGTAATCCGATGCTTAACGAACTTTTCCAGCATGGTTTTTCGAAGAATCCCTCGTTCCCACGGGACATCGGGCCAGTTGGCATGGATCTCATCCCTCACCGCATATAGAAGGAGACGAACCTCGCTCTCGTTCATTCCCTCAGACTCCGAGAGTTCAAGCTGGCGTTCGACCGGTTCATCCGGTCCACCAGCCTTCACCTTCTGTTCACTTGGTTGGGACCGGTTCCATATCTCTGGCACCCGCCTTGCCAGCGCTTCCAGATCGTGAATCATCCGCCCCGTCACTTCCTCTCCCGTCGTGTTGTACAAGCTGAGACTAACCAGCAGACGTTCTTCCCAGGAGAAAAGCGTGTCCTCCGCTTTGATGCTCTTGAGCAAACTAATCCAATCAATATCAACGAGGCTTGCGAACCACTCCCTTTGTACGTCCGTAACATCAGAGCCGAGAAAGTAGCCTCCAACATTAGTAATGTCTGGAGTTGGGGGTGTTATCTCTACCTCCCTGGATTCAAGTTCTTCTCGCAGGTCTAATGAGTCTACGATGTCCGACTCCGCAGGCAACACCACGGTATCTTCGTGGAGAGATACTGACCCCGCGGTTAATTGCTCCTCCACCTCAACAGATTCCTGGACCTCTTCCAAAATTTCAGATCGTATTTCGGCTACCGGCCGTTCTACGAGAACAAGTCGATCGTAACGATCCACCATGTTCCAAAGCTGCTGGAGCACTCTTTCCTTGTCGTCGAAGTATTCATAGCCGCGAATGCGGAAGAAGTGCCACCCGCAACGTTCCAACACACGCTGCCGCATCATGTCGTGGGCGTATTCCGCCTCACCATGATTTTTGTCCCCGTCGCATTCAACCGCTACCTTCATGCCGTTTTTCAGCACAAGTGCGAGATCAAGTCGAAACTGCCCGACCCTGTATTGCGGAATTACCCTGTACCCCTTCTCTACGAGGTCCTGGTAAACAGCAAGCTCAAGGGCACTTTCAAAGGGAGGAGCTACGGTTTGGCCAGTGGTCACCACTGGAGGAACCTCTTCAGCATGTCCATCTTGATAGAAAAACTCGTAGATCTTGAATCGCAGATCATCCTGGTTCGCCAAATCGTTCCGGCCCACAGAATGAAATAGCCAAATCTGATCTTTTGCACGACTCGCCGCGACATTGAAACGCCGCTCATCTCCCGGCATGGTTAGGGCTCGGAAGTTGTATTCGGGACTCACCACCATGCTGAGCATCACTACATGTCGCTCGTCACCTTGAAAGCTGCTCGAAATGCCGCAGACCAAACGCCGCTCTTCGATCGCCTCGGCCCCGATTTTTTCCAATAAGAGATCAGAAATCAGATCGGCCTGCTTCTGTCCTTGCAGAGAGATGACACCGAAATTCTTACCTGTATAAGATTCATCTTTCAGGCATTCGGCAATCTGGGAGGCAATTGCCTCGGCCTCGGCTCGATTTATGAGGTTCCTCGCCTGCCCTTCAGTATGGCCTGCGCGTACGTATACGGCTTTCTTGGGTTCCAGTCTGAGCTCCGAGTACTGCCGCATGGGCAGAAGCTCTGCTCCGAAAGGTGCATAAAAATGGTCGTTGCTGAAGCGTATAATCTCGGGCATACACCGAAAGTGCTCTTTAAGCACAATCTTGCCGCCCTTGATCTCACAGAATCGCTCAGCGTGGTCGAAGAAGCTGCTTTCCGATCCGTAAAACTCACGGTACGGTACTCCCTGCAGGTGACGGACAATGATCTGATTCACCGCGTCTTTGCTCACGCCCACGTATTCGGGGGATGTCTGCTTGTCGTCTCCCACAATAACGATCTTCTTGGCGAGATAGAGAAGAAATAAAGCATCCGGCCCCAATTGACTCGCCTCGTCGATGATCACACAATCGTAGATGCCCGGTTCCGGAGTAACCGTCTCCGCTACACGGTACAGCGGCATCACCCATGCGGGGATTACGTCTTTGCAGGAGTTCATGTGCTGCTGGGCCAGCCTGCGGAACTTGGCGGCGTTCTTTCCGGTTCCCTTCCCGATTTTCTTGACCGCCTGAAACCAAGCCATGAGCTCCTGACGCTGAGCCGGTTTCATGGTCTTGACGAGATGCTGCCAGGCACGTAGAGCCGCCGCATCCGCTGTCAGCTGGGAGACCTGATCCTCAATGACACGAACCCTATTTTCGAGTTCCTCTTCCTCCCGGCTGCGGGCAGCCCGATGAAGATAGTGCTTCGCATTGCTCCAGCTCATAGCCCCCGATATTTTTTCGAGACAGGGGCGAGTCACGGCAGGATCGCCGCCGTCGATTTTGGCGGTGGTTTTGGGGAGCAGGACCTGAGCCTTTTTTCGTGTGTCGATATATTTTGCATGCAGCAATCGGGCTTCGCGTAGTTCATGGACTACCTTACGCAATCGGTCATACTCTTTGAGATTCGACTTTTCGACAGCAATGAAAATTTGATCAATCACCGGATGCGCCCCGGCTCGCCGAGCAAGAGCCGTGAGTCTTTGAATGAGTTCATCGTACGACAGTGACAACGGTTCAAAGGCAGTCGACTTTTCGGCCATTCGGCATGCGTACAACAGCGGCGGAACTTTGTCTTCGGCCAAGGCGAACGATGAATCCTTCAAATGGCGACGGAGCGCCGCCCGTGCCTCGAGTACGTGCTTTGAGTTCTCCAGAATCAGGCTCAGTTCTGCGACGGCGGTTTCAAACTGCGACAACTGAAGAACAAGGCTTTGCGATCTTGGAACGCGGTCCTGCCAAAGGGTTTGGAGCCGAGACACTGCATCCCGGGCTCGGGCGAAAACAGCGAGCGCCTTGAAATCGTCGACCGAGACAGGGGCGTGTTCGTTGACGAGCGTGGATTGCACCAGTGGTAAACATGCGCGAATTTTTTTCGGCTTCAGGACGGAAATGCCCTTGAGATTGTGGCCTTGCGCCAGGTAATCGGCAAGGTGGCTCGCATCGAGATGCACGCGTTCCCACGGGATTTCAGAAAGCAGGCGGACGGTAACTCTCGTTTCAACGTCGGCTATGGCCTCTTTGAGCTCATCAATGAGCACTTTCTTCGACGTTTTGTGGAGATCGTCCCAGATCTTGTCATAGCCATTCAAACATTCAGAAATCGCTTCAGCCGCCCAAGGGAGCGAGCACGTCGCCAACGCCCGATAGGCATCCTCGCACCGCCGAAGCTTCTTCTCGAGGGCCTGCAACTCCTCGGAACCAAGAGGTTGAAGCGAGTCGACCCAGGACGAGTCGCCCTGCATCGGGAACCCGCGGCGCAGTTCATCAAGCGCCTTCTTTTGTTCGAAATAGGCGGCAAGAACGTCGGTATCTGGGAGGTGGTCTTCCATTGGGATGTCGCCCGTGAGATCGACTTCGTCCCGGCCTGACAGTTTCTCTTTCAGGTCGTACAGCTGAGCTACAAGCTCCGCCGCAGCCTCTGCTCCGGACAGATCTTCGATCTGGTCTTCAAACCAGGAATACTCAGAAGCGTCCTGCTGAACGGAAAGAGCTATTTCCATTAAGGTTCCTTCGTAAGCCGCATTGACTCGATGTTGGGAGGTATGGCGACAGCGAAGGGCAATGATCTGTTTTTCGTGTTCCTCTTTCTCTGAAACGAGTTCCCGCCATTCATTTTCGAGTCTCTTGACCCGGGTCTCTGTATCCCTGAGGTCATAACCATTTATCCTCGAAATAATCGATCGGACGCTCGACTCCAGGTCGTGGATCGACGCTCTATCATTCCCCAAAAGATTGACGCATAAGGGCTTAATAGGCTCAGGAAGCTGGTTCTTGAGCACCTGCAAGGCTCTCTTGGTAAAGGCGGTGACCAACACGCGCTTGCCCTGCGCGAGCAGATGGGATATCAAATTGGCGATCGTGTGCGACTTACCGGTTCCCGGTGGTCCCTGGACTAGCACCTTGTCACTGCTGCTGATCCGCTTCACGATCGACATCTGTTCGTCATTCCAGCGCTTAGGGAAATAAACGATCCGCGGCCCCCGATCCTCACTAGCCACCCCACCGTGCGATCCTGTCCCCACATCGATTTTCATCTCTTCCGTACTTCCATCATCAGAAGAACCGAATAGATCGTCGAGCATTGGGATAGTCATCCCGTCGTGATCGCCCAGGAACGTGACAATGGACTGCATCATTGATGTCATCGCCTTGAGCGTTCGCTTCCTCAGAATCAAAGCCGGACAATAGAAAAGGGCTGGGTCCGAACTGACCTGCCTGGGCAGCTCGCTCGTATCGACGAATTCACCATCCGGACTCAGCGTGTTGATGTAGACGCGAAGGGAGTCTTTGACGTCTTCGCTGAAAGGCACCTCAAGAAGCTCGTGCTCTCTAAGGTATTCACCGCCCTTACGTTCCGCGTCGACAACGTCTCCGATCTCAAGATCCAAAATCATGTCGGATTCGAAACGAAGGTTGGCTCCGTCGGCGCCGACCGACAGAAGAAATAACTCTTTTTCTGGGTGGAACACCAACGCCGCATTGGAGACGAGGATATGACGTTTGACAAGCTGTCCGCCTTTCGACCTGAAAAATGCCAGTCCGATGCCAACGATGAGCTCGTACTCTTCGGCGAACTTGGTAGAACGTTCATACATTCGAAAAAGCGCATTATATGTTTCGCTGAGCTTCTGATACTCGGCAAATTTCACAGACCAGGACTTCCAGGTCCCTTCCAGATAACGAAGGAAAGCCGTACGCACCTCCGGATGATCCTTCAGCGACACAGTTTGGCCGTCTTCTATGATTTCTGGTAGTAGCGATGGCTCCGGCGACAGCACCTGAAGGGATCCCGATTTGATCCAGGGCAGTACCTTCTCGGGGGGATCCGGAAGGTTCGGCCGGTGAGGCTTTTTATACTTCAGCCACTCCAATCCTTCACGAGCCTCCCCTTCATCCCAGAGAACGCAATGATAGCCCCGCTGTTGGGGTACGGCTTTCAACCAGACGTGTTCCTCGAATTTCTCTATCTCCCGAATGACCCGCTCCCGGAGTCGGGCGAACTCCAGGAGGTAGTTGAACAGCTTGAGATAGTTATCCGTGTTGCTCATTCCCCTTCCTCCGGCAGAGTACTTTCATTTTCACATGTCAATTCGTCAGAATCCAAACCACTCCGTCCAACGTACAATTCCTCACCGCTTTCCAGATCGAGATACACATCCAACCCATTCTGCCTTCGAAGGAACTTCATTTGTTTGTCTAAGTCAGGGCTCGGCATAAAGCGATAAGAGGAACTTATCGAGTTTTTATACGTCCACCCTTCAGGGGTGGCAAGCTCCTTGGATGAACTGCCGACTAGGCGTGCTGCTGCGACCTTCTGTCCGGAGTTTTGCCAATCGACATGTCCAAACTCAATCCACTCGCAGGGCGTTGTCGGCCCTCCGCGTTGATCGATCACCACGACGTCCTCCGCTTTCCCCGCGCTAAGGAACACGAGGCCCTGCGTTTCCAGGTGATGTACCCAGACTTCTACATCCATAGGGGTCATAAATCCGACTCGAGCCAAATCACCATCGGCGCACAGGCTTTGATTCGGAACGGCCGCTTTGAACGCCGACCACCCTCCGTTGAAACTGTCGAGTATCGCTCGTGCACGAACGATAACTGAAATTGCTTCAACCAGGACAGCCATATTTTTACACCATGGTGAACAATCGTAACTCAACAAAAAACCATAATTCTATTTCACGGTGACGCTCATCTATGATACCACTGTGTTTCGTCCAGTGAATCCAGATATTTGGCCACTTCCTCATGAACCCCACACATATATGCGTAACGCAAATGCCCGTGGAATACATGCATCTTCTGACGATCGCTTGCTTCATGCCACGCCGCAAGAATCAAGGGAGGAGGAGGATCCCAGGAGCCACCTACTCGCCGCTTATCGGGCAGCATCTCCCAAATCCGATTCCAATGTATTGGCATTGGACATATACGGTTTTTTGACGAAAACCGTCGTATCAAACGGTCAGGTTCCCCAGTCATAGCAAATCCCCGAAAAGCCAACTTCTTAGATTCTCAAACCAGGGATAGAATCTGCTCTACAATTTCCATCAATTCATGCCTTTCGGAACGATCATCCTTATATCTATCACATTCAAGTATCTCCTCAACCGTCATTTCGTGTACGGCCTTCACGATCTTCTTTCCAAAGAGAGATTTCATGTCTGAGAAATCATCATAATCCTTGATCTCTACGCCGTGTCTTTGGATCGCATCCTTGTGCAGATAATTCTCGATTTCCCGCTTCCTTAGGATAAAGAACAAACCACCATCTTGTTCGACAGAACGTTTCCAGTTGGTCTTCCTACCTGGAATCATGGCGTCCGGCGCTTGTCTGTCACTGTCTACAATCACTGCGAACCGCTTGTTGAGCCTCTTCATCGCTCGACGGCTAATCCAGTGCTTCAGGCAGTCACCTCCGCACAACACAAACCCAATATTTTTAGAATCGAAGTCTCCCGCAACAAGTGATGCTTCCCCTAGGATTTTTGACACTTTCTTGAAGAAAATTTCGTCATCCGGGCCTTCCACAAAGACACAAGCGCTGTAGCCGGTGATTTGATCGGCCGGTTCAATTCCGAGCTCTTCAGCCACTTTTGCAGGACTGAGTTCTGGATGTTCTACTACGGAAGCAACACCGGATTCTCGTGTGACGAGCACAAGATCCTCCATGGCGGAAGCACCAGCAAACACCGGTGAGTGTGAGGTCACGATTACCTGGTACCCAATCGTAGTCAACTCTCGCAGAGATTCCACAAGTTCACGCTGAAGTCCTGGGTGAAGGCAGTTCTCGGGTTCTTCGATCGCGAATATATAATTGCCACCCTGGGTTCTTTTATCCGAGAGATATTGAAAAAACGCAACCATAAGCAGACGGCGCAATCCACTACCGCGGCGTTCCAGCGATTGTTCAACACCCTGGCTATCGACGCCCTTGATATCGAACGATACTGCTTTGTCCCACGCGAACTCAGGAACCGCCCGCAGACTGACAAAAGCATCGGTGTATCGAGCGAGTTGACCGTGCATAAGACCAACTTCAACCTGAAGTTTCTCAAAGATTGCTTTGGTGAAATCCTCACGTGCCTTGCTGACGGCCTCGCCCGTTGCTGCTTCTTTCACGATGGGACGAAACTGGCTTTGGAAAGTGGTTTCCGACACACCCAACTTCGTATCCACGGGAAATAGTGTCAATTCGGGAAGCATTCTCTGAATGACTTGCCACAAGCCGTCCTTCGCTGACAGTTCAATCTCCATTTTTCCCAATGGTACATTCCGTTTCCTGGCAATATCACGAATTGCATCCCTCTTACTCTTGTTGGTGATGCCACGTCCAGATTTTTGAGCATCCATGCCGAGGGCCTCGAAACGCTTGTTTAGTTCGGCTTCCTTGAGTGTGCACAATCTAGCGAAATCTTCGTCCTGGAAATCGTTTACAATCAGTGTGATTATTGGTTTGGACAGATTGCCCACTGGAAACACCTTCCGAATTCTAAGCAAGCCCTCTTGGTCGGTTAACTGTTCCTCGGAGAAGGTGGTCTTTACACCGTCTTCCAGTTCGATTTCCGTGGGAAAATCAGATAATCCGGCCTCGATTATGATATCCTCTTCGCAACCCGCATGAATGTCGTCGTCCGTAGCAGTGGATTTAGAAGCGAAGAACAAGTCGAGCGCTCTCAGCAGGTTGGATTTCCCAACATCGTTTTTCCCCACAATGGTAGCCATAGGTCCAATGTGAATCGGTCCAAGCTCCTTGAATGATCTGAAATTTACCAGCGAGATACTCTGAACTCGCATCTGCTACTCCTGTCGCTTTTCCTGATTGACTCCCCGGGCGGTTTCTCGTATATCGAGCGACTGTTTCCCCTGAATCGAAGTGTTTGAAAAACGGTCATAGAAAGAAAGAATTTCGTCCTTGGTTCGGTATTGGCCGTGTTCCTGTTCGTCATGGCGCTTCACGATTGGGAAGGTCTCCATGATGTATTCGACATCACTGCGGTTTATTCCGTACAGGTGGAAGAAGGCAGCGTCCAACTCACATCGCAGCCGGAACCGGCGCTCTGGGTCCCATTTGAAGGGTGAGCCGTCGTAACCAAAGTCCAAGGCGAATGATTCGAGGTCGTGGGCGGTGTAGACTAGCTCGAGTACACGAGGCAAGAACCAATCGCGGACGTCTATTGATTGTTCCCAGGGGCAACGAACATAGTACGCTTGCGGTAGTAAAACTGGAAGTTGTTTAAACACGTGGTATTTAAGATGTGTCCCACCAACTTTCTGTCGGGCTGAATAGTCTAAAACATAACTGTTGAGATTCGCAACCAGCAGTGGTATACAGAGTACATCCGAAATAGAGGGGAACATAAGCAATTCTGTATCTCCAACCCCACTTCGAGGGAACACAGATGACAGCACGGTACGTTCATTAGTTGTTGAAGTGATGTCCCGCCACCCTATCAACCATCCGCGATTCCATCTGCCGACAAGTCTATCATCAACCTCAGACTCCGCAACCCAGAAGTAAGGGAGCGCAAGACGAGTTGGATCTGACTTGTCAATGTCCGTGAGATACTTTGGCTGTTGTTGCCGATTGGCGAGCTCTTTGTGTTTTTCTACATCTGCAACACGGTGGTCGAAGTGGTGGAGCATCTTGGCTTCGTATAGGGGCAGGTAGGTTTCACCGTCCCTGACAAAGCGAGCGCCGTCGAGGCGATATCCCTGACTTTGCAACTGGTCGCGGGTGCGGAACAGGCCGGAGTCGTTGGCCATGTGAAGCATTGCCATAAACGAGATCCCCCATGGATTCTCTTCGGGGTCCCCCTCCTTGATCAGCACGGGCACGCGGTTGTAGATGGACCGGGTAAGCTCTGCGTCTCTGCGACTGCGGAAGATCGGGCATGTCCGGGTATTCGGATTCATCAGCTCGAAATCGGAGGGTTCCAAGCGGAACCTCCGCTCCGAATCGGCAAGCTCCTCGGAATCCAGGGCGAAGAAAACGAACTCCGCTCCCTCCTTGGCGGGTCTTTCGAGGCCGGTAAGAGTGAGCAGGCAGAACTTATAGCTGCGGTGCACACCCGGGAAGATACCCTTCCGGTTCTCGAAGTCGTAAAGGCTGACCAGCGATTCCTTCTCCACCAGATCGGCAAAGAAAAACTTGGTGGTGTCATCTGTAGCGACGCCGGACGGCACGATGATCCCGACCCGTCCATTCGGGGCCATGAGGCTTCTGTTCAGCTCAGTAAAGATCGAGTACGTATTCACATCCCCGCGCCCACACAGCGGATAGCGACCGGTGTCACGAACCAGGGCGCTGGCACCCTCAGCCTGGCGAAGCGCCTCCTGGTACAATTTGAAGAGCTCCGAGTCCTCCGTGCGGAGCCGCTTGATTCGCCGCTTGCGCTCCGCCGCATTTGGAGACGAGGCGATTTCCGGATCACGTTCGGAGAACCACTCGATCTCCTGTATCTTGATCCGCTCCCACGGTGGGTTTCCAAGGACAGCATCGAAACCGGCGTTCTTGCCACCAAACACCTCCGGATAGGCCAGGTGCCAGTGGAAGAAGCGATATTGTCCAGCAAGTGTGCGGATTTCCCGACCGACTGCCTCTGGTACGCTCTCGGGCTTCCGTCGGATACGTTCGAACAGTTCCTCGGTGATGGAGGGAGGTGCCCCTTTTCGCTTCGGCCAGACAAAGGCGGCGCACCAGGCGTCTGCGATACTCCTCTGCTGGCTGTAGGCTGCTGAGCCAACGAGGTTTTCGTACTGCTCTTCCAACCGACGAACCGCCTGGAGACTCTCCTCGCCCATGCGGTCCAGCTGTGCGATGGCGCTTAAAACCTCCGGTTGATCCTCCCAGCGCTGACCTTCGGCCGTTATCAGGCTGAGCTGCCCGGACCGCTCCTCCTTGTTCCGTTTCTTTAAGGCACTGACCACGGTTTTGTCGTCTCCGGTGAGTACCTTGAAGGCTTCCTGGGGAATGCCTCCGGCAATCAGTTCCGGGGTCGTACCTAAGAGGCTGTTGCCGCATTGTATATGGTGGTCCAGAAACGAAAGTGGCTTGCCCGGCTCCAGGGCTTCCATCCAGAGGCTCACCTTGCAAAGCTCCACGGCCATGGGGTTTACATCCACGCCGTAGATGCAGTGGCCGATCACGTCCCGCAGCGCCGATCTCATGGCGTCCGGAGCCGGTTCCTCGTCCCCGGTCCGAACTGCCGCTAGACGGCGGGCGATGCGGTGTGCGGCCGCGATCAGAAAATGACCTGAGCCGCAGGCCGGATCACATATCTTCGTAGCCAGCAGTGACCGCTCCTGGTTTTTGCTCTTGAGCTTCTCCTCCAGTACCGGCTCCAGGGCGGTGTCCAAAAGGCTCTGTACCAGGCTGCGCGGCGTGTAGTAGGACCCGGTGGTCTTACGCTCGTGCCCCGCCGCCACCCGAAGCTCGAAGTTCGCCGCGTCCAGGTTGATCACCGGGTGGAGTTCCAGGAGGGACTCGTAGATGCTTCCCAGCTCCTCGGATCCCAGGTTACGGTAATCCACCCGCCACAGCATACGGTTCCGCTGGGTAAAACCAAGGGCCCGGATCGCCTCCAGCAGATCGTGGTTGGACAGGCAACAGGTCTTCAACCTTCCGATCGCCGTGTCCGACCAGAGGTAGCTGCCCAGGGCGGGAAGTCCAAGTTCCTTTGATCCCTCGCTTCCCAGAACTACCATGACCGTCTTCAGCCCTTCGTACAGGTCCGCGTGGGATCCTCCCCTCAAACGTTCGGCCAAGCCGCGGAGGTAAGTCGCCGAGTAGTATTCCTGGTAGATCTCTCGGTCTTCCTTTGCCGCCTTGGGATCCAGGAGAGCGCCGCGGTCCTCGGCCACGAAGAGGAAGATCAGGCGGTACACCAGGCGCAGGACCTGCCGGTAGAACTCCTGGCCATCGAGTGTCCCTTGCCGAAGCTCTTCACGGAGCTCACCATTCGCCCGGTGGGCGAGGAAGCCCGCACCCAGGATCCGGATCGCGTTTTCCACTCCACCGCGGAGGGCGTCCAATGCACGGGCACCCTGCTGGTAGCCCAGCTCGGACCAGCGCTCCAGCCAGCAAGCGGCCGGCCGTTCCCCCTCCACCCGGGACTGATGACAGAGCAGCCAAAGCAGTACGAAATCCGGATACAGCTCGCCGTCGAAAATCGCTTCCAGGTCGAACTCGATATAGGCCTGACGGGTCAGACTGCGGTTGTCCCTCAGGATCCTGAGGCGCAGTCCGTTTGAGAGAAGGGCCCACAGGTGCTCCTCAGAACGGTTCAGCAGCTCCTGGATCATGCCATGGGGACTCATGCGCGCCGCCCCGGCTACTCCGGCGCTCCTGCGGTCCAGGTCGACCCCGAAACCTATCAGGTGAATTGGCGTGTGCTGCCACAAGTGACTGACGGGGTAGGCCCGGCCGTCGATCTCCAAACCTTTGCTCGCCTGAAGCCGTCCGTAGCCCAGCTCCTGGAACATGGGCAGGAGAAATCGCTCCCGGGTGGTTCCGGTGGCGGCGGCATCCTCCCGGGCCTGCTGCCTCAGGGACTGAAGTCCGCCCCAGGCTGCGCGCATGCGGTTCCACGTGCGGGAGACGGACTCGGTGATGCGCTCACCCGAAGCCAAGTGGTAGCTTTCCGGCCTAGTTCCTTCCACCTCGTAGCTCATCAGTTGGCCCAGGAGATCCGGAGAGAGCAGGCTTCCTTCCACCCGCACCGCAGTGAACTGTCCCATCCCTTTGCTCATGAGCGCACCTCCCCGGCTGGCACGGGCAGGAGCACGTATATCCCTAGGATGTCCGGATCCGTATGGGCGCGTACCTCGGGTGCCGCACCGCCCTTCCTGGCCGAGGCGCGGGCTCTACCGTGCGCATCAGCCAGTCGCTCCGCCCGGAGCGCAGCGACGGATTGCACGTGTCCGGCCAGTCCGGACACGCCATCCACAACCTTCTGCACGAAGTCCGCGGACAGCTCGGGGGGGATGTTCCCCGTGGGCTGGGCTTCCACGAGCGTCTCGACCTCTTCGTACTCAAGCCACTCGGGGTTTTCCGGGGCACCCCGGAATCCAAGGAGGCGCACCTCTTCGCACAGATCGATCTTCTCGTGGCGCCCGAAGCGGCTGACCACGTCGAAGCGGAAGCGCATCAGGAGTATCGTGGTCCGCCGTTTCACCGTTCCGGTGCGCATGGCTCCTGCCCGCCGGGCCGCGCCCTCCATCAGTGGATCCAGGGCCGTGTCCATGACATGGGCGGCCAAGTCGGCAACAATGGGATGGGTGCGGGTCAGGTACACTCCGTCCTCGGGACCCGGCGGTTCGAAGCCCAGGCGAACATGGGAGTCTCCAGCCAGGACGTCCCGAAGGCCTCTGGGAAGCCCGGCCAGGTCGACCTGGTAGCTGCCGCGGCGTTCCGAAATGGCCGCGCCGTGTCTTCGAAGAGTCTCGATCACGAAGCGCTCGATACCTGTGCGACTTCCGACCGCCTCTCTTGCCTCCTGAAGCTCCCGGTTGACCTCCTCGAAGCGGATCGTGTGCTGGGCGAACACGGTGCGCGAACGCCCTTCCCTATCCGCTACATCCTGCCACTTGTCGTGCAGGTCGTCCCTCTGGGGACGGATCATCTCCTCCAGCTCCGGGAAATACGGGGTTTCCTGTTCTTCGTGCCCCTTTCGGAGCATCAGGCCTTCCATCAACGCTTCCATCACGTCGTTGCTGTCCACCGGTACGGGAACCGACACTCCCAAGTTGTCCCGAATGGCGCGATGCTTGCGGATGAGCACCTCCAGGACAAGGCCGTCGATGCCGTTATCCAGGCAGTAGAGAGTCAGGGCCCGCACCTCGGCTTTGCGTTGACCGAAACGATCCACTCGCCCATCCCGCTGCTCGTGCCGGGTGGGATTCCACGAGAGGTCGTAGTGGACCACCGCATCGAAGAAGTTCTGGAGGTTGATGCCCTCACTGAGGCAGTCGGTGCAGACGAGCACGCGCTTGGGTGCCGTTCCCAGGTCTTGGATGCGGCTCTCCCGTTCGGCGGGCGGCAGCTCTCCGGTAACCGCTTCCACCCGAACATCCTTCGGCAGCACCTTGCGCAGCTCTCCGGCCAGGTAGTGAACCGTTGGTATGAAGCGGCAGAACACGACCGGCCGGTAGCCGTCGGAAAGAAGAGCCTTGATCTCATCCGCCGCGACGCCGAGCTTGGCGTCTTGTTTTCCCTTGAGGCGCTCGGCTTCCCGGGCCATTTCCAGCAGACGGCGACGTTCAGGCGAGGAGGCGTCCTTCGTGAAATCGCTTCCGGGAACCACGTCCATGCTCTCCGCGGACTCGACTACATCCTGGTCCAACACCATGCGGCGTCCGGCCTCTTCAGCCAGCTCCGGGCTCTCCAGGTCCGCTATGCCGGAGCGATTCCGCAGCGTCTCCGCGGCCGCAGCCGGGCTGGAGCCTAGGGAGCGCAGGAGGGCCAGAGCGGACCACCAGCGGACGCGGTGCTCTCGGCTTCCGTCTGCCGCGGCGCTCACCGTCTCCCGGGCGTATTTGAGGGCCTTCTCGAAAAGCTTTCGATAGGGTTCGCTCAACCTGTAGGACTTTTCCGATTCCATCCGACGGGGAAACGGCGTATCCGTGTCCAGATAGCGGCGGATATCCGCCCTGCGGCGCTGCACGAAGTGGCGAGCCAGTTTCCGCCGTTCGCTTTCCGTGGCTTTCCGGGTGAAATCACCGGCCAATTGGGTGAACTCCGGGTCGATCAGGCCGAGGAGGGAGCGAAAGGCCTGCGGATTCCCGCTGTGCGGCGTGGCGGTCACCAGGATTAGATGCCGGCTCGGGTCCTCGGCCAGGGCGGAGACCAGCTCGTGGCGCTGATGCCGCCCGCCTCTGGATTCGTAGCCATGGGCGCACGTATGGGCCTCGTCCACGATGACCAGCTCCGGACAGGTCCTGTGAAACTCGTGTCTGCGACGCTCGCTCTTGATGAAATCCAGGGAAACCACGGTAAATGGATACATTTCGAACAGGCTCTGGTCGGCCCGACAGCGGCGTTCCAGGCGCGCGGCGGTTGCGGCCAGCACCAGCTCCGCTTCAATGTGGAACTTCTCGGATAGCTCCTTCTGCCACTGCTCGGCAAGGGGCGGCGGGCAAAGCACGGCCAGGCGGCTGACCTCCCCGCGGTCAAGAAGCTCTCGGGCTATCAGACAGGCCTCCACGGTCTTGCCTATGCCCACATCGTCGGCGATCAGGATCCGCACTGGATCGTGGCGAAGACCCAGGAGCAGGGGCACCAGCTGGTAGGGACGCGGCTCCACGGCGATGCGGGCAAAGCTTCGAAACGGTCCGGTTGCCGAGCGGGTGCCCAGACGAACCGCCTCCCGCAGCAACCAGCAGGAGCGGTGGTCGCCCAGTTGATTCGGATCCGGCAGGTCGAAGCGGGCAGGCTCCACCGGCTCAAGGGCGGTCACGATGGCGGTGCTCTCCATCTCCGAGCCGCCGAGCGGACGCAGCCTGAGCAGGGCGTCGTTCGACTCGGGCAGCACGACCCACTCCCGGCCGCGTGCCTTGACCAGAGATCCCACGGAGTAGCTCATTACAACCTCCCGAACACGGCGGGGTATCGCCGGATGACAGCT
>Ga0180431_10005232_pt1 | contig 15856 bp, 14 predicted proteins | sample SS_ome_11_FD_132459 | JGI IMG/M metagenome (GOLD analysis project Ga0180431, IMG submission 132459) | Hypersaline lake sediment archaeal communities from the Salton Sea, California, USA - SS_1_MS_1 metaG | ecosystem: Environmental > Aquatic > Non-marine Saline and Alkaline > Hypersaline >... | reverse complement strand
TCCAGCACCCTTGCCTTTACTTGAAGGTTCATATATCGTCTTTTGATTAAAACCTTTGAATAAATCACGGATACGCCTACTATTATTAGTTGTTAATAAAAACTTACCTTTAATACCACGGAGTATATCTCGCATTTTTTCAAAGTCTATTATTCCGTGAGTGTATAAATCCTCACTCTCTTCATAAGGCGGGTCTAAAAAGAAAAATGTTGTTGGACTATCTTCACCTCGTATTACTTCGGCGTAATCTTTATTTAATATTCTCGTGTTTTTCAGTCTTTCTTGATAATCGTCAATCTTAAGAAGTTTTGCGATAGGGTTGCTTATTTTTGCTACTTTATCCTTTACGATAGAACCACTAAAACCATTACAGGTTCGTATGATTTCTTTGACTAACTTATCCGTTTTTGTCCTGGTAGGTTTTTTAAAAAATGCGTTTAGTTTTTCTTCTGTATCTAATGGGGGGGGAAAATGACGCTCTCGTAAAGTTTTTAATCCTCTATATCCTTCTATTAAGTCTTTGTCTAAATCATTTATTACCTCTTTAGGAGAGGGCGGTTTCTTAAAAAAAACCGCACCACTCCCCACAAATGGTTCTACATATTTAGAATGAGGGGGAAACATAGCGATTAGTTTGTCTGCCGTCCTACGATTTGAACCTACACGACAAAAAAACGGTTTCATACTAATAACTATCGCGTAAATAATGGAAAGTGCCTGGTTCTTCTTTGGTAAATACCAGGAAGTAATATCTACCTCTCCATTTCTTCACGGCACATAATACACTCTTTGTTAAGGTAAAACCTCTCTCTTTTAATATCTCCATTCTCTTTGGAGTTAAGGTTGAAAAACACCTATCATTACTTAGGAATGCTATTCCCTTGTTTGCGACTTGCGAGAACTTGTTAAGATAATACCACCAAGCATTTACCTTTCCCGCATTAGAAGGTTTCTGGAATGGTGGATTGGTAATCACCCAATCATAGTTCCCACTAAAATCTTCACAATCTCTACCTTCCGTAATCTCCGTCCAGACCTTATTGGTATACTCTGGAAAGTGATTATAGAAAGCACCCTCGCCTTTAAAAGGTTCATAGAGGGTGTCTCCTTCTTCAAGAGGGAGAAACCCAATCAAATCCTTACCCAGACTTTCTGGGGTCTGGTGTAAGTAATACATATCGTCTTTATCCATACTCTACATATCGGTAGAAAATAACTAATCCTTAATGAGACAACCAGGGTCATTTGTGCTTACTCCTCCTACACTTCCTACACTCATAGGCACTTCTGGTTCTACTCTCTTAATGCCTACCCAGTATCTCTTACCGTTAGACTTCGCAACTCGAATGCTAAGGTGCTTGATTGCCATAGAGAAGGCATTACGGGTCATAGGGCGAGACTGAGAAGGACGATAATGGTCTTCATACAAATCCTTCTTCTCAATCCTATCACTCGGGTCATTCGTTCTCTCAAAGTTATCGTTGAACCATTCGGCAATCGGGTTGCCTCCCTCAATCACCTCATTTGCCGTCTCCATAACTTCCGGAGGAGTGCTAATCTTGTATCCACCCTCGCGATACTCACGGTAGAACTTACGCAAGAGTGAGACAAAGGCATTCCGCCATTCAATATCCGTCTCCATTTTCTCCTTGATAAGAGGGTCTGCCTGCTTCTCGTCGCCTACGGGGTTCTCACGATAAGAGTTCTTGAATAAGGCACAACGCAACCTACGGCGAACGCCACCGTCTCCGTCAAACTTCGGCGGGTCATTACACAGGAAGAATAACCCGAATGTTGCGGAAAACTCCACCATTTCCTTACTCTTTGCGAAGTTATCACGAACCTTGATTTTATCACCGTCCAACATTTTCACCAAGGTTGAGATATTCTTCTGCCTCTCAGGTTCATTCACCACCACAAACCGCTTACCCTTTAGCGTGAGAAGTTCTGGGTTTCTCGAGGTTAGTTGTTGTGTGAATAATCCAATCGGGGCAGAACAACCGAGCGCACCGAGGGCGTGTAGAATAATCCCAACAAGAACCGACTTACCATTACCACCCTCACCAAGAAGCGTCATAATATCACTTGTCCTACGCCTACCACAAAACGACAACGCAACTTCCGTCATAATATAATCATAAAGAGTGTCTCCCATAATCTCACGTAAGACACCCACCAACTTTTCGGTTGCCTCTGGAGACGCCTCGGCAAAATCATATTCCGTAGTTTGCGATATCCAGTCTTCGGGTTCAATATCACGAAGAGTATCGGTTTCCGTATCCAAGACCTTATTCTGGAAAGGGAAGAGATTGTGAGAGTTATCCATAAGTTCGTCAATCTTGGGGTGAGAGAGTTTTTCGCCTAAGAACGCCAAGAACCCTGAATATGTCTTATTCATTTTTACGAACTTGCGAACACCCTTAAGACATTCTAAGAATAACGCGTCGCCGTCTGGGTCGTTGCGTTTCTGGATTTCCTTGATACACGCCCAATACTCCCTCTCCACATTCTTCACAACAATCGTGCGGATATTCTCAGGTTCTTTGCCGTTATTATCCCAAGTGTTATTCTTACGCAAACTCCACCACCCAGTCTTACGAGAAAACCACAACTTACCCTTTTGTTCTACCTTGATATATTCCGCGAGATTATCTTCTGCGGTTTCCCAAACAAAGTTAATGAACTTCTTAGACGCATTCTTATCCAAATGAGGTGAGTTTTCCTTTACAACTTCAAAGACTTGTGTCTTTTTTAACCCTTGTCCGTAGAGAAGGTTGTAAATACACCCGAGATTATTACGGTCTGGTTTGTAAGAGTTCCAGGTAAGGCGATATTCACTATCAGGCGTGTTCTCATACGGTTTTGCCCTACGAGAATGACGGCAGAACATTTCAAACCCTTTCTCGTCTCCGTTGGTCTCACTAAAAATCGCACCGCCAACTTTCAACCAGTTATCGCGGTTCTCAAAGAACTTATCGGGCAACAAACTAACAAGTGCCTCCGTGAGTTCATACCGAGGCAAGATTGGGAACTCCGCCTCTTCGTTTGTCGCCGTTGGTGAGGGCGTGGAGCAGGGCGTTTGCCCTGGAGAGTTGCCCTTGCCCTTCTCGTCGCGTAAAAAAGTCCGCACATTTGCGGGTGCGGTCTTTGGTTGGGGTTTGGGTGCGGGTTGGGGTGAAGAATGTTTGGCAAGTTCGTCATACAACTCAAACGGAAGGTCAATAAGAGGTCTATCCACAATCACCTCATATACACCACATTCTTCACCAGTTTCTTTGTGTGAATAATGCGTTGGAGGGGCAATCAAAAACCCGTCTTGACCGCGAATATCAAAACCTTGTATGCGGTCTTCCTCCTTGCGCTCTTCTCCACCCCAGACATTCGTCCTACTACCAATCATATCACACCCTACAGGACATTTGGTATAAATATGATATCCTTTGAGTGTTTTCACCGTAAAACATTCTAACAAGTCTGGGTAAAGAGAGGTTAGTATATCATATACCTCTTGATTATCACAATCCAGACCAATCACATTTCCCCCTTCTTTTCCTGTGCGAACGGCAAAGAACCTATCCCTTCCGTTCTTATCCAATACTTTCCCTGGAACAAAATCCTCATTCGCAAAACCCCATTTGAAGTTCTCGGGGTCTTTCTTTGACCCATACGGAAAAACATTCTTTTTGAGTTCTCCCTTCTTGTTCGTGAAACCCTCCAAGTTCCGTAAGGCAAATCCGCTAAGATTATGCTTCTTACAGATTTTCTTGAAAGTAGAGAGTTCGCGGGTAATCTTGCGTCGGCGTGTCTCTGGCATATCGGTTCTACTACTACTATGTCCGTTCGCTTTAGACCCCCGCTTCGTAGAAAGTGCGTCCTGGGATTTGGGTTGTCCGGGCATTCTACATAATCATAGAAAAACTTCTACGCCGATTTGTCCGCGTCCAGGGTTTCGGCATTTTCGCGAGATTGTTTGAGTTGCTGTCGCCGTTCCCGTTGTTTTCTCGCGTAATATTCCTTATTGCGAAGACGATATTCTCGTTGATACTGCTTCTTCTTCTCGTGTTGCTCCAAGAGTTTCCGCAGAAGTTCTGGGTTTGCTCTTTGTAAAAGGTCTTCCATTCTATATCTACTAAGAAAGGTTTTGATTTAGGATAACGCAGGGCAGGGCAGGGCAGGGCAAATGCCCTTTTCATTCAAAAAATATTTTCTTAGGGGGTCATTTTGACCCCCCCTCATTTTTATTTTTCAACTCAAATCAGGTTTGCCCTTGCCCTTTGCCCTGTTCTCTTTTTCTCTTAATATATAGAAATGTATAATAATACGCCAAGTGTTAATGAAATGAAGATACGAGCAAGAGGTCTTACTGAGAAAGTAATAGATTGTCTTGTGAATGACGAAAAATATGATATCTCAGGGGCAGAATGGTCTCTTTGGGTATCGTATCGCAAGAAATCCAAGACAATCTGCTTAACACCCACAATCACCCACGAAAGAGCGTTGGATACTATGACCGCTTTTCATTATCCTCTTTTTCATTATCTACGGAATGAACTCTTAACGGAAGCGTGGGATTTAGAAGAACTCAAATGTTTTATGGTGAATACGTGTTTTCAAAACACACAATCACCACCGAAACGATTACCAGAAAAAACGATTACATTAACGCCGAGAGACGCGCATTTTTCCCCCTGCGCCCCCCTGTTACCGCACCGAGACCCGCCATAGACGCCAGTTGCGCCCCTCTCTCAAGGGCAGGCACACCACTCTTGCTCGCCATTTGCTTCAGCGCACCGCGAACCTGGGGGTTCGCAAGCGCACCCGTCGCCATTTTGCCCGCCTTACGAAGGGCAGTTCCAAGTTTGGAGAAGAACCCACCGCCAACCATACGCTCAAGTTTCTCGCGCGACGCCTCAGGGGCAATCGGGGCAGAGATTACGTCCTGCTCGCTAAGAACACCACGGATAATACGAGAACTGCCCGCCTGTGTCTCAAAGAACCCAGAGTTAACCGTCATTACATAAAGTTCAGGACGGACTGGGCGGTCAAACGTGTTGGTAACGTCTACGTCAAACTGGAGAGTGTATTGTCCCACGCAAGAAGGGGCGGTTCCGCTCTGGAGGGCGATATCCTTACCGAACCGAAGCACAAGGAAACCACCGACTAACTGGACGTTGCCACCTGGTTCTGTCTGCGTCTTCGCATTCACCACGCGACCCCTACCACTCCACGAGTTATAATCCATACGAAGACCATTCTCTACCGAAGTCTTGTAAAGTTGCGTTGTGCTATGTGTTGACAGCAATCCTGCGAAGTTATCAAAGTTCATACTTATACGAGAGATTGGCAGATACCAATCACCCTGCGAGTTAGAGGTAATCTCACCAAGACCACCTTCAGCAGGATACGTGGGGTATCCATTCTCGGGTTTTGCGTAGATTACAAGCATATCGGGAACAACTGGGAGCGTGATTGTCTGGGAACGAAGTGTAGAAGTCTGCCCCGCCGTAACCTGCTGAAGGTTCGTGGTTACGAAACGAGGATACTCAAGGTAAGGAACAACACTCTTCGGGGGAAGAGGGATATCCAGAGAAGGTGTAAGGGTGATTACGTTGAGTGTCGCGGAGTTCCACGGGTCAGCACGAAGGAAACCAACGTTAGAAAGAGTGCGAGCATTCGCACCCGCACCCACCGTAGCATTACGGAGAACACGGGCAATACGCGAAGCACCACCGAAGTTGATAATGATTTGAATGTTATTCACACCGAACATACCGACGTCCTGGTCACACTGCTCGCTGAAAATGAACGGGGAAAGCAGGAGAGGTTCGGCACACGTGAGACGAACGGCAATCGGGTAATCTGTGCGGGCATTACCAGTTCCCGCGTCATTTGTAAGGATAGGAACACCGCCTTCGTAATCAACGACAGCACCAGCACCTCCACCTGGGATAGGATAAGAACCGTTTCCAGTAAGAGGTTGAGAGTTGTTGGGGTTAAGGAAGATTACGCCCTGGAAAGCACCGTTAGGCACTTCCTCGTAGCGTGCCTCGTAGTAAGACGAGATTGGGTTGTTAATAGCACCCGAACCCGTGTTGTAGAGGGCATACTTATCCAACATATACGGTGAAGTCTTTGTTAGGTTATTCTTATGTGTGTCCGTAAGGCGAACGACCTCGTAGAGAACGTCCGCAAGATTTATGGTGCTTGCGGTGTCATTTATGCTTGCTGTCAAAGTTGTTGCCAGAGACGAAAGAGGGTAAGGGGCAAAGGCACAATCACGCCCGAATACAAGAACGGGGGTGCTGGCGGGGGCAGGAGCGCCACCGACACCTGCGACATTCACGTTCATTTGGAAATCTACAGAGGCATTCCACTCAAACGCTCTATCCACGAACACGTTAAGCGACGGGACTTGGACGTTGAAGGAAATCTGGGACTGTGTGGAAGCAATCGCACGGAAGGGGGCATTCGTGATAGCAAGAGCGCCCTTATCCACGGCAAAGGAAGGTTCGTCCTGAACGATACGAGGGTCAAAAACCGCGAGTTTCTGGATATCTGCCATAGTTCTACTTTACCACACGAAAAGAAACGAGACCCCTTTTTTTAGCAAGGTTTCCCCTAAAGTTGATTTGTAGCGCCGAGATTATAATCTCTACGGCGGAAAAGAACCTTGACCGAGATTGACGCCTTATTGTAAAGACGGAGCGGGACGAGATTGCCGTCCAGTCTATTCTTCCAGAAGACCTGGATATCTACATTCCGTATCTCTGCGGGTGAGTTCGTCATAGTCGCCAGACGATATTCCGCACTTGGAATGTATGTTACCATTCCTTTATATTGGTCTGCTCTATCCAGGGGTAGCGAGATATCTGTAACGATAGGTTGGAAAGCAGATTGAGAAGAGAAAGAGGAGACCGTGTTTCCAACACCATACGAGATTGGTTGTCCTGTTGCTTCGTTTTGAACTGGGAGAAGTGTTGAGACGAACACAATAGACGCCACAGGAGACCAGAGCGAACCCGTGCTTACCCAGTTTTGGTCGGTCACCCAGTATTTAATGGACGTCCCAGGGTCTTCATACAGATTGCGTCCAAGTTTGCTACGAATGATAATCTCATAAGCAAAACCAGTTTGTCCGCTTTCATTCTTACTTGCGAGGTCTCCTCCTTCGTATTCGTGAGGGAAACTATCAAAAAGACCAAACATATTGGAGTTGAAATACATACCCCAGTTTTCGTCTGTTGGAGTTCCAGCACTCGTTCTATCCCTTCCACCCCAACCGACCTGGTCTGTGTAGAGTTCAAATCTCCCACTATCAGGGTTATACTCCATTTTAGGAACTGCCGTAGCAAGGTCGGGGGCAACTCCCGCCCCAGGTTGAAGAGCATACCACGCCTTAAACTGAGTATTCAGGTCGTCCCAGATTGTCTGGTAGGTTTCATTCACAAGGTCTACAAAATGGTCGTAATCCTGAACGTAGTAATAATCGGTGGAGAAGTCCTGGGGTTTTCCTACGGGAGATTGAGGTATAGGTGCTGTCGTGCTTTGAGAACGGAATGTAATGGGTGCGCTCGCATAAAACGTGTTTGTTTGGATTGTTCCAGCGATATCATACTCTACGTAAAGGGACATTCCAATCTGGTAGATTGTCTTGTTAGGGTCGCTCTGCTCTGGTTCAATCACGGGAATAAAAAGGGGGATAGTGATACCAGACCCGTTCATTTGAAACCTCACGATTGAGAAGTAATACTTGGAACAATCCTTAATAAGCGGAGTATCACGAGTTTCGTTGTAATACGCCAAAGGATTAGACCCGATACCTTCGTCAATCTCCTTACCGTCAACCACGTCTGCGTTGTAATACACCAAATCCGGGTTGCGTGCGTCCCCGAACCGTTGAATGTTTGCCTGTCTTGTGCTTAACATATTCTACTTCACACAAAATAAAACCCGCGTTTGTTCCTAATCTCAAAAAAACCTTTTAATGGATAGAATGACTTCTACGATTGCCCGAGACCTGGACTTTGGATTACGCCACGAGAGAGAAACCCTGGATACAATCAGGGAATATTTTGGGTCTGGAACACGGAGACAACCCCACCAGTTCGCGTTGTATGATTATTTTAACCCAGAAACGCGGACATACGGAGAACTCAAAACACGCAACGGTGTTTCTCTCAATCAATATCCCGACACCGTGATTGGATACAATAAGGTTGCCGACGCGGACTTATCGCGAGGAGACCATTATCTATTGTTTAAGTTTACGGACGGGATTTACGGGTGTAAGGTTGACGAACGCCTTCAATCGCTTCCACCCAGGACATTCTACCGCAACAACGGAGAAGTCAAGAAGAATATTCATATTCCTATCTCGTGGTTGAAACCACTCTCTAATCTTCTGGATTGAGAACATTCACATAGAATAATGCTTTCTTATGTGCTTTCTTACTGAACTTTTTGGGATTTTTGGTAATGTATTTAGCAAAACTCTCAAGTGTCTTGAACTTACTGGAAGGGTGCTTTTTCAAATATCGCTTATGTAATGCTGTCAAAGTCCCCCACTTAATATCGTCTTCAAAATCTATCTTTTCCTCTTTCTTTCCCAGTCCTTTCATTTCAAAATCTTGAAGTTTCTTCTTGTATTTTTGACGGATTTTGTCTTTTTGCCACTTACTCTTTACACCTTTCAGTTCTTTCAACATTTCCACATTCAGGCGATTTCTACGCCCTGCTTTTGCTGGTAAAGAACGAGGAGCAATAAACATAATCGCCGAGTTCGCAAGAGACCCAAGAGTATCCAGTATTCCTGCGCCATACAACTTCCTAAAGTTGGAGAGTGAATGTCCCTTTATTCCAGAAGGGGTCAGGGCAGAAGCGATTGCTCCAAAGAACCCTTTTGCTTTCTCTGGGTCTGCGGGAATAACCTTCGCATTCCTGAAGTATTTACCCCCAAGATTATACAAAAAGTCCTTATCGGTATATATCCGTTTTACACCGCCAGGTTGATTTTTAAGGTCTGCTGTCTGGAATGCGGAGTTGTAGGTTACGGCATTTTTAAGTTGTGGATAATCCCTCTTGAGTTGTTGAACTATCGCGCCTGCGAGAGAATGACCCGAGAGATAGTATTCGTATTCTTCAGGTGAGAACTGCTCCATTAACTTCTCCAAAAGTGCCTTATCCGTCTTGTATCTACGGGTTAGTTTGAGACGGTTCATTAAGAGTTGGGCGTCTGCCGACAAATCACCGATATCTCTGGGATTTGTTCCACGAGACGCGACCAAGATAGAACGGTCGCTTGGGCGTAAGTATGCGTCAAGCGTAGGACTATCCATAATCTTCTCAAATCCAGCACCGAGATTGTTGGGCGCGACTTTGTCGTATGCCTTATCGGCAGACTTCCAGAACAGTTTCTCAGGTGGCGCACCTTTTCCTGAAAATGCCTGTTTTACCCCTTCTTTTAATGCTCCTTTGACCGCCCCCTTTGCCTGATTGAACGCCGTTTTAGCAACGCCTTTGAGTTGTTTTCCACCTGGAACAAGCAACATTCCGGCGTCTACAAGGGCGTCACCAGTCGCTTTTGCTACATTATAATCGTCTACCTCTCGTAAGGCACGCAATCCTTCTTTGCCGTATGCTCCTGCGACTGGGACTAAATCCAACGCCTTATCTGCCACAACGTTCCCAAAATCAGTAAATCCTGCTAATAAAGGGTTGTCTTTACGGAACTGTTCTTCTCCCGCCTTCTTCGCTTCCCTTTGTCTCTGCCTTCTCCAAGGTTCTTGCCGTTTGTATTCTGCCTGTTGATACGCGTCCCAAGAACCATATTGTTTGATTTTTTCGTCCTTCATTTTTTTAATACGATTTTGACGTTCCTTTTCCTGTTGAATAATGTATGCGTCTTGACCCCCTGCCTCTGCTATCTTGTCTGCCTTCCTACGACGATACGCCTGGTATGCTGAATATGTCCTTCTCCCCCCAGTCAAAGCACCTTCCCCTTCCATTACACGGATATTCTGGGGTTCTTCGTCCTTTCTCGGTCTCCCCCGTTTCTTTCTACCTTTTGTGAGACCCTTCTTTGCCTTGTATTCCCGTGCTTTTGCGAGACGTTTTTCCTTGCTTTCGGGTGTTTCGCTTACTTTTCGTGTGATTGTCGCTCTACCAGGTATTTTCCACATAGGATACTTCTTGTCTAAAATCTTCTTCACCTTGTCTGGAAACTTATCCTGGAATGCCTCTACAATATCGGCAACCTTCATTCTCATAAGTCCTTCTTTGGTAAAATCCCTTCCTGGAGGTGCTAAATAGTTAAGAACCTGAAGAACTTGTCTACTCGTAAACTCTCTAATAAACTCTTTCTTTTGCGGTGGGTGAATACGAACCCGTCTTCCCTTTTTAGGATTTTCTACTTTCTCTATATCCACCCACTTCTTTAGAACCTTGGACTTTCCTGTATGGATTAGATTGCGCGAGGTTTCCTTTGATTTTTTGGGGTCTGGTTCTACGTCCAAACCTTTTTTAGGTTCTCCCTCTGCCCCTCTCTTATTTGCGTAAGGGTCAAAGTTGTCTCCCGCCTTCTTCTTTGCCATAATCGCACGAATAAACCCTGACGCTTTTGAACCTCCAGTTGTGAGGTCTTCAATACTTTCGGGATAATATTCCTCCATATTCTAATCTTACATTCAATAAATCCCCCCGATTACCGATTATTCTTACGATTAACAGAATGTCTGGATACGCGTCAAGTTTAGAGAACCTCGCTGAGGCGGATAACGTAAGACAGCAACGCAAAAATCTTCAATCGCGCCGATTAGTGGGGACAATCACTAATCGGGAACTCGCCAAGATTAACGCCGACCGCAAGTTTGTAGGTGGTGCGAGAGGACGGGTTGAAGAGCGTGTCGTGGGTGGGGGTGGAGGTCTTCCAGACCAAATGGCATTTAAACAAATGCGAGAAATGGGAAAAACTCTTTCTGGAGGTAGTATGAAGGGTGGGCGAACACGTATGACGAAGGCGCAAATGAAGAAAATGAAGAAGCGTGCCGAAGACCTTGGGAAGTTATATGGTAGCGAACTCAAAAAGCAAGACGAGGAAGTCCAGGAACTCGTTGGTAGTGGGTTTTTAGAGGATTTTGGACGTGGGTTTATGTTGCCGTTCAAGGCAATCGCCTCAGTTGCCAAACCCGTCCTTTCTACCGTTGGTGGTGTCCCTGGAAAACTCGCGAGTGCTGGATTAACTGCGATTGGACTTGGCGCAGGTGAAGATATGGAAATGGAGGAGGAAATGGAAGAGGAAATGGAGGAGAAACCAAAGCGTAAGCGCCGTTCTAAGAAGACCGGTGGTATGGCGACTGGCGGTGCTATGACTGGCGGAATGGCGACTGGCGGTAAGAAACGCAGACGCAAGGCGAGTGCCGGCGATAAGCGTAAGAAACGCGGTGCTATGATTAGTAAACTTATGAAGACCGAAGGAATGAGTTTGGGGCAGGCAAGCAAGTATATCAAAGAAAACGGACTAATGGATTAAATATAGGAAGGTTTGAAAGGAAACCTGGGGTTTCTTAGAATGTATGCCCCACAGACTTTTCCAAGTGCCACGTTGGGACTTCCAAAAGGATATGTAAAGTCCCCACTTGCTATGAAACCGAGATTTGCGACACCTATGTTTGGGGAGAACGAGTTTCACGCAGAAGGTATGCGTAGGGCAAGAGAGCAGGTAGCGAACAAGGCGCGGGGGATTGCTAACTCTCAGGCATTATTACGGACTTCCTTTTACCGTAACCGTATGCCTAAACCCCAACCCCAGGGTTCTTTTGCTATGCCTACCAATCTTAATGGCAACACGGGATATGGTATCCCCTCCGTTATGCTTGGGTCAGGCGGAGGTTTCCGCACATTACCAGGGGCGGAATATGGAAGACAGCAACTTTTAAGACGTGGCGAACAACTGGAGCAAATGGCAGAAGCGATTGCCGAAGGGTTGCCCGAGCAGGCAGGACGAGTTCCACCTACAGATTTACAAATGACCGAAGATAGTGCCAAGAAGATTGCGATTGAACTTACCTTGGAAGAAGTATTTGACCGCTTTTCTTCGGGAGATTTTGGTGCTGAAAGTCTAAAAGGAGAAAGTCTCAATAAACTTTACCAAAATATCCTTAAACACGGCGACGAGTTTTCACCCCAAGAACTATCTGTATATGTTGAAAATATGAAAATGGTTGCCGAGAGTGCCAGAGATATTGCTGGGACGTTTGCGGACAGACCAGACGAAGATACAATCACCGCTTCCCAATATTCAAAGTTAATGAGGATTTACGCTGTATTGTCTGCCTGGTTACAGACTACAGGTGAAACTGACCCTATGACGCGTAGAAGGGCAGTTAAGACTTTAACGAAAGATTTATCCAAAACATTTGTAGACAAACTTGGGGCAGATAAGTTCCCATTAAGAAGAGTTCAGGAAGAAATCCCTGAACCAGAACCCCGTTTGAGAGAACGGGTTCGGGCAACCGAACCGATTGACGCTACGGCACTCGCCAGATATAGAAGGGATTTTGCTGATTTATTGGTTACCCGTGGTGTTGCTGAAACTCGTAGAGAAGGTATGCGACTAATCACCCAAGCACTCCGTCGTGGTGGTTTACCAAGATTAAGAGACCTTGAAGGACAATCAAATGAAGTGGTAAGAGGTCTTTTTGAAGACGCTGTAAATCTTATTGTAAGAGAGGCAGAGGCAGAGGCAGAGGCAGAGGCAGAGGCAGAAGGTTAAAACCCCCTCGTAAAAAATCTTCTTCGGTAAAAACCCGTATTGTTATTGTAAATAACTTTGCGGGTTGATTTCAGGACAGCAAAGGCGATAATCGGTAAAATACGTAAATCGCAAAAATAGTTTTACGTTTCTTGAAAATAAACCCACCCGTAAAAAACCCAGATATCTACAATATTATCTGGAGCAGGCGTAGTATGCCTGGTCTTACGTGGAATAAACCCAAGGGTAAGGAGCAAAAGGCAAAAACCTTCCCGATTGCGATAGTGAAAGGTGATAATAAGACCTATCACAACAAGTTCTTATATCTTGACACGAGGGAACGTATTCCTCCTGGTGAAAAGAAAATGGTAGAGACTGAAATCCCCTATGATTGTATGTTCTCTATTATCCCCAATCCTGATAAGGACAAAAGAGACGTTTTCTATATTGCTGGTGCTTCTGGTTCAGGTAAATCTTGGATTGCCCGACAAATCGCCAACAACTATAAGCGAATGTATCCTGATAGACCCGTGTTTGTGGTATCAAAACTCACAGAAGACGAAACTCTGGACGGAATGGAAGAACCACCAATCCGCCTGGATTATACGAAATGGGTAGAAAGTCCTCCTAATATCAACCAACTCTCAAACTCCCTTATTATCTTTGACGATTATGACACGATAGAAGGGAAACCTGGAAAAGCAGTCCAATCCGTTATTAACGATTTAGCGATTATGGGTCGCAAGCATACAGACGACCAAGGAAACGTAAGTATGTTATTATTGACCCATTACCTCACGAACTATTCCAAAACGAGGTTGCTGTTAAATGAGGCAACGCATTATGTCGTCTATCCACAAAATAGTTCGGCACACGCCCTCGCGTATCTCCTGAAAACATATATGGGTTTGGATAAAAGCGAAATCAAGAAACTACGGAAGTTAGGAAGGTGGGTGTGTTTTAGGAAGAACTTTCCTCAAGTTCTCCTTTCGGCACAATACGCCAAGGTTCTTCACCAAGAAACAGGAAGCGACGACGAAGAGGACGACGACCCTAAGAACTTGCGGGTTCTAAAGTCTCCACCGAAGAAGAAGGGTCGGGGGAAGGCAAGGGCGAAGAGGGGATTTGACCTTTGAGTATTTGTTTCCAGGTTTCTACCTCTTTTTGTAGTTTTATAATCGCATATTTGTATGCTGTCATTTTAATCGCATATTTTTCACGAGTTTCTTTGTCCTGGAGTTCTTCTCTGGTAAAAGAAGCACCATATTCCTTCTCGCCTTTTTTGAGGTCTTCAATCTTGCGTTCCCAGAGTTTTACCCTGAGACGTAAGCGTGTTTTCATATTGCGTGGTAGTTCCATTCTAATCTTAGTCAATATAAAATCTTGGCATTTTTTCAAACTGCTCTTTACATTTCATAGCGAATACTTCTGCTCCAGTAAGGAGTTCTGCTCTTTTCATAGGTATCATTTTGTTAATATCCTCGTCTTCCACAATATCGTCCCGGGATTTACCACTAAAATCCCGTTTCAAATGAACTTCCGTATATATTCTAAAAATAGAGTTGTATATTTCTTCTGGTAGTTCCATTCTACAAAAAATACAGATAATCTTCAATCAGTTCAATCGGTATGGTGTAAATAGGCAAAATCCAAGAGGTAAAGAATGCCTCCGTCATATTGGATTTTGTCTTCGTCGTCAATCACGTAATAACTATGAAGTCTAAAGGTATGAAAACCCGTCTTCTCAAAGTCGGTGGCATAGCGGGTCGTTGCGTGTTTCCAAAGTTCTTTCAAGAACGCGTTGCCGAACTTTTGAATAGCACCACACCCGCTAAGTGTCCTCTTCATTCTCACAATCGCTTCCCATACACGAGGCGTGTCCTCCTCTGCCCTTACAAAACATTCGTGAAGTCGTTCTTCAAAGCGTTCCGTTGGGTTTCCGTCGTTGATTTCTTCCGTCTCATTTTCCCGCATATCGGCGTAGAGTTCTTCAACGTCCATTTCAAACAAGTCCCCACACCCGAGGTCAAACTCCTCGTTAAGGTGGTGAGCGTGTAAGAATGCCCGAATACTATCACGAGATAGGGTCATTATGTCCCCGTATCGCTCGTTGTTAAATAGAACATTCCGCATTTCTTTAAGGACGCGTTTCTTGTTTTTGGCGTCCTGGGTTGTGATTTTTCCCGCCATTATCAGTTTGTCCGCGGGGGAAAGGAACGAGTTAATAAGTCGCGTCATATCAAGGGGTAGGCGTCCAAACATTTCTACTAAGGTTCTACATAATATATCACCGCTCGCTTTAGACCCCCACAACGCACGACAGCAGGTTTAATGCGTAAGGGTCGCAACATATCCAGGATTAATCTCAAAACCTATCCAGTTTCGTTTCATAGTTTCACACGCTCTCGCAGTTGTCCCCGACCCCATAAAAGGGTCAAGAACCAAATCTCCCTCTTTTGAGAAATGCTCTAAACATTTTAACGGTAGTTCTGGTGGAAATACGGCACTATGCCCTTTCCCTCTTCCAACGGGAAACTTCCAAACATTATGGGTATATTCTTTGGTGTAATATTTGCCTCTTGGATTTTTGGATAATACAAAGATTAGTTCATACGCGTTTGTTAGGCGATTGCGACACGGAATAGGATTGTTTTTGTGCCAAATGATTTGGTCTATTACAAAATACCCGATTTTCCGTAAGCGATTAAGAATATCATAGGGTCTCATTACCCCAGTTTCTCCATAAGAAAAAGCAAGATTAAGGCAAACTATCCCGTCGTCTTTCAGTTTTGGGTAGAGTTTTGCGAAGAAATCCTCTATTGTGTAAAGAGGTTCTCCAATATCTCGGGTGTAATGAAAACCACTTCCTCGTTGGTATTTGTGCTGGGAGTTGAAATACGGAGGACTTGTGATAACAAGGTCTATTGTGTCATTTTCCAGTTTTTCCACAAGTTCCACACAATCTCCAATATGGGTTTTGTTGAGTTCCATTCTACATTCGTCAAGAAAAAGGTGGAAACACAAAAAAGGTGAAGAAGACTATCAACAGGGCAAAGTGGGTTTGCCCTGGGTTGCCCTGCCGACTTTTTAGAATATTAACATTCTGGT
>Ga0180431_10005231_pt1 | contig 15857 bp, 10 predicted proteins | sample SS_ome_11_FD_132459 | JGI IMG/M metagenome (GOLD analysis project Ga0180431, IMG submission 132459) | Hypersaline lake sediment archaeal communities from the Salton Sea, California, USA - SS_1_MS_1 metaG | ecosystem: Environmental > Aquatic > Non-marine Saline and Alkaline > Hypersaline >... | reverse complement strand
TTCATGATCGAGTAGATGCCGTCGGTGGTGTGACACGCCATATCGCCCAGCGCACCGGAGCCAAAATCGACTATGCCCCGCCAGTTGAAGGGATGATATGGACCGCGCCCTCTCTTGTCACCGTCCTTGGGACCGGCGAAGGGTCGCATCGCCGCCGGGCCGATCCACGCATCCCAGTCGAGCGTGTCGGGAACCGGACTCGTGTAAGTCGGACGGTCCCCGCCCTGGGGCCAGATTGGGCGATTCGTCCAGGTGTGGAACTCCTTGATCTCGCCGATAGCGCCGGCCTTGACCAATTCGTAGGCACGCCGCCATCCATCTTCTCCATGACCCTGGTTACCCATCTGGGTTACGACCTTGGGATTCTTGGCGTATGCCGCCGCCAGCAACTGCGCCTCGCGGACCGACCAGGTCAGAGGCTTTTCGGTGTAGCAGTGGATGCCCATGGAAACGGCAGTCATTGTCGGTGCAAAATGGGTGTGATCCGGGGTTGCCACGAAAACAACGTCGAGCTGCTTGCCGTGCCTCTCGAAGACCTTCCGCCAATCGGTATAACCGGCCGCCTTCTCCCAGCCTTTCTTGTCGTGGACACCGCCCCAGCGAGTCTTGTCGACCTCGGCAAAGGCGACACACTGACAGCCTTCACCGTGGGCTGCGCCGGTATGTGCTCCGGCACGTCCGCCGGCAGCTATAAATCCAACCTGGAGTTTTCCATTGAGTCCCCGGGCCCGGATGAGGCTCGGAAAACCGATAGCGGATACGGCCCCAACGGCAGCGGTGCGTTTGACAAATTGACGACGTGTAATGTTCGACATGATTCTGGTTCCTTAATTGTTGTGAATGATAAAATCAAACCTTACTCTAACAAACAGGGCGGGTTTTCGCCCTGAAAACAGCTTTTACGCGGCGTTGCGGCATGATTCAAGCATGACTTACAGCGCCTTGATTCATAACCGATGTCCCAGATCAGACAGGACACAGGTATTTTCACCCAAACATCCTACCCTAAAGCGCCAGAACAATCAAGGGCTCCCATCGCTGATTTAAAATATCAGGAGGATGGAGGTTTCGGAGCTATTTCAAGCTTCTTTACAGGAAGGCTCTCGGCGAGATCAATCCAATCCGGATTGCCGTATACACCGGCCTTTGAAAAATCAAACGGCTCAAAGCCTATCTTGTACGCAGGCGAGTCCGGTTTCAGCCGAAAGTCAAATTGTGCCGGATCAATGAACAACGGGTCGGCAATGATGGAATCATTGTCCCTGCCGAGTTGTCTCCATTGCTCCAAGGTCTTGCCGGCGAAAGATATTTTCTCGCCCGCGGCATGGAAGAAACAGTTGTTGTTCATGTTGATTCTGATTTTTGTCCACGGTCCGTGAAGAAGAACGCCCTCATCGTAGTAGATAATGTTATTCTCGAACGTGAATGAGAGGTGGTTCTCCACTCGTGTTGCCTGGAGCTGGTAGAGTTTGCTAAAGGCGAGGATGTTGTTGCGGATGACGTTTTCTTTGCCGTAATGCTGATGGAAGCCGCCGTTCTTTACGTTGTAAACGAGATTGTTCTCCATTCGTATTCCCGTGCTGCCTTCATCGGTGTACAGGCCCCATCCGCCGTATGAATAGGAATACACGTCGTGGATCACGTTATTGCTTACGGTCGTCCCTTCGGATGGTCCGAGGGTATATACCCCGCCCATGTCGCTTAATACGCCGTAGCCGATGTGGTGCATGTGGTTGTACTCGACTTTGTTGCGCTTGGCCAGACTTTCGGAATATCCCCAACGCCAGCCGACCGAAGCCGCAGAGTAATAAAGATCGCCGATGTCGTTGTGCGTAATCTGATTGTCGCCGCTCTGTCCGATCCATACACCGACGGCACATGGGAAGATTCGACCGGCCGAATGAATGATGTTATTGTCCACTATGTTGTGGCTCGTGCGCTCATGCTCTGGCTTTGCGATGCGAGTTTCACCGATTCTGATACCGCCGGCGCCGAGATCGTGCACGAGTGTGCGTTCGATCTTGCAGTGGTGACAGCCCTTTCGAAACCATATACCGTAGATTCCAGCGTGGCTGATTTGACAATTTTCGATTTTGATGTTTCTTGCGCCGTCAGCCATTACGGCAGCTTCGATTGGCGAGGCCGCCTGTGATGCCTCGAAACCTCCGGGCGGAGTGATGTACTGTCCGTGCCGAAACGAAAGACCTTTGACGGCGATGTGCTCTACGTACTTCTTCTCATCGAGATCGCCCTTAAACACGATGAATTTCTCGACTATCGGTGCAACCACCTCGGCTTTGCTCATGTCCTGGCCGGGCAGGGGTTTGTAGTAAAGTGTGCCGTCTCGGTCGAGAAACCACTCTCCCGCCGCATCAAGTGCGCCCTTGAAATTCTCCAGGTGATAACGGGTGTTGGTCCGCCAGGGATTCCAGGATTTCATTATCCTGCCTTCGGTGATTATTTGATTATTCTCGAAATCGATGCTTTTTACAAAGCGTCGTGTGTTGTCCCATTTGTGATATATCATCAGGTTGACATCGCCGAGCGCTTTTGCGTCAAGGCAAGCCAGGTGCTCCAAGTCTTCACGTCTGACCGTTACGGTGTGCCGGTGCGTTGCACCGATAGGCGTCGGGGTCTTCAGTTTTTCCTGCCGAACGGCCTTCATATAGAAATAGAATTTGTTCGGTGTTCGCGCGCGAACTGCGCGCTTCTCATCGACGAACAATTGCTCGAAATACCATTTGCCGTCGGCTACTTCCTCGATGTGTGCTTTCCACAGGCCATTGGCCTCTCGCCTGAAGTCTTTAACAATACGGCCGCCGCTGAAAACCGGTCTTGCATTTTTGGCCGCTTCGTAAATAACGGGGAATTGCTGCGTGCCGCTATCCCGGGCTTCGAGGATCAGCGCTTCTTCGAGCTGATACTTCCCGTCGGCAACAATTACACGCACGGATTCGGTTGCCGGCCCTTGTGTTCTGAGTGCGCGTATATTGTCTCGCGCCCCGGTCAACGATGCCAGTGGGCCATCCGACCTGTCTGCGTTGGGCCTGTCGAGTCTGCCGGTCCAGGCGTCGTTACCATCCGGCGACACGTAGAATGTCTCGCCAAATCCGGCGTTCGCAGTAAGAGCTAATGCGGCCAGGAGAGCCGGAACATAGAATCTGAAATTGTGTTTCACAACCTCAACACTCCTAAGCAGTTACATAAGCCATATAAAATGAAACGGAGAGGGGGGGATTCGAACCCCCGGTAGAGACAAGCCCTACACAGCCTTTCCAAGGCTGCTCCTTAAGCCACTCGGACACCTCTCCGGCATGACAGTTTCGAGTTATTAGTTTTTAGTTTTGAGTTTTGTTGCTGTTCAGGTTCCTTTTCTTTTGAAAGAAGCTCTGCAATTGTTCGCTGCACTGTTCGGCGAGGACACCCGACGTTACGTTCAATCTGTGATTGAGCCTTTTGTCCTCGACTATATTGTACAAGCTGCCGCATGCGCCGGTTTTCGGGTCTTCGCAGCCAAAAACCAATCTGTCGAGCCTGGCCAGCACGAGCGCCCCGGCGCACATCGGACAAGGCTCTAAAGTAACGTAAATCGTGCAGCCGTGCAACCGCCAGTTCTCGAACGCCGCCGCGGCCTGCGTCAGAGCGATTATCTCAGCGTGTGCGGTCGGATCGGCCAACTGTTCCCGCTGGTTGTACGCTCGGGCGATTATGCGGTTTTCGTGAACGATAACGGCGCCGATGGGCACGTCGCCGTTTTCCTCAGCGATATAAGCCGCATCGATAGCCGCCCGCATGAACCGCCGGTCTTTTTCGTCATCGAACATTAAGAAATAATCAACTGTCAACAGTCAATAATCAACAAAAAATACCCCATAGGGGAGTCGAACCCCCTGAGGAAGAACAACAAACTCCTGATAACAAAGAGCTTACGTCAAATTCAAGCCCTGTCTTGTCCACTGGCTTGGACAAAACCCTGCAGGCTTGCAGTGAGCCTGTCGAATCTGATTATCCCGATTTGACAGAGATTGTCAAGGCTTGGCTGCAACCGCCTCATCGTGTGAATATTCTAATTGCGGTTGCTTGGAGCAGAGTATATAATCGTCTGAACGTGCCGTTTATGTTCTCATGCGTTCGCTGTCTCCGTCGTTTTTGTAGTATAGCATTAGAGGGAATTTGCAGCGGTGAATGCCGATGAGCGAAGCCAAGGAACAAAACAAAAAGCGTTCTAATGGCAAAGGGAAGGAATCGACCCGGTCTTTTGATGGCTCAGCGTTGGGACCAGGTGCGAAGATAGGTCCGTTCCGGATTGAGCAGGAACTTAGTCGGGGGGCTATGGGTGTAGTTTATTTGGCCCACGACACTAATCTCGACCGTCCGGTAGCGATCAAAAGCCTGCCGGCTGAGTTGCTCGAGCATAGCACAGCGAGGACACGGTTCGAGCGAGAGGCCAAGGTTCTTGCATCTTTGAATCATCCGAACGTAGCTACAATCTATGAGGAGCTTCAGGAGGCCGAGGGTGTTGGCTATCTTGTGCTCGAATACGTTCCCGGCCAGACCTTAGCCGAGCGGATCGCGGGTGCAAGACTCAAGCCCAAAGAGGCGTTGTCAGTTGCTCTGCAGATAGCCGAAGCGGTTGCCGCGGCGCATGAAAACGGGATAATCCACCGTGATCTCAAACCCGGCAATATCAAGCTCACGCCGGAAGGCAGAATAAAGGTGCTCGACTTCGGCCTGGCCAAGGCCCTTGGCTATGAAGCGGCAGATGAGGACAGCACAATCACGAAACCGGGCCGCATCATGGGCACTCCCGCTTATATGAGTCCGGAACAGGTCCGCGGCCTGGAGACAGATGAGCGCTGCGACATCTGGTCCTTCGGCTGTGTGCTGTACGAGATGCTGACCGGCAAAGCGCCCTTCGAGGGCGACACGGTTTCAGACACACTGGCCAATATTCTGGACAGCGAGCCGGACTGGCGCTCTCTGCCCGAGGCCACGCCGTCGAGCATTCAAGTCCTACTGCGGCGCTGTCTGAAAAAGGATGTTCATCATCGGCTTCACGACATTGCGGATGCCGCGATTGAAATCAGCGAAACGCTGACCGGCAACCTGGAAGCGTTTGCTCTGCCGGGCGAGGTTGCTCCAACCTCGCGATTGCTCCGATGCGACGTTGTTCTTGTCGCTTTGGCGTGTTTCATTGCCGGGGTATTTATCGTGAGTCTTTTCTGGCCCCCTTCCGAACCGGCAGTTGTGTCCCGGACGCAGATCCTGGTGCCGGCAGACAAACGACTTTATACAGGAGCCGCCCCGAACAACATTCTGGCTATCTCGCCTGACAGCACCCGCCTGGTCTATGTCGGAAGACTGGACAAGGGAGATCCTCAGCTTTATATGCGGCACTTGGATAGCCTTAAAATCACGCCGATTCCCGGAACCACAGGCGCCCATAATCCGTTCTTCTCGCCCGATGGCCGGTGGGTGGGGTTCTTTGCGGACAAAGAGCTGAAGAAAGTTTTGCTTGCCGGAGGGAAATCTCAAAAACTGCAGGACCTTCAGTTCGGCAAGTGGACGTTCGGGAGCTGGGGCGACGACGGGACTATAGTCATCAGTGATCCAAACGGTGACTGCGGTCTCCAGCGAATACCGGAAGATGGGGGTCAAGCCGAAATCCTGATACTGCCGGATTCAGAAAACGACGAAGACTCCTATTACTACCCGCAAGTCTTGCCCGGAGGCAAGGCGATCCTCTATTCCCACGTCGATCCCAACGTCTCGCGTACCTCCTGCATCAAGGCATTCAATATGGAGACTCGCAAGCCAAAAGTCGTGCTCAATAATGCTTCTTACGCTACTTATGTTGGTTCGGGCCACCTGATCTTCGTGCGAGACAAAGTTTTGATGGCGGTGTCATTCGACGTTGAGAAACTCAGGCCCACCGGCTCCCCGGTCCCTCTTGGTAACGACAACATAGGATTAGACGAGATCCGACAGACTCCACAGATCGCGATTTCTGATAATGGAACCATCATATACGTGGCAGCGTCCGAGCTTCGCAAAAAAGAGTTAGTCTGGGAGTTAGTCTGGTTAGATCCCAACGGTATACCCGAGTCCTTGGCCGCCCGTGCCGACGCTTGTGAGAAACCCCGCGTTTCACCTGACGGCCAGCAAATAGCCGTGGGGATCAGGTCGCCAAAAGAACCCAATATCCGAGTGCACATCTATGATGTTCAAGGTCGCACGTTTACCCCTCTTACTTCCGAGGGTGAAAGCTGTTACCCCCAGTGGTCGCCGGATCAAAAGCGGATTGCCTTTTGGGGTTCGGTACGCGGGACCGAGGGAAAGGGTGTGTACTGCACGATTGTCGGCGCCACTGCTCGGCCGGAACAGTTGGCAAGCGAGCCTTACCCGGGAGGCCACCTGCACCCTCACTCGTGGTCACAGAATCTCCTGGCCTGCACAGTGTATGATCCCAAAACACTGGAGGACATCTGGGTTGTCGACACCGCCGGCAAGCAAAAACCGAAGCCTGTCTTCAGCACAGAACACAGGGAATATCACCCGGCCTTTTCGCCTGACGGTAGCTGGCTTGCTTACGTCCTGGAGAAGTCGGGTCAGCCGGCAGAGATATATGTCAGGGAATTTCCCGATGGTGGGCAGCAGTGGATCGTCCCAACCCGCGGGGCAACAAATCCCGTTTGGTCGCGTAATGGGCGAGAGCTGTACTATACTTGTGAAAACAAAATGATGGCCGTGACGGTTCCGTCGGAGACGAATTTTCCCATAGCAAGACCACTATTCTCATTTTCCGACACGATAGTGCCGGGTGGCAGGCTCGGGAGAAACTATGATGTTCTCGATGACAGGCGATTTCTGATGGTGAAGATGAGCGACTACACGGGGGATCAGTTAGTTGTCGCGCGAAACTGGTTTGAGGAGTTGAAGAACCTCTCGCGCGACCAGGAAAAAAATAGATGACGCCTTCATTCCGCGCAGTAATCGGCTCTTTCTCTCGCCCGGAAGGCCGGCGGCCTGAAACAGTTGTCACACACCGAAGGACCCTCAGAGAAGGAAGTTCACCTGGGTAATGTTAGCCTCTCGGCGATAATCTCTTCCCTCCTGCTGCAGTTGACTGCTGCTGAACCGCAATAGTGACCCGTTCCAATACGGAATTTGTTCGAGCGTCAACGGGGTATCCGCCGGTCTTTCCAGCGCATCGTCGTACACCTTCATCAGGATTCTGCGGCTTCGTTCGGGCGAGAGCTTTCCAACGGTCGCCAGGTTCAAATTGTGGTAGGCCATGCTTTTCGCCACGCCTGGATTGCTCAGGATATACCGCAGGTGAGCCTCGAAAGCCGGCGCCTCTTCGGACTGCGCAGTATTTCTCCGGTCGACCAGCATTGCACCACCTGTGCCAAACAGCTCCTCGACATGCTGCATAGGACCGCCGGTCGCCGTTATCACCGCCATTCCGGAGGCCGCCGCCTCCAAAAAGACGATGCCCAGTCCCTCGAACTTTGAGGGATGAAAGAGGACATGTGCATCCCTGAGAACCGACAGGGTCTTCTTGTGTGAAAGTGACTGGTAATGCACTACAGATGTTGGTTGTTTGCCGCGTTTTCGCAGTTCCTCTTGCGGAAGCTTTCCTATATACACGAATCGGTCTGCTGCGAATTCACGTGATAGGCGCGCAAATATCTCTAAGGCCATCCTTCCATTCTTGCTCTCATAATCTCTTCCACAGAACACCACCGTCAGCGGTCCGCTCCTGCTCCACTTTGCCTCCATCGCATCTGCCGGACAAGCTTCCTGTGCGGGATAGAGGACCTGGATTTTCGACAGGTACGTTTCTCCCAGCTCTCCGGCGCCCAGCTTGCCTAACCATATGCGGGCATCGCGGACTGTGGACTCGCTGCGGTAGAAAATCGCCTTGCAGCTCGGATGGGTGTATGCCGTCAGCATGTTCGTTGCTCTCTTGAGCATGTTCCTGTGAAATTCCTTCGACCACTGCCGGCGGAAGGCCCTTCTAAAGTCGGGACTCAGGAAGTGGCGCCCGCACACAACCGGATAGACGAAATCATCCGTATCTGTAACCCACGCTTTGCGATTCAAAACCGGCCACCGCGCCGAGTGGACAATTGCCCGGCCCGGTCCGAAGTCGGCAAACTCCCCCCAATGGAACGAACCGAAGGGCGACTCGTGCTGCTCATCGGCCATGAGGAATGTGTGTACAGAATCTCTTTTGCTGTACTTGAAAGCCGGATCAAGTAGCCTGGCAAATGCACTATGCACACCGACGTGCAAATCAATCTTTGGCCCGAGCAAGACCCGGTGAGTTGTTTCCACTTCCGGCTTCCGCGCTGTTCTCCTTTCGGCGTGCACCTGCTGCGAAGACATTTTGGGCTCTTCGGCCATCCGATTGCGGAGATGAGCGATCAGGTCCCGCAGTCCACAGCAACCGTCCCGGTGCGATGTGTTGTGCCGAATCGAAACATGCCGCTCGTGGGGGCACCAGCCTTTGCATACCGGAAATTCAGGACACCCTCTCATTGCCTCGATGGCTTCGCCGTGCTCCTTTTTCAACTTTAGCAGTCCTTCGCTGTTGGCTAGTTCTGCGAAACTGGCATTCATGATGTTTCCCAGGGTGTATCGGGAGTCGCCCGAGAATACATCGCATCCCCCTACGGTGCCGTCCGGTTCGATCGTGAAATAGCGGCCCCAGCATTTCCCGCTCAGCGTGCAGGACCGCCCTGACACACCTTTAATCTGCGCCTTCAGCGCGTCCAGCTCTCGAATTTTCACGTCCCGGTCGCCGCGACTGAGCCAGGCATCGTAGAGGTCCATCAAAAACGCGTTTACCCTTGCAGGTTCGATGTAGTGCGAAGTTTTTGTGCCACGTTTCGCCGCCGGATCGTTTCGTGGCTTCGCGGGAAGAAGTCCGAAACTGCGAATGCCTTGTCCTACCAGGAAATCCAGAAGTCTCCGGGCTCCGAATTTGAGTGTCCTTTCGTCCACAACAACCAGGCCTGAGAATTGGACTCCGTGCTCCTTAAGAAGGTTCAATCCCCGAATTACATCCTTGTAGCTGCCTTTGCCGGAGCGGTAGCTGCGATGGCTATTGTGGAGATGTGCAGGTCCGTCAATGCTTATTCCCACCTGGATGTCATTGGCCCGGAAAAAACGGGCCCACGCCGGCGTCAGTTTTGTCGCGTTGGTTTGGAAGGAGTTTCCGATTTTCTGTTCCGGTCTTCGTAGATGCGCCTGCACCAGAAGGGCTTTTTCATAAAAGGAGATCGGCAGAAATGTCGGCTCCCCTCCGTGCCAGATGAAACGCACATGCTCGTGCTGAGCTAATGCGAGATCAATCATACGCGCCACTACGGGAAAGCTCATGACCTCCTTACGGTTATCTCGCCAGTCATTGCAGTATGTGCATCGCAGCGCACACTGCCGCGTTACTTTTACTATCAGCGTTAAATCCCCCCGCACGGGGCGTTTTTCTCTTCTTGATCTCTTCTCCAGCGAATGGAGGACTGCTTCTTCATCGCCGCTCAAGAGATCCGATGTCTTGAGGCAAAGAAAGCGATCCAACGGCTCCATCGCCCGCAGCAGCATTTCGTAGAGAGCGTGTTTTTCACGTTCCGGCAGCGTGAGTGCATACTCGCCCAGACTTTCTGCGAGGCGGTGCATGTCCTGCTGACTAAAGCAACTACTCGTTCGCAACTTGCTACACACGTCAACACCGGTTTGCTACAATTTTCTGTCGGTCAAGTCCGTTGCTAATAACCGTAACCGTAAGCTTTCTGCCAAAACTCACCGTACCCTTTCAGCCAAAAAGGGCCGCCCCTTACCCAGCCGCTTGTGGGCAGGTCAGGGTTGTAGCCTTTCATTGCACGCATCACAGCCTCTCTTATCTTGATATCCTTAATCCCCGTTCTCTTAATTATATAATTGTTGTCCTCCTTGCGGTTTTTGGATTCGTGCGACTTGAATCCGTGTGACTCGCAACGGGATAAGAGCCACCTCAAGAGCCGCTTCTTCTGCTCCTGATTGAGCGCGTCGCGATCGTCGGGCTTCTTCTCCGCCCACTCCTTAAGTGCTTTCGCGAATGCTTTCACCTCTGGATTTGGTCTCTTTTGTTTTGCTTTCTTCTTTGCCATTGTGCACCTCCGATGGTCATTAGTGAGGAATCATCGTGAGAAGAAACATGTATACATGCGGATGGGTAATCAGACGTCATCCGGCCCTCTGATCCTGTTTCCGGCTCCTTTGTTTTGCGATTTCACGTGCATCCCCTTCTGAAAGTCTTAATCATGGTTCATTCGCTTCGGCCATAAATGTGGTTTTCCAGGCCATAGGGTATCCGAACTGCGCTCATCCTTGACGAATGCACCTCTGAGAAATGCGAATTCGGCAGTTCTGCCGATATCCTTGTGGTTACGAATATTCATGAATCACTTCCTACCCCGGTCCGACGAAAGTGAACTGATCCTACCGGTCTGTATAGTACACCCTATCGCACCCCTACTACCGGTTCACCCGACTCGAGGAAAGTACATCTGTGCATGAAGAGACGTGCAGGTCGCAAGATCAAATGAGTCGGATGTCTCTACACGTTTTAGGTATTATCTGACTTCTGTATGGGTATGTCAAGAAAGAAATACGTATTTTAGTTGGAATTGGACTTTTGCAAAATTGAAGTTAGGCATATATTATTTCAGAAAATCGGCTTCACGATTTTCTGGGAATAATTGGGCTTCTCGATCATAACCTATTGTTAATCCAAACCTTAAGCGTAGCTTTTCTTCAAAGAAAAAATCGAGAGACAAGATTTTTTCTTTTCAAAAGTATGCCTAACTTCAATTTTGCAAAAGTTCAGTTGGAATTTCCCGGTCATCGACCACAGGTAGAGATGGTGAATTACGGGCGATGTCAACAAAATCTGTTGACGTTTATCTAACTGATTGGTGAAGCTCAGATTCACGAATATACACGCGCGAGAATCTTAGTTCTATGCTCATTCAGCGCTTTGTTCTTGTTGGCAAAGCCGTCGGCCATGGCCTGAGCACATAGACAGTCCCGGTCATAAGCATAGGGTAGATCTTTAGGCTTACTGATATTCTCGTTGTGTTCTTCTTTATTGTACGGAATAACACTTATTCTCACGTCGTCCTTGAGTTTGGCCGACATCCAGATATCATCGCTGTACGTGAAACTTCTGTTCGGAAACGGAAAAACATCAGGCTCAAAATATTCCCGGCTGAAGACCGCCGTGCCGACGCCGATATAAATGTTACATAAGACGGGTTTTGATATCTCCCCCGCGAATACACTGTAACTATTTGGATAATGCAAATCATCTGCGGGCTTCCAGATTCTACCCCTGCCGCATACCACATGCCCCGGCAGCCTGTCACTCCAGAAAAGCAGGTTTTCAAACCAACCTCTCGGGAATACCGTGTCATCATCCACCACGATATACCGGTTGATTCCCAGATCCATGTAGAGTGGACCGTGCTTCTTGAATGCACCATAGTCCTTTGACCTAACGATCCGTATACCGCTGTTTTTTATGAATGTTGGCAGTTTAAGGCCTTCGGCTATAACAAGAAGAACTCGATCGGCGGGCCATTGGTCCAGTAATGATTGGAGCATTGGGGCGATCTTATTCACCCTCGGTTCGTGAGTTGTGAATGAAATATATGTCGCCTTCATGAGACTCTGAATCCGCGATTTCTCATATCGTACTCATAAACGACCATCCCTTCAGCTTTGAAGTCAACTATACCACCTGACGGCGCTGAAAGCCAGTGTGAAGCCGAACGCCGGCCATAGGATGTTTGTGTGGATTAACACGGCACACCTTATCAGAGAGGACTTAACGGCGGCGGGAATTGAACTGACGGACAAAGACGGCAATGAGATATCCTTTCATTCCCTGCGGAATTCCTGTATCAGCTTCCCTGCGAACCGTCAGGTCCCCGCCAAGGTTGTCGGGAAACTTGCGCGACATAGTGATGCCAAATTGACTTTCAACACATACGCGCGAAGCTTTGGGAAAGCCGAACGCAAAACGCTGAATTTCCTGCCGAACTTCGGTAATTTTGTCTTGTCCACCTGCTTGGACAGAATGTGCGGAAAACAGGAGATTTCGGTAGACAACCATAGAAACAAGAACGGCCAAGAAACGCTCAAACCCGCGTTCTTGGCCGAAAACAAAATACCCCCTAGGGGAGTCGAACCCCTGTCTCCAGGATGAGAACCTGATATCCTAGGCCACTAGACGAAGGGGGCCATAATATTTACGATTTACTATTTATGATTTACGATTTACTATTCAGATCGGCGAAGCCGCATGCATAAATACCAAATCATAAATCGAATAGCGGCGGATGGATTCGAACCATCGACCCTGGGCTTATGAATCCCATGCTCTAACCAACTGAGCTACGCCGCCAAATCTTCTAAACTCCGCAAGCATAACAACTTCTTGCATGTGCTGTCAAATCTTTTTTGGCCTTAAAAGCCAGGCGTACCAAAACGTACCAATTTTTTACTCAGGCCCTGGGCAGTTGCGACCTTTGCACGGCTGATCAAATCATCGGCCACAGCAAGATAAAACTCGTGGGTTGTCGCAAAACTTGAATGACCAGCAAGGACCATTACATCATGCTCACTCATGCCATTTGCGAACCACATGCTTATGGCAGTCCTCCGAATGTCATGAAAAGTCCCCTTCTTGACACCTGATCTTACTCGGATCTTGTTGAACTGCCGCCTGAAATTGTTAACGACTTTCATGGAAGCATCTACAAGGGTCCACTTGCCTTTTGGCCTGAGTACATTTTGGATGTGGTCATACCTTTCTATGGGAACAAAAATGTAAGGATACCCTTCAGGCTGCTGAGCTTGGTGATCCGCAAGCATCTGAACGATTTCCTCTGTCAATGGGAGAGTTCTATGGTCAGCGTCTTTGACAAACCATTCCCACGTTTCTATGGCGTTCTGCTTGGGATAGACTTCAATTGTCTGCGCATCGAAATCTACGTCTCCCCATGTACAGTTTAGGAGTTCTGCACGTCTCATCGCGGTGGCCAAGGCAACTGTGATCATCAAATCCCATTTTGGCGATCTTCTCCGACGAGTTTCGGCGGCATATTCTTGGGCGGCTTTCAACAAGCTTCTGCATTGGGCATCGGTATAAACATTAATCTTCTTTTTTGGCGATTTTGGCATAGCAATATGCTGCAACGGATTCTCATCAAGTTGTTTACGATTGACCGCTAGCTTAAAGAGCCTCTTTATGTGTCTTAATTTTTTAGCTACAGTTCCTTTCATGTTACCGCGTTCAAGACATTTCTGAAGATATAGTTCGCCATGTTCCAATCTGACACTGCGAAAATCAATATTGCCGATTGTCCTAACAAAATCGTTCATAGCCACCCTTGTTATAACGCGAGTACTCTCTCTGATCTGGTCCCCCGTCCTTGCCAAGCTGTCTTCCATGAAATCTGTAAGCTTCATAGAACTGGGCTCACAATATCCCATCCTAAGCTCTTTCTCCTTCTTGGCACATTGCATCTCGGCTTTTCGCCTGTTCGTATGACCAAGGGACTCACATCTCCGTTTCCCATTTTCATCTTTGTAACGCAGGGCATAAGTAAATTCCCGGCCACCGCGCCGTGGTCTTCTATTGAGCTTTACCAACTGTTTCATATTACCTCCTTTCTGATGCCGGTTCAGCTCACACGATATGAGATGGATCTTACTCAGTCTCGGGTGAAAGCGCAAGTTTTATTTTCCGACATCGGTTTCTTTTTCCAACCAGTCCAAAATAGCTTTCTTGGGATACAAAGCCTTTCGGCATATGTGAACTCTGGGCAAGCCTCGAAATTTCTTGAGGTGCTCGATAACATTATGATAGTTCTTGGAATTGCTGATCTCGGGTATCCTGAGGAATTGTATAACTTCAGATTCGGTCATCAATTCTGATTTGGGCCTTGTGACGTCTTCCACTACCTTGTCCTCAGGTTACATTGCTGATCATGTTCTTCTGTCATGCAAAGCGGTGTTTCACACCGCCTCGTTTCATTGGAAGCAAACCCATATTTACTTTTCTCCATCGCTTCTTTGATTTTTGGAAATTTGCATCCCACATGAAATCACAGAGCCAGCTCAGCCGCTATGCGTGAGAAGGAGTGCACGGTTCGCTCCAAGTTTTGCTGGTTTTCGGGAGTTGATATTTATGGCGTTTAGACTGACACCATCAGACTATGAGATGCTCCGGATCGTTGCCGAGTATCGGATCATGACATCGCCGCAATTGGCGGCTCTTCTATCCCGAAGCAAAAAAGGCGTGAGAGACAGGATCGGCAAACTGATCACAGAAGGTCTGTTGAAAGAAGGTGCACGCGGCCGGGGACAACACCGGGGCCGGCCCGAGCGAATCGTGTTTCTGGATAGGTCGGGGGCAACGCTCCTAAAAGTAAAGGGATTCATAGAACCCCAAGTTCCAACTGGTCATTTAATTGGAGATAAAACCCGCTGCCAGAATCACCAGCTCTTGTTGAATTGGGTACGCATTCACCTAAACCACATTAAGGCCGTTACACCTGGATTGAAAATCCGACTCCTTTCGCACAACTCACCGTTCATATCAAAAGAATTCTCAAGTATGTCGGTGCAGAGTAAAACAGGAGAACTCATCCGTTTTGAGCCGGATGCCACCTTTTCAATATACGATTCGAACCAGGAAAAAACACTTCTGTTCTTCCTGGAGGTGGATTTGGGTACGGAAATACTGGCCAGTCCAAAGCGTATATTGACAGACCTTCGCCAGAAGATCCTTAATTACGGGATCTGTTTCGACACACAGATGTACAAACGCTATGAAAGGCTGTGGAATTGTCAACTGAACGGCTTTCGCCTGCTGTTTCTCACGGACACACCTTCGCAAATGAGCAAGATATGTTCCCTGGCCCGTGAGATGCAGCCTTCTGTTTTTATCTGGGTGACGCAGAAAGACCGCATGTTCGAAGACGGCATTTCTGCGAATATATGGGCCCGCGGTGGACGGCTTGATACCTCACCCCAATCGATTCTCGGCAGCCTTAGCTGCCGTGCCCCATTGCCTTGATCACATCTCAAGATTCCGCTTGATCTCTTCATAGATTCTCTCTGTCAAATCTTCGGGCAGATCGAGGCTGATCTCTCGCTTTCTACCATATCGCCCGCGAGAGATAGCGTGGCTTCGAAGCAGCGAGTACATATCCAATTCGTTGAGCATGTCGCCGAAAGCCCTCCGCGTCAGAGGCCTCAGCGCCGCCTTGCTACAGAACGTGTTGTAGATCTGATAGACCTCACCCGTGTCGCCTTTCTCGCCGCTGTTATTGTGCACGCACTGGATCACGGCACCCATGGCGGCCTGGAGTTGTCGAGGGGCGGTGCGGACCATGGCGATGTACTTATCCTGTTCGATTTCTGAGGCCGCATGATCAACTATAGCCAGGGTGACCTTGGTCCCTGCCTTTTCTGCCAGGTAGGCACTTCTGGCCAGCAGAGCAACAGCCTGCCTGGCATCACCGTGATCCCTGCTGGCCAGTGCGGCCACCTTCTCGATCACGCCTGGCTCCACTGCCTCCTTATGCAATGCCTTATCCACGCGGATACTAAGAATTCGCTGGAGATCCAAGGCGTCATAGGGCTTGAAGACGATTTCATTTAGCTTTAGGAAGGACTTGACACGAGGATCCAGATTGTCCGGCCAGTCGAGTCGATTTGATACGAAGACGAGAACAAGTCGAGCTGGAATCCTCTGAGGAAGTCGGCGGACGAGGAAGGTCATGAATGTATCCTTATCTCGC
>Ga0180431_10005228_pt1 | contig 15858 bp, 12 predicted proteins | sample SS_ome_11_FD_132459 | JGI IMG/M metagenome (GOLD analysis project Ga0180431, IMG submission 132459) | Hypersaline lake sediment archaeal communities from the Salton Sea, California, USA - SS_1_MS_1 metaG | ecosystem: Environmental > Aquatic > Non-marine Saline and Alkaline > Hypersaline >... | reverse complement strand
CTTGAATCGCGCGGGTCGAGACGGCCGCTCTTCGCCCCCGTCTCGGGGGCGTCCGATGGGGTGAAGCGACGGATCTCCCCACCGCGTGGAGGGGTTGAATTGCGCGGGCGCAACCCGGACCGGAGTACCTGCCGGTAGGCAGATATGCGCTGGGCGCGCAGGGGCCGCTTGTGACCCACCAGCCACTTGGCCCCCTCCAGGCCCAGTTGCCACAGGTAGTTTCCGATCAGGAACACCCGCAGCGCCCCGGCAGAGGCCGCGCCGTGATGCTTGCGAAAATAGCGGACCTTGCTGGTCTGGAAGTGAATGTGACGGGCGGGCAAGACCTGCTCGCTGCTCTTGCCCACGTGGTGAATGATGCGCGCGGTCGGCAGGTAGACCACCCGCCAGCCCGCCTCCCGGAACCTGCGGCACCAGTCCAGTTCCTCCGAGTACATGCAGAAGCCCTCGTCCATCAGCCCCACCTGCTGGATGGCCTCCCGGCGGGCCATCAGGGCCGCCCCGGTCACCCAGTCCACGTCCTGCACCGCGACGTCGGGCCGGTCAAGGACGTAGTATCGCTGCAGCATGCGACGGGGCGCGTGGGACTGGAGCCACGTGGACTCGAAGAAGGCGCTGGCCAGCGTGGGAAAGCGACGGCGGGAGGACTGCACGCTGCCGTCGGGGTTCAACAACTGCGGGCCAACCACACCCACACCGGGGTTTGCGTCGGCGAAGGCGACCATCGTCGCCAACGCATCGCCCAGCACCTGCGTGTCCGGGTTCAGCAACAGGACATACCGGCCATGAGCAACGGCAATCCCCTGGTTGTTGGCAGCCGGAAACCCCCGGTTGTCGGCGTTGGCGATGAGGTGAGCACGGGGAAACTCCGTCCGCACCATGTCAACACTGTCATCGGTGGACGCATTGTCCACGACGATGACCTCAACGAGCGTGGTCCGGCGGGTGTCGAATACCGACTGGAGGCACTGTCGCACAAGGTCACACACATTCCAGTTGACGATGACAATAGACAGATCAGTCATATCAGGATCGTCTCGATCCCCGCTATGGGGAGCCCCGAGCTCAGAAGCCGCGGCGCACAGTGAAATCGGCGATGTCCATCAGGGCCGCCTTGTAAGAGGAAGGCGATAACTGGTCCAACGTCTGCCTGGCCCGGTCCGCGTGCTGCCTCGCCACATCCAGTGCCTGCTCAATCGCTGAAGATCCGGCCACAGCCCGCACGGCCTCCTGCACCACATCATCGAAGGCATCCCCCTGTAGTACCCGGCGGACCGCCGGATGATCGGATTCCACCTCGAGGAAGAAACACAGCGGCAGCGTGACCAGTCCCTGGCGCAAGTCACTCCCCACCGGCTTGCCCAACATATCCTCGTCCGAAACGAAGTCCAACACGTCGTCCACGATTTGGAAGGCCAGGCCCAGGTGTTCGCCGTAGGTTCGCAGCGCCCGACTCGCCGCCTCCCCAAAGCCGGACAGGATCGCCCCGGCCTCCGTACACAAAGCCATCAACGACGCGGTCTTGGCATACACGCGCCGCTCGTACTCCCGACGGCCGAGATGGTGGCGCCGCCCCTCAAACACCTGCCGTATCTCGCCGTTGCAGATAGTCATGAGGGTCTCGCAGAAGCGCTGCATCAGTCGAAGGCTGTCCGCCTGCGAGATCAGGTGGGCGGCGTGGGCAAAGATGTAGTCGCCGGTGAGCACAGTCGCGGCGGGCGACCAGTTGGCGTTCAACGTCTCCACCCCGCGCCGCATCAGCGCGCCGTCGATCAGGTCATCGTGGACGAGAGTGGCGGTATGGAGCATCTCGAAGGCGGCAGCAGCCAGGATCGATCGGTCGATGTCGGCATCGCAAAGGTGAGCGGAAAGCAGCACCAACGCCGGCCGCAGTCGCTTGCCACCGCCGCCAACCAGGTGATCGACGGCCACGCTGATCGCCCGATGATGCCCGGGCGGCAGCTCGCGCAGGATGGCCTCGACCCGCTCCAGGTCATCACGAACGAGGTCGAGAAAGAACAATTCCCCCCCCCTTTCTCCCCCCCCGTCGGAACGGGGGGCGTTGGGGGGGGCGCCCCCGTTCCGACGCCCCCCCATTTCCCCCCCCCCCGTCGGAACGGGGGGGGGAGGGGGAGACGCCCCACGACGGTGCTCCGCGGTCATGGGATACCACCCAGGCGACGGGCGTTGTTCGCCGTCGCCTGCGCCACCGCCTGCGCCGACACGCCTCGGGCCTGTGCCACCGCCTCGATGACGTACCGCACGTAAGCGGGCTCGTTGCGTCGCCCCCGGTACGGCTCCGGCGTCAGATAGGGGCAATCCGTCTCCACCAACAGCCGGTCCAACGGCACCGCCACAGCCACCTCTCGCAGGCGATGCGCCTTCGGGAAGGTCACCGGCCCGGAGATGCTGATGAAGAAACCCAGATCCAGGACCTGGTCCAGGTGATCGGGGCCGGCGGAGTAGGAGTGGAGGATGCCCAGACTCCTGAGCGGGGGGAGGGGGTACCAGTCGCGGAGTGTGGCGAGCACGTCGTCGTGGGCATCGCGGCTATGGATGATCACGGGCAGCGCTAACTCGGTCGCCAGGGCCAATTGGTCGGCGAAGACCTGCCGCTGCACCGGGCGCGGCGAGAGGTCGCGGTAGTAATCCAGGCCAATCTCGCCCACAGCGATCACCTTCGGGTGGCGGGCCAGCGCGCGGATTTCGTCCATGACGTCGGGCGTGACGGTTCTGGCGTCGTGGGGGTGAATCCCGACGGCAGCATAGATGAAATCATACTGATCCGCCAGCGCCACCGCCGCCCGGCTGGACGCCAGGTCGGTGCCGACGTTGAAGATAGCGACCAGCCCGGCCTCCCGCGCTCGCTCGATCACCGCCTCGCGGTCCTCGTCGAACTGCGGGAAGTCCAGGTGGGCGTGAGAATCGACACAGATCAGGCTACGTTTATCCCCCATCGCTCAACGCTGCAATCCAGTCGCGGATGGCGTGTTGATTCCGCCGCTCTACCACGGGAAGCATGCGCTCCAACCTGGCGATGAGCCCCTGCACACTCCAGTCCTCGTGCGCGGCGACAGCCGATCTGGTCACCTCGGCGACCGTGTCGGACACTGTTGTGGTCGATAGAATCTCAGCCAAGCGCCACTCCGAATGCGCTTTCTGGATCTCGGCCGCCGACAGCTCTCTCAGCCGCCTGAGCGCCGCTACCATCAAGTCCCTGGCGATTTTCTTGTCGCTGCTCTCAACGTAGATGCGGTTGATCGGTTCGGTTCCCGAGGCACGGACGCGCAGATAGTGCTCAGTGCCCCCCTCAGCGTCGCGCAGTTGCAGCTCGGCGAAATCGTACCGGATGCCACCCGCATATATGACCTGCAAGCCCTCAAAAGTGCCCTCACCAGGCGCCATGCCCTCATACCGGTCGAGGAAGTCGTTGATGAGCGCCTCTTTGGCCTCCAACACCGCATCAACGTCGGCCCGCCCTGCGTTGGAAGGCTCGGGGTCCAGCTCTCGCCCGCCATAGGACTCCCAACCCGCGACCGCCACCGTGTCCTTCCAGATCTCCGACACCGGTTTCCCGTAATACGCGATCATGTCCATGAGCAGGAGGTTGGCCCACACACCGTCCTTGTCGGTCACGTGCCCCCGGGTGGTCAAGCCAGAGCTCTCCTCGCCGCCAATCAGGATGGTGTCCCGCCAACCCTCGGGCAGCTCCTTGTAGAAGTTGTACCGGCGATCGGTGCGCCGCTGTTCCTCGATGTACTTGATGCCGACGGGGACCATGAAGGTGTACTTGAACACCCGGTCCTCGCGCTCCCCCACCCGCCGGTGATAGAATGGATGACCGACGAAGGCAGGTACGACGCCCGGCTCCGGCTGGTACTCCTCGTTGTTCGGGATCATCCCGGCCAGCGTCTCAAGCAGCGGCGATCCAGTCTGGGTCGCGATCACGCGACCGGTCAACTGCCGGTCGATACCCAGGTACCTGATCAGCATCGGCAATACCTGGTTGGGACGATAGTACTCCCCATCCAAGTCCACGACGCCGAAGCGGTCGGCATCCGTATCCATCCCCAACCCCAGTATCGCGTCGTCTGACTCCGCCACCTCGGCCTTGAGCGGATTGATGAAAGGTTCCTCCGGGTTGGCGTAGTCCAGGCCGGGGAGATTGGGGTCTCGCTCGGCGTGGATGACCGTATGCCGAACGCCGATCTGGCCCAGAATCCGGGACAAGTACCCCCGGCTCGTGCCGTGCATCTCGTCAATGACGACCAGTTTGCTCGCGAAGTGTTTCCGAATCCGCTCAGGGTCAATCTTGATCCGCCGGTTGCCGTGACCACTTTCTAGCACCCAATCGGTGAAGTGGACGATGGGATCGAAGCCCCGCAGGTCACCCTGTTCCTGCGCCCTGGCCAGGTCCGCGACGGGCGCGCACTCGTCCAACAGTTGGAATTGATTGGCCCGCGCGGCGATAAAATCCGTCAGGCTGGTGGGAGCCGGATACCCGTGGCGGGGGTTGAACTTGGTCCCCTGCCACTCCGGCGGGTTGTGACTGGCCGTGCAGTTGATCAGCCCGGCGACCTCGTCCGGATCCAGATAGTCCGTCAAGTAATACACCAACGCGGGGGTCGGCACGTCTCGATTGGCGAAGTCGACCTTAAAGCCGTTGGCCAGGCACACCTGCGCCGCCCACTCAGCCACCTGGCGAGCGTTCCTGCGGCTGTCATACCCGATCACGATCCGCTTGCCCTGCAGGTCCTCCGCCCCAACGTAGGCCGGGACATCGGAGGCCTTCAGGAAATCGCAGATCGCCTGGACCACGCGCTTGGCCCGGATCTCGGTGAAATCAAGCCCCCAGCGCCCCCGGACCCCCGAGGTGCCAAACCTGGCATATTTGCGATCGTAGATCTCGCGCAGGAGTCCTGGCGTATCCTCCCCCCCCACGAGGCGCATGTCGGTCGTCCGGATGCGGAAGCCATACATGCGTTCGACCACGTTCCCTACCTGGACGACCCGAAACGGCATATACCGGTTCCGGGCGCGCACGGAGTGCTGGCCCGACGTGTCGCCCATGCTCTCCAACAGGGGAAAGACTTCCATTTCGACGTCTGCCTTGAGGGAATCGAACACGGGCTGGCGCAGGTACTGCTTGGCGACGGCAATAGCGTGCTCCCTCAACTCACCCATCCGGGGCAGGAGTTCCGCTTGCAGCAAATCGTGCCGATCGTCGTCCCGAGCGTATGTCTCGTGCCGGTACTGCCCGGCCTCCGCGAGCAGGGTCAGCAGCATGCTGAACAGCTTGGCCAATTCCGCCGCGGACCATTCCGACCCGAGGGGCAATTCCCCTTTCCGCTCCGAAGGCGGATTCCGATCCGCCCCTTCAACGACATCGAGAAAACGATGGGTCAGTTCCATTGCCGGTTCCCAGACCTGCGGGACGTCGGCCTCCGTCAGAACCCTCAAGAGCTTGACGAACATCGGTCCTATCCGGGACCGGTCCAACTCATCGTGTTGAAGCCACAACTCAACTTGCTCAAGTCTCTGTTCTTCGGTCATCATGATGTGTGTCCTCCTGTCAAATATCAACACACTGTGACGTCGGCCACCACGGGCAAGTGATCCGAGGCCCGACGAGCCGCCGGTGTGTCCACGATCCAACACCGATGCTCCAGCACCCTGCTGCGAGGATAGATCAGAATGTGATCTATCGGTCCAGTCGTGTTGGAATGGGTCGCGACATCGTCGTTGGAAGGTGTCAAACGCATGAACCCACCCTCACCCTCTAATACCGAGGCGATACATGGTTCAGTGGAAGCAGCGTTGAAATCGCCCAGCAGAAAGACGACCTCTCCAGTCTCAAGCACGTGTTCCCTGAGCAGATCCAGTAGTCGCCTGGCCTGCCTGAAGCGCAACGTCACAGCCTCCTCGGCCCGGCCGGGAAATGGATGCAAACCGCGCTCAGCGACCAGCGTCGTGAAGTGCACGCCGACCACAAAGGGAAAGACCGGGGCGCTGTTGACCCGCGCCAACAACGCGTGCCGGGGATCCGTATCCCGATTCCCCTCATAGAGCGGGGGCACGTAAAGCGGCACGTTTCTCGGCTGGCCCGGCTTCGACGGATCACCCAGGCGGACGAATTCCCGGCGGGAGAGGATCGCGTTCCCCTGCCGCCAATCCTGCCAGTCGTTGAATATACCGCGCACAAACAGCGTCTTTCGGACGTGCATATGCTCTCGCATGGAGAGTGTGGGGCCAAATTGCACGTGTTCAAGGAGCACAAGCTGCCCGCCCACTCTGGCCCGGGCGATGTGATCAAGGACGCTGTGCCACGCGCCATCGGCGTCCTGGTAGTCACTCACTTCCTGAAGCACCAGGATGTCCGGCGCGGCCTCACCGATCACTTCAGCGATAACGCCAGTCGCCGAGCCAAAATCCCGCCTCCCGCCGCCTATGTTGTACGTCATCAGACGAAACTGCGACCCCGGTTGCTCTCCCATAGTCCCTCACAGCACTCCACGCTTGAAACACTCACGCGCCATGTGCGGGCGCACCATGTGCGGGCGCATCATGTGGCGCCTCAGCCCCCCACCGGCGAGGTCGGGAGCCTCCCATACTTGCTCAAGAGCTGGCTAATCCGGGCGTCGTCAAGCGGCCTGGCCCGGCGCCAAAGGATCTCAAACTGCTCGTCATATTTGCAGAAGTAGGACGAGCCAGAACCTGTGAACTGCAGTGCCGGCGACGGGCCGCCGCTCTTTCCCGATAGATAGACAGCGACAAGCATACGCTCATCCGCACGGATGATCTGCGCCAGATGCAACGTCTGATACGTCAGACGCACCTCAAGGTTTCTCCCGGCGGACGTGGACAAATCTCGCAATCCCTCTGCTAATCTACGCAGGGTATTCGCTATTTCTACCTGCATCTCACCGGGCAGTTCCTCCTCGTCCCGCGACCGCAGGTTCAAGACATCTGCATCGGGATCATAGACCAGGATGCGCACGACCGCGATACCCTGGGCGACGTGTTCGAACAGTTTGGTTCGAAACTCGTCCTGCTTGATCCAGTTGTTCCACAGCGTGTTGCTCATGATGTCCACACGCTTCGCCTGGCACACGCGAGCCTGCCACACTTTCAACCCATCTACAGGGTCTCCCCGCCAGGTCCGGCGATCCTTCCAGATGCGCTCGATGCCAATGTCACCCTCTATCAGGTCTGATACCACGGTGATGGGCTGCCCGATACGCCGCACCTCGTCCTTCACTTCCTCAATGCGCAGCTCCAGAGGCTCGCCACCAAGGAAATCCCACAGCAACTGAAGCACGCCCACAGCAATGAACGTAACCGCGAACTCCAGGAGTATCTCGCTCCAGAACGGCGAGGGAGACTGGAGCAAGATGGCAAGCAAGACGACGGTGATGCCCAGGACCAGGAAGAAGGCCAGCTTGGTCCGGTATGTGGGCTGTTCAAGCGTCTGGCGGAACTTCGTCCAACGGCTCATAGTTCCTCTCAACAGATATCCGCTCGTCCCCCTTCGGTGAAAAACAGGTTCAACCAGGCACGCCCCCGCTCAGCGTCCTCACACAGTTCCCGCTCGGCGATTTCCCGCTCCCGCGTCGCTTTTTCCGCCATCTGGGCCAGTTTCTGCGGCACGCCGAACTCACGCACGAGCTGCTCGATGCGGCGGACATACCGCCGTCAGACGGACAGACCCTCGCTACCAGCATACGCCACTTCTCCTGCTGCTCTTCGCCCCCGTCCCGGGGGCGTCCGATGGAGTAAACCGCCGCGTCCAGCGCCTCACGCTCTGCCCTGGTGAATAACTTACCTGATGGCCTGTTTGGCCACATCCATGAACGCCTGGGCCTCACTCTCCAGCGTCTGCTGGTCGTGTTCCTCGCCGGCCCGAATCTTGAGCCGCAACTTGCTCTCGGTCCCCGAGTACCGCAGCGTGATGTCCACGTTATCGCCCAGGGCCTCCCGCAGCCGCTGAAGCGCTGCCTGCACCTCTGGAATCGTCTGTAGTGGCGGCTTGCTCGGGACGTCGATGTTGACCAAACATTCAGGGAACTCCCGGATACACGCACCCAGCACAGACAGACTCTGACCAGGTTCGCTTTGCGTCACCTGCAGCACCGCCAGGGCCGTGTAGATACCATCCCCCGTGGTCTGCCCGTCCCTCAATAGGATGATGTGGCCTGACTGCTCACCGCCCAGGGCGTAGTTCTCCTCAATCATGCGCTGCAGTACGAACCGGTCGCCGACGGAGGTCTCCTCCAATCGAATGCCCGCTTCCTCCAAGGAAGCTTTGAGGCCCCAGTTACTCATGGGGGTACTGACGACGGCATTGTTGGTCAGCCATCCCTGGCGCTTCATATCGCGGGCCAGGATGGCCAGCAGCGCATCCCCGTTGAGAAAACCGCCCTTCTCATCGACCAGCATCACCCGGTCGCCATCGCCGTCGAAAGCAACCCCGGCAAAGGCCTGCTCGCGCAAGACGGCGGCGCGCAAGGACTCGGGCCGAATGTATTCGTAGTGCTCGTTGATATTGATCCCATCGGGCGCGCTCTCCATCGCCACGACCTCAGCTCCCAGACGGTGGAAGACCTCCGGCGCGATGGCAGCAGTGGCCCCGTTGGCACAGTCCAGCACGATACGCTTGCCCTGCAGCAGGTTGTCTGCCCCCCACACGCCGACGAGATGATCCACGTATTCCTGCCGCCAGTCGCCTGCATCCCAGCTTCGACCAAGGCCCGTCGCGTCCGCGCCTCCAGATTCGAGATCGGCATCCAGTAACAGCCGCTCAATCTCGATTTCCGTCTCGTCAGGAATCTTGAACCCGTTCGCTCCAAAGACCTTGATACCGTTGTGATCGAACGGGTTATGCGACGCGGAAATCACGATGCCCAACTGGGCCCGGTACACGCGCGTCAGATAGGCCACGCCAGGCGTCGTGATGACTCCCGCCAGCATGACATCGACACCCTGCGACATCAGGCCAGCAGCCAACGCGCTCTCCAGCATACGACCGGACAGCCTGGGATCCCGACCGATCACGACCTGCGGCCGGATCACCCCATTGCGCCGCACCACCTGCGCCGCTGCCTGCCCCATCTTCAAGGCAAAATCGGCCGTCAGTGGCCAGCGGTTGGCCTGGCCACGGATGCCATCCGTTCCAAATAGCCTGGACATGGAATCCCTCTCTCCTCGGTCTACCTGGCTAGCTATAGGTCGTACTCACTGCGCAGCAAAGCCAGGTCCGCATCCAGCATCATGCGCACCAACTCCCTGAACGTGACCTTGGGCTCCCAGCCCAGGACGCGGCGGGCCTTACTGGCGTCCCCCACCAGCAGATCCACCTCCGCCGGACGCATGAAGCGGGGGTCCTGCTTCACGTACTGCCGCCAATCCAGATCCACGTACCCAAAGGCCTCCTCGCACAGCTCGCGAATAGAATGCGTCTCTCCGGTGGCGATGACGTAATCATCCGGCTCAGGCCGTTGAAGCATCATCCACATGGCATGTACGTAGTCACCCGCGTAGCCCCAGTCGCGCCGGGAGTCGAGGTTACCCAGGCGCAACTCGTCGTCAAGCCCTAACTTGATCCGGGCCACGCCGTGGGTGACCTTGCGGGTGACAAACTCGAGCCCTCGCCTGGGCGACTCGTGGTTAAACAGAATGCCGGAGGTCGCGTGCAGGCCATAGGACTCGCGGTAGTTGATCGTGATCCAGTGTCCGTAGACCTTGGCCACACCGTAGGGGCTGCGAGGATAAAACGGCGTCTGCTCACTCTGGGGCACCTCGCGCACCTTGCCGAACATCTCACTGCTGGACGCCTGGTAGAAACGGATATTCTCATCCACGGTACGGATGGCCTCGAGGACGCGGGTGACCCCCAAGGCGGTCACGCTGCCGGTGAAGACCGGCTGCTTCCACGAGGTAGGTACGAAGGACTGAGCGGCCAGATTATATAGCTCGTCAGGCCGGTATTCTCGCAGCACGTTGACCAGGGATACCTGATCCAGCAGGTCAGCAGAGGCCAGCGTGATCTCGTCCTGGAAGTGCTGGATGCGGGAGAAGTTGACGGTGCTAGAGCGACGCACCATCCCGATGACCTCGTACTCCTTTTCCAGCAAGAACTCGGCCAGATATGATCCATCCTGGCCGGTGATTCCCGTGATGAGTGCCTTAGGCATAAAAGATACCTCCGAAGAAAGTTTGCCTACCTGCCTACCTGCCCCCGCCAGTACTCCAGCGTGTCCCGCAGCGTCTGCTCGAACGGGATCTGAGGCTCCCAGCCAGTCCTGTAGTGGAACTTCTCCGAGCTGCCGTAGACCACCGGCACGTCCACAGGCCGGTAACGGGCCGGGTCGCGCTCGACGCGGATATCGGTCTTGGAATAGCTCAGGAGCGTCTCCAACAACCCGCGTACCGATTGGGCCTGCCCTGACGCCAGGTTGTACACCTCGCCCGATTCACCCTGGGTCACGGCCAGGTAGTAGGCCCGCACGATGTCCCGCACGTCGGTGAAGTCGCGGGCCACGTCCAGGTTGCCCACCTGCATCACCGGCTCTTGCAGGCCCGCCTCGACGCGGGCGATCTGACTGGCGAAGGCGGGGACGACAAAGCGAGGCGCCTGTCCCGGGCCAGTGTGGTTGAACGGGCGCACGCGTACGACAGGCACGCCGTAAGCCAGGTAATACTGAAAACCCAGGAAGTCCTGAGCGATCTTGCTGACGGCGTAGGGGTTGTTGGGTCGCAGTGGGCTGTCCTCAGTCTGGGGCAACTCCTCGGGCCTCGGCGCGCCGTACTCCTCATTCGAACCAACAACCAGCACCCGCACGTCCCGACCCGACCGTCGCACAGCCTCCAGCAGGTTCAACTCCGCGCGGATGTTATTCTCCAGCGTGTCCCAGGGGTCCGAGAATGAGGCAGGGACAAACGATTGAGCCGCCAGGTGGAAGATGTAGTCAGGCTGCACCTCGTCGACGAGCGCCCGCACCCCCTCCGGGTCACGCAGGTCGGCGTGCCTGAGCCGCAGGCACGGCTCCGGGGGCTGTGCCTCGACTTGCTGAGGGTAGACCGTACCCAACATTTCCCAGTCCGTATGCGCCAGGAGATAGGCACACAAATGTCTCCCGACAAAGCCGCCTGCCCCGGTGATCAGTGCTTGCAATGAGGCCCCCTTAACCAGTTCCCCATACAAGCCCGTTCTCTTTAACGTAGGAGGTCCCCGCGATGGGGACTTTGAGCGTCTTGTACCGGGAACCTAAAAGTCGTTGTATGGTCGCTCCCCTGATGGCGCGATTATACCGCACTTTCCTATCCATGCCAACCGATATATAATCCTGCGTATGACTCACCGCGCATTTCCACGCATTCGGATGCAGTTTATCCGCGCTCTGTGTACCTGCCTGTTATTCCCGCTTCTCGCCTGCCAAATCTGCCAGGTGAAGAGCGATCCCCCTCCCTCGCTCAACCGGGTGGCCGCCTGGCTGCCCACCTCATGGGACAGCGCGCGCGCCTGGGGTTCGTGGGAAGCCCACCGCATTCACATCCAGGAACTCTCGCCGGTCTGGTACCAGCTCGACGCCAGCGGCGACGGCTCGATCAACTGTTACGCCGGCGCGCGGGACGTGGCGCTGGTGGAGGCAGCGCACGCCCAATCCGCCCTGATCATCCCCTTGATCAACAACAGTTATGCCAGCACCGGCTTCGACCCCACGCCGGTCAGCACGATGATGTACGACCCAGACCGCCGCGCCGCCCACATCGCCGCGCTGGTGAACGAGACGCTGACCTACGATTACGACGGCATAGACATCGACTACGAATCACTCAACGGCTCAAACGACCGGTATGCCTTTAGCCTGTTCATCGAGGAACTGGCGGCGGCGCTGCACGACCAGGGCAAGCTGTTGTCCATCGCCGTGCACCCCAAGACGAGCGAGCCAGGGTCCTGGGACGGCCCCAAGGCGCAGAACTGGAAACGCATCGGGGCTGCCGTCGATCGATTCCGCGTGATGACCTACGGCTACCACTGGGGCACGAGCGAGCCCGGCCCCATCGCGCCAGTGTGGTGGATGGAGGATGTGATGGCCTTCGCCACCTCCGTCGTGCCCCCCAACCGCGTCTACATAGGGCTTCACTTCTATGGGCACGACTGGGTAGGCACGTCGAGCAGCAGCGTGGTGTGGGAGGACGTGCAGGCGCTGATCAGCGGGTATGGCGCGATGCCCCAGTGGCAAGACGCGGACGCGGGGGGACGTGCGGTGGCGGAGCCATGGCTCACCTACACCGACAGCGCAGGGCAGGCCCACGAGGTGTGGTACGCAAACGGGGCCAGCATCGCGGCGCGGCTGGGGTTAGTGCGCCAGTATGGGTTGGGCGGCATCGCGGTGTGGCGACTGGGCGGTGAGGATCCGGGGAATTGGGAAGCGATCGCGACGACGCTTCATCCGACAGGGATTGTGTATCTGCCGCTCATTCATAGGTGAGCCACGCTTGGGTTAGCGGTCACCGAACCTCCCACTTCGTAGGGGGCCTGACTTGGACACGCGTGGGCTAGCGGTCACGGAACCCCCCACTGCGTGGAGGGCTTGGCAGAATGTTACTCTTTCACCCCACGGGAGAACAGCCAGCGCACAAGCCTGCGTACCCACGAACGCAACGCGGCGAAACGGTAGCGCAGTCCATACAGGGCACGCTCCCAGCGCGAGAGCGGCGCAGGTGGCAGGGGCACACTCCAGCGAATGGCAGCCGCCCCCCAGGTCAGCCCCGCGCCGAATCCCACACATACCACCAGGTCATCCCGTCGAATGCGATCCTGCTCCGCTGCCTCGCACAGGGCAATCGGGATGGAGGCTGCCGAGGTATTGCCGTACCGCTCCAGGTTGCTAAAGACGGCCTCTGACGATAAGCCCAGCGATCGGGCCGAAGCCTCGATGATCCGCTGATTGGCCTGGTGAGGAATGACGAGACTCAAATCAGCCAGGGTCAGATTCGCCTGCTCCAGCACCTGGCGCGTGGCAGCCGGCATCACGCGCACCGCGAAGCGAAAGACCTCACGCCCCCGCATCCTCAGATAGTGCAACCCCTCAGCCACGGTGCGGTGGGAGGGCGGCTGCTTACTCCCCCCGGCCGGCAGGCACAGCAGATCACCCCCGGAGCCGTCCGCGCCAAGCACCGTGGAAAGAACGCCGCCTTCGGCACCGTTAGCCTGGAGGAGTACGGCACCAGCCCCGTCACCGAAGAGCACACAAGTGGCCCGGTCAGCCCAATCGGTGATCCGGGAAAGCGTCTCTGCGCCGATGACGAGCACGTTCTGGTACACGCCGGCCGCGATCAAGTTGGCTCCCACGCTGAGCCCGTAGACGAAGCCGGAGCAACCCGCCGAGAGATCGAAGGCCGCCGTGCTTCTTGCACCCAAGGCATTCTGAACCAGGCAAGCCGTGGCCGGAAACGCATGGTCGGGGGTAACGGTGGCGACGATGATCAGATCCAGTTGAGATGGCTTGAGTCCCGCTACCTCCAGCGCCTGCCGGGCAGCCCGAATCGCCATGCTGGCCGTCGTCTCTCCGTCGCTGACGACGTGCCGCTCGACGATCCCGGTGCGGGTGCGAATCCAGTCGTCGGACGTATCCACCAACCGGGTCAGATCGTCGTTGGTCAACACACCCGGGGGCACGTACTTCCCCCACCCGACGACGTGCGCATGGATACTCATGCCGCATCCCAGCGCTGGAAGATCAGGCAACCGTTGTGCCCACCAAAGCCGAAGGAGTTGGAGAGCGCCACGTTGAGTTCCATCCGCCGCGCCTGATTGGGGACGTAGTCCAGGTCACACTCCGGGTCGGGATGCTCGTAGTTGATGGTGGGGTGCACCCAGCCGGCCTCCAGGCTCTTGAGGCACGCGATGGCCTCGACCGCACCGGCTGCGCCCATCAGGTGGCCCATTATGGACTTGGTGGAGCTGACAGCCATGCGGTCCGCATGGGACCCGAAGACGGTGCGAATGGCCCGGGTCTCGGTGCGGTCGTTGAGGGGGGTGCTGGTGCCGTGAGCGTTGATATAGTCCACCGCCTCGGGCGCAAGCCCGGCGTCACGGAGCGCCAGGGCTATCGCGCGAGCCGCACCGGCTCCCTCTTCGTCAGGCGCTGTGATGTGAGCGGCGTCGGCGGTCGCCCCGTAGCCGACGAGTTCAGCGTAGATGCGGCCTCCACGCCGCCGAGCGTGCGCCAAGCTCTCCAGCACCAGGACGCCCGCTCCCTCACCCATGACGAAGCCATCTCGTTCGGCATCAAAGGGACGACTGGCACGCTGGGGCTCGTCGTTGCGAGTGGACACCGCGCCCATGTTCTTGAAGCTGGATAGAGAGAGCGGTGCGATGACCGCCTCACTCCCGCCACAGATCATCACCTCCGCGTGCCCCCGCCGGATCACCTCCGCCGCCTCCCCGAGGGCGTGGGAGCCCGTGGCACAGGCAGAGGCCACGCAGATATTGGGGCCTCGCAGACCGTAGGTGATGGCGACGGTAGCAGAGGCGGCGTTGGGCATCATCATCGGCGCCATGAAAGGGCTCACACGGTGAGGACCGGAGGTCTGAAGGACGTCGTAGTTCTCCAGCAAGGTCAGGATACCGCCGATGGCGGTCCCGATAAGCACACCGGTGGTTCGTTGCAGGCCATCGCCAAACGCCAGCCCAGCGTCGGCGATGGCCTGACGGGCAGCTTCCAGGGCAAAGAGAGTGAAGCGGTCGTTGCGACGGGCTACCCTGCGGCCAAAGAGCGCCACTGGATCAAAGTTCTTGACCTCGCCAGCGATTCGGACGTCCATGCCGGAAGCATCAAAGGTGGTGATGGGACCGATGCCACTGCGTCCGGCCAGGAGCGCTTCCCACATCGCCGGTACGTCATCCCCCAGGGGAGTGACCGCGCCGAGACCGGTGATCACAACACGCCGTTTCATGGTGTCCCTCCAGAACTGCCCCTCACCCCACCCCTCCCCCTGGCAGGGGGAAGGAGTGCACGGATAAACTGCATCCGACGGTTATCTAGAGGGAATAACACCGTTGGGAGGAAAACGTCACGCTTCAAAACCAAAGCCCCCGGCCATAAGGCCGGGGGCTGTCTACGCATTACATCTCTATCACACGTCCAGGTTGCGCACCTCTTTCGCGTGGGTCTGGATGAAGCGCTTGCGGGGCGGAACGCTGGAGCCCATCAGCATGTCGAAGGTGCGATCGGCCGCCGCGGCATCCTCGATGGTCACTTGCAGGAGGGTGCGGTTCCCTGGGTTCATGGTCGTCTCCCAGAGCTGATCTGGGTTCATCTCACCCAGGCCCTTGTAACGTTGAAGGTTGACCTTCTGCCCCTTCAGTTCCTCGAAAACCGCCTCCCTCTCTGCCTCGGTGTAGACATAGCTGGCTTTCTTACCCGCGCTGATGCGATACAGCGGTGGCTGGGCGATGAACAGATGTCCATCCTCGACGAGCGGCTGCATGTAGCGGAAGAAGAAGGTCAGCAGCAACGTTACAATGTGAGCGCCATCGACGTCAGCATCACACATCAGTACCACGCGATTGTAGCGCAGGTTGCTGAGGTCGAACTGATCGCCGATGCCACATCCCAGGGCCGATATGAGCGCCTGCACCTCTCTGTTGTTGAGGACCTTGTTCAGTCGCGCCCGCTCGGTGTTGAGGATCTTGCCCCGCAGCGGGAGAATGGCCTGGAAGTGACGGTCACGGCCCTGCTTGGCACTGCCGCCAGCGCTGTCTCCCTCGACGATGAACAACTCCGTCTTGTTGGGATCGCGCTCGGAGCAATCGGCCAGCTTGCCGGGCAAGGTCAGGCTCTCCAGCGCGCT
>Ga0180431_10005222_pt1 | contig 15873 bp, 7 predicted proteins | sample SS_ome_11_FD_132459 | JGI IMG/M metagenome (GOLD analysis project Ga0180431, IMG submission 132459) | Hypersaline lake sediment archaeal communities from the Salton Sea, California, USA - SS_1_MS_1 metaG | ecosystem: Environmental > Aquatic > Non-marine Saline and Alkaline > Hypersaline >... | reverse complement strand
GTTTCCGTTCATCAAGGGAGAGCCCGAAACGGCCCTGGCGGACCTGAATTCCATCGTCATCACGGAAGAGACGGCCAGGCGCTACTTCGGCGATGAAGACCCGATGGGCCAGGTTCTTCATATTGCGCAGAATGATGCCGATTTTACGGTAACGGGTGTGATCGAAAATATCCCTAGTAACTCCCACCTCCAATTCGACCTGGTGGCACGCATCGAGCTGATGGGACAGAGGAGGCTGGAGAGCTGGGAATTTACAGGGTATTCTTACGTCATGCTTTACCCCGGCGTATCGGCCGAACAGGTCAATCAGAAGGTGGCGAGCTTCTACAGAGACTTTATAGATCCCGAGGTGACTGCAAAACTGGTTCTGCAGCCACTGACGCGAATTCATCTGTACGCATCGGGTAAGGGGGACCTTGTAAAACAGGTGACCCTTTTTTCTATAGTGGCTGTTTTTATCCTGTTGATTGCCTGTGTTAATTTTATGAGTTTGAGCTCGGCCAGGTCGGTCCGACGTGCCAAAGAAGTCGGCATGAGAAAAGTAACGGGCGCAACACGGGCGGCGTTGATAAAACAGTTCCTGGGTGAATCTATCCTGTTTTCGTATCTGGCGCTCGTGCTCGCCATGATGCTCGTGGTGATGATCTTGCCTGCATTCAATCGATTCACGGGCAAGGCGTTAAGCCTGTCCGTCAGTGGTACCGGATTGGTCTGTTTTTTGTTTTGTTTGGCACCTCTCACTGGGCTCCTGGCAGGGAGTTATCCTGCATTCGTCTTATCCTCTTTTCGGCCAGCTCTGGCGGTGAAGGGCCAGTCGGATTCTGTTTTAAAAGGTTCTTTGTTTCGTAAAATACTCGTCGTTTTTCAGTTTTCCATATCGATTGGACTGATAATATGTACGATCATCGTTTACGGCCAGATTCGCTTGATTCAGAATAAGAACTTGGGATTCGAAAGAAATTGTGTGATCACGCTACGGAACAATTCCGATTTGGTGCGACAGTATGAGGCTTTCAAGCATACGCTCCTGACCCAACAGGGTGTTTTAAACGTCACAGCCGCTGCGACCCGTCCGACGGATGTAGGACAAAGGATACGGATCGACTGGGAAGGCCATCAGGACGATGAGATGCTGCTTACGAGCTATACGGTTGTGGATTACGATTTCTTCGATACGTTTGAAATGGAACTCGTGCAGGGCAGGCGTTTCTCGAAAGATTTTATAACCGATGAGACCGAGGCCTGTATCATCAACGAAACGGCACTGAAAACAATGAACCTGGAGGCTCCTTTAGGCAAATCCCTCTATTTTAATCATCCGGCGCTCGACGAACCATCGCGGCATTTAAAGATTATCGGGATTGTGAAGGATTTCCATTTTCGCTCCATGCATAAAGAAATCGGGCCGTTCCTGTTTCGAATATACAAGCCCTGGTGGAGCTATATATTCGTGAAGATCGCAAGCGAGGACATACAGGAATCCGTGAACCGCATACACCGCGTCTTTCATGAATTCGCACTGGATTATCCGTTCCAGTTCCAATTCATGGATGAGGCATTTAATGATCTTTATCAGTCTGAAAGACGGTTGAGTCAGTTTTTAAACGTGTTTGGCTTCTTGGCCATCTTCATCTCCTGCCTGGGCCTGTTTGGTCTTGCATCGTACACGGCAGAGCAGAAAACGAAGGAGATCGGTGTTCGGAAAGTATTGGGAGCCTCTGTGTCCGGCGTTGTCCTTCTGTTGTCCAAGGAATTCACAAAGTGGGTTGTTATCGCGAATCTCATCGCATGGCCCGTCGCTTACCTCTTCATGCGACGTTGGCTACAGGATTTTGCTTATCGCGTCGAACTGCGAATAGACATGTTCATTATTGCCGCTCTGTTGGCTATGGTCATCGCTTTCCTGACCGTCAGTTATCAGGCAGTGAAAGCCGCTCTGGCAAATCCGGTAGATTCGTTGAAGTACGAATGAATAGCGGGACTTCGCATACGAGGTTGTTCAAATGACAGAAAGATATAGAGGTTGTTCTATTGAACAGGAAGCCCAATGGAGGCTTGAGCGTCATTCCAGTGAGGGGAAATAATGGGTAAGCATCTGCCAAAATTCTCAAAATGGTTCCTCAGGCGATTCCTGCTATCCTACAGCAAGTCGTCGGCTCTGGGCGACTTGGAAGAGGAGTTCGAACTGCTCGTCCAAGAGGTCGGCTTAAGGCGTGCCAAACACTGGTATCGGTGGCAGGTCCTGAAGTCGCTGCCGTCCCTCGTTCACCATATCCTATTCTGGAGGATAACGATGTTCAGAAATTATATCACCATTGCCATGCGCACACTGAAAAAGCACAAAGGCTATTCTCTCATCAATATTCTGGGGCTAGCCGTCGGACTAGCCTGCTGCATATTTATACTCCTTTACGTTCTTTTTGAACTGAGCTTCGACACGTACCATCAGGATGTGGACCGAATCTACATGGTTGGCATCACGAGTCAATCGGATAAAGGCCGCGAGATGACCATCGGAAATATGGCGCTCACCATACCCACTCTCAGGGAGCGGTATCCTCAAGTGACGCTCGCTGCACGTTTAAACACCGACCGGATTACACAGGTCTCTGCCGGCGATAACGTCTTCAAGGAACAAGGATTATGGCACGCCGACCCGGATATTTATAAAATCTTGACGATCCCGTTCGTTCAGGGCAATCCCGAGACCGCGTTGGAAAGACCCCAGACGATTGTCCTGACAGAAGAGATGGCATTGAAATACTACGGTCGTAAGAATCCCGTGGGTGAAACGATCAAAGTGGGGGATACCGAATTCGAAGTCACCGGGATCCTTCAGAATGCGCCTGCGAACACAGACATGCATTATGATATGATCATGTCGTGGAAGACGATCGAAGATGATGAACACTATAGTACATGGAATGCCCTTGTTCGAGCCACTCATTGTTTTATTAAGCTGAAGTCCGGCGTGGATGCAGATGCGTTTGAAAACCAGGTCAAAGAGCTTCCCGACGAGTTCGTGGGCGAAGAACTGGCCAAGATGGGGACGGTCTACCGGTATTTTTTATTCCCCTTCAAAGATCTTCATCTGACATCCTTCACCGGAGGTATGGCAAAGCCCTCGACGAATCTGATTTATGTGTATGTGTTCTCGGCCGTCGGTATGCTGATCCTGCTCATCGCATGCATGAATTTTATGAACCTGAATACGGCACGCTCGGCCAGCCGCTGTTGCGAGGTCGGAATGCGCAAAGTCATCGGTGCCCAGCGGAGACAGATCATCTGGCAGTTCCTGGGAGAATCCGTATTGATCGCCTTCATCGCCCTGGTTGTGGCTGTTGGCTTGGTGCTCCTGATGATGCCGATTTTCAATGATTTGGCTCGAACGCAATTTACAGCGTCCAGCTTGGTTCAGGCAAAAATACTCATGGGCTTCATGGGACTCATCTTTTTCGTGGGCCTGGCCGCGGGGAGTTACCCGGCTTTTTTCCTTTCATCGTTCAAACCGATAGCTGTCTTTCGATCCTCGCTCACGGCGGGTATGCGTGGCCGATGGATGCGGCAAATCCTCGTTGTCGGCCAGTTTGGCATCTCCATCACCCTGATTGTAGCGACCCTTATCGTTTACCGCCAGATTCTGTACATGAAGAACCGGCCCCTGGGATTCGATAAGGAACAGAAGCTCGTGATTACGTTGAAAAGCTGGGAGATGATCACAGAGAATTACGAGACGGTCAAGAATGAATTCTTACGTCACCCATCGGTACTGAACGCAACGGCTGCCTCCGGCGTGCCTGGTAGTATGATTAACCGAACCTGGATTTATCCTTCGGGTGAGGAAGCGGAGAAGGGCAGGGCGTTTCGGAGTCTTCGTTGCGACCATGATTTTCTGAAGGTTTACGACGTCGAATTGATGGCTGGAAGACATTTTAATAAAGAAATTGCGACAGATACTTACAGTGCCATTATTATCAATGAAGCAGGCGTGAAGGTATGGGGCTGGCGTTCACCGGACGAAGCCATCGGTAAGTTGCTTTGGGAGCGTCGCTATCCCATCATCGGTGTGGTAAAAGATTTTCACTGGTGGGGCCTTCAGAGGGAGATCGAACCCTTGCTCGTCCGGGTTGCTCCCGATCTCTTTCGGTCGATTTCTCTCACGGTGAACACCACCGATCTTCAGGAAACGCTCGGCTTCCTGGAAAAGACGTACCAAGAGCTTTTTCCTGGAGATGTATTCGAGTATTTTTTCGTCGATACGAATTTTGACCTTCAATACCAGTCTGAAGAGAGGCTGGTCAGCATTTTCCGAGTGTTTACGATCCTGGGTCTTTTCATCGCCTGTCTCGGCCTGTTTGGAATGGCCTCGTTCATCGCAGAGCAGAGGACAAAAGAAATCGGCATTCGTAAAGTCCTGGGAGCTCCCGTTTCTCGAATCATCGTCCTGCTGACGAAAGAGTTTGTCAAATGGGTGCTCATCGCCAATATCGTGGCATGGCCTTTGGCATATTATGCGGGTGAGAGATGGCTGCAGACTTTTGCGTACAGGATGAAAATGGGATGGGAGCTGTTCCTCGTTGCCGCTGTCCTGGCGTTTGTGATCGCGGTCGTGACCGTCAGTTATCAAGCGATGAAGGCAGCAGCGGTAAACCCGGTGGATTCTTTGAGGTATGAATAGTTCGTAAACCATCGCATGTACAAAAGGCTCCTATGGAGCCTTTTTTTATTTTGGTTGTAACTTTTTTCCGATTTATATGTATAAGAAATTAAGACAAATCACAGAAAGCATCGATTGCGAAACGTGCAATCCTTTTTTTATGAATATATGTCTAAAAAAGTAAGACAAATCCTTGGAGGTCCTCTGTGAAACTTTTATCGCGTAATGAAGAGATCGTCCTTTTAGCCATCTTGAGACTCAAACAGAACGCGTATGGTGTGACGATTCGAGAGCAGGTGTCAGAAGCTACGGGACAGGATTGGTCGTTCGGACAGATTTATGTGCCCTTGGACAAGCTCACGCAGAAGGGCTTTGTGATCAAAACCCTCAGCGAGCCCACATCGCAGCGGGGGGGAAGGAGCAAATGCATGTATACCTTGTCATCCACAGGGAAACAGGCGCTGAAAGAAATCCGTCAGATTCAGGACTCCCTATGGGATGGGATTCCCGAATATGCGTTTGATTGAACGGACAATATCAGCCGACAAAGGTATGGGTGAGCCATGGACAAAAGGATGAGAGAAAGATCGTGTCCGCCGCGACTGGCCGAGTGGTTGTTCAGGATATTTTTACGTAAGGATGATCGCTTCCACCGGTTGGGGGATTTTGAGGAGGTGTTTCACACGGTCTTCGTGTCCGAAGGCCGATTCAGAGCGTGGCGATGGTACTGGCAGCAGATTGTGCGTTCAGTGCCGGAATTGGCTATGAATTCATTTTATTGGAGTGCAGCCATGTTGAATAATTATACAAAAATCGCAACACGGAATCTGAAGAAGTCAAAAGGGTACTCGTTCATCAATATTTCGGGACTAGCCATCGGCATGGCGTGCTGCCTGCTCATCGTCCTCTATATTCAGGATGAATTGAGCTATGACACCTTTCACCTAAATGCGGATCGTATTTTCCGAATCGTGGCGAGTTCGTCGGAAGACGGCATTCCCACCAATGCAAACGGCATTTTTGGCACAGGACCGGCATTAAAAAAAGATTTTCCTGAAGTACAGGATTACGTCCGAATTCGTAGAATGGGACAAGGTACAAAACGCTATGTGGGATACGGAGATCGAAAATTCTATGAAGAATGGTTTTTCTTTGCGGATCCCAACATTTTCACCATGTTCACATTCCCTCTGATCCGGGGAGATGCAGAGAAGGCTTTAACAGAACCCAACGCCATTGTCATCACAGAAACCATGGCTAAAAAGTATTTCGACAACGAAGATCCCATGGGGAAGACACTGAAAACAGATCCCTACAATTCTGGTGAAATGATGCTTTTCCAGGTCACGGGTATCGCGAAGGATGTTCCTCAAAATTCGCATTTTCATTTCGATTTTCTGGCGACCTATAGTAATCAGAAAGAGGATCTGACGTCATTCAACGGTTTCATGCAGAACTTCACATATATACTGCTCGATGACGCCTCCTCGGCAAATGTGCTGGAATCGAAATTATTAGACTTCCTCAAACGGCATTGGCGGGAGGATCCCTACTATACAAACCATCTGCAGCCCCTGAAGGACATTCGGCTCGATTCCCATCTTCGATCGGAGATCGAACCGAATGGAAATATCGCATATATTTACGTGTTTTCCATTGTTGCTGTATTTGTGCTGACTATCGCCTGCATCAATTTTATCAATCTGTCCACGGCACGCTCCGCGAAACGAGCCAAAGAAGTGGGCCTGCGCAAGGTTGTGGGCGCACAGAGAAAACAGCTCATGGTGCAGTTTCTGGATGAATCCATCCTGGTGAGCTTTCTGGGCGGGGTGTGCGCCATCGTGCTGGTTGCCCTTCTCCTGCCCGTTTTTAATTCCATTTCGGATAAAACAGTCACACTTCATTTCCTATTGCGATTAACGCCATTGGCCGCTCTGTTAGGCATTGTGGTAATCGTGGGATTCATCTCCGGAAGTTATGTTTCTTTCGTTCTCTCTTCTTTCGCACCGGTCCAAACGATAAAGGGTGTATCCAGTGCAGGTGGGGGGAAAAGAAGGCTCAGGGAAGGGTTGGTCATCTTTCAGTTCGTGCTCTCCATTATCATGATTATCTGCACACTGACCGCGCAAAAGCAGATTCGTTTTATTACAAGCCGGAGCACCGGATACCATCGTGATGAAATTCTCGTCATTCCATTAAACAAAGATGTACGAGCCGGTTATATGGCTGTCCGAAATGAACTCTTGAAGAGTCCAACAATCCACAACACCACGACTTCATCCTATGTGCCCACGCGCGGGAGTTTTCACAACGGCGTCACTTTTGAAGGCAGGGACGAAGTCCTCACACAGGTACTCTATTTCATCGATAAGGAATTTGTGGATACATATGGAATTCAAATTCTGGAAGGACAAGACATCATAAGCGAAACAATCGATCCGTCGCATTCGGAATTCTTAATCAGCGAATTGACTGTGACTGAAGCGGGTTACGATTCTCCATTAGATGCATTAGGTAAACAGGTCCGATATAGAAATGTCCAGGGTGTAATCAACGGTGTGGTTTCAAATATCAATTTGTATTCATTTCACAAAGAACCCTGGGCCATGGTCTTTTTTGTCACACCTATTGAATACCATAACTATCTGTCCATTCGTCTTGACGCGAATCGATACGGTGAAGCAATGGCTCATATACAAAATGTCTGGAAAAGGCTGATTCCCGATTATCCCCTCGTGTATTTTTTTCTGGATGCTAGTTTTGAGAAAATGCATCGGGCCGATGCAAGGTTGGGCGTCATATTCCGCTATTTTGGCTTAATGGCCGTTATCGTAGCCTGCATGGGGCTTTTCGGCTTGGCATCGTTCTCTGCGGAACAGAAGACCAAGGAAATCGGGATTCGAAAAGTTTTGGGTGCTCCGATCATCAGTGTTTATCTCCTTTTGGCGAAATCTTTCATGAAATGGGTCCTTCTGGCCAATATTATTGCCTGGCCCTTGGCCTACCTGGTGATGAAGCAGTGGCTCGATAATTTTGTTTATCGGACTCGACTGGACCTGTGGATTTTCATGGCGTCCGGCCTGGCGTCATTCACGGTAGCCCTGCTGACGGTGAGCTGGCAGTCTATAAAAGCGGCAGTCACACGACCCACGGAGAGTCTGAAGTATGAATAAAGTCAGAGGCAGCAGGAAGAAGGCGGGGGATAATGGGCGATAGCCGGACTTTAAAAGAATCCCGAACCCGATCGCCGATGGTGGCGGAGAGGCTACTCCGCCTCTGCCTGAAGCGGGAGGATCGGTTGCATCGCCTGGGTGATTTTGAAGAGATGTTCCAGACTCTCGTCGAATCCGAAGGCCGATTTGCAGCGTGGCGATGGTACTGGTGGCAGGTAATGCGGTCATTACCAGAAATGATTAAACATTCCATGTTTTGCGGAGGATCCATGTTCAAACATTATGCTAAAATTGCGTTGAGGCTCATCCAGAGGCACAAGGGTTATTCTTTTATCAATATCGCTGGCCTTTCTGTGGGTATGGCCTGCTGTCTGCTCATCATCCTCTACATACAGGACGAACTGAGCTATGATGCCTTTCATGTGAACGCGGATCGGCTTTTTAGAGTCGTAACCAGCACCTCTCAGGACGGCATTCCTACCAACGCCATCAGTGCATTCGGAATAGGGCCGGCTTTTAAACAAGACTTTTCCGAAGTAGTCGATTATGTCAGACTTCGGATGATGGGCCAGGACACGAGATTGTATATTTGTCACGGCGACCGCAAATTTTATGAAGAACGGTTTTTCTTTGCGGATCCCCACATTTTTACCATGTTCACTTTTCCGCTCCTGCAGGGTGATGGTAAGAATGCTTTGTCAGAGCCCAACTCTATTGTGATTACAGAGGCCATGGCGGAGAAGTATTTCGGACAGGAAGATCCCATGGGGAAGATCCTCGAAGTCGACCCCTACAACACCGGAGAGATGATGGTTCTCCATGTGACCGGCATCGCTGAAAATGTTCCGGGTAATTCTCATTTTCATTTTGACTTTTTGGCGTCTTACATGAATCAGAAAGAGGATGTGACACGGTTCGATGGTCTCCCTTTAAATTATACCTACGTGCTCCTTAAAGACGCCTCTCAGGCTGTCGAACTGGAATCCCGATTGCCTGATTTTGTTCATCGACACTTCCGGGAGGATTCCTGGTATACCAATCACCTTCAGCCTTTGCGGAAGATTCGGCTCCATTCCCATCTTCGCTCAGAGGTTGAACCAACGGGGACAATGGCTTCCGTTACCATCTTCTCTTTAGTGGCTGTTATCGTGCTTATTATCGCCTGTATCAATTACATCAATCTCTCCACGGCCCGATCCCTCAAACGGGCCAGGGAAGTAGGTTTGCGCAAGGTTGTTGGTGCCCGGAGAAAACAACTCATCGGGCAGTTCCTGGGCGAATCACTCCTGATCAGTCTTTTGAGTGGTCTTTTCGCTCTTTTTTTAACTGCGCTTTTTCTTCCGCTCTTTAATAATATTGCAGACAAGGAGGTAACGCTTGATTTTCTTGTCGGAGTTATCCCATTGGTATCCCTGATGAGTATTATCATTGTTGTGGGAATCGTATCTGGAAGTTATGTGGCCTTCGTACTCTCCGGTTTGACGCCGCTCCAGGTTTGGAAGAGTCTTTCATACTCGGACGGCTGGAAAAGAAAACTCAGGGAAGGAATGGTCATTCTTCAATTTTTTCTGGCCACCATCATGATCGTTGGGACGATAACCGCGACCAAGCAGATGCGGTTTATCCAGACTCACAACACGGGTTACCTTCGTGATGAAATCCTTGTCATCCCCTTAAATAGGGAAGCGAGGGCCGTTTACACGGCGCTTCGGAGCGAACTGCTGAAGTGCGCTGCCATCCACAATACCACCACATCGTCCCATGTGCCCACACGGGGGACGTTACACGATCCTGCTTCATTCGAGGGTGCGGAATACAACCTGACGCCTGTTTTTTATTTTATCGATAAAGAATTCGTCGATACGTACGGTGTCCAAATTCTATCTGGTACGGATTTTACTGGAGCTACGCCCAGTCCTTCCAATTCAGAATATTTGGTCAGCGAGCAGGCAGTTGCCGAGGCCGGGTATCCGAGTCCGCAGGAAGCTCTGGGTAAACGGGTTCAATGGAGGAGTAGGAGGGGGGAGTACAACGGCTTCATTGCCGGAGTCATCCATGATATGAATCTCTACTCTTTTCATAGGGCGGCTTACCCCATAATTCTGCAAATAGCACCGATACAGCAGCATCATTATCTATCCGTCCGTCTGGATGCCAATCGTTACGAAGAGGCACTCACGGCCATTCGCTCGGTATGGGAACGGCTGGTCCCCGATTATCCTCTGGATTATTTTTTCCTGGATGAGAGCTTCGAGGCGCTGCACCGTTCGGACAGGCGGCTGGGCGACATCTTCCGGTATTTCAGCACAACGGCGGTTTTCGTGGCCTGTTTGGGGCTTTTCGGCCTGGCCGTGTTCACGGCGGAACAGAGGACCAAAGAGATCGGAATTCGTAAGACACTGGGGGCTCCTATTATCAGTATCTATTTGCTTTTATCAAAATCGTTCGTGAAATGGGTTCTCCTGGCCAATGTGATCGCATGGCCCGTGGCTTTCTTCATGATGCGTCGGTGGCTTGATAATTTTGTTTATCGGACCCGCCTGGACTTCTGGATCTTCATGGCGTCCGGTCTGGCGTCATTGACGGTGGCCCTGCTGACGGTGAGCTGGCAGTCTATCAAGGCAGCTACGACCAATCCGATGACAGCCCTGCGGTACGAATAATCGATATCTCCACAATATATTCGATCTTGTAGAAAACCGTCGTATCTTGATAGGCCGGCATTTAATCGGATTGAGCATCATTCCATTTTATTTCTTTCAATTTTTATGAAACATATCATCCTCCTGGTCGTACAATCATATGTTCCCAGTAATTAGAAAGAAATAGTTGGGGAGAGTAACGATGAAAACCATCACCCGTAAAGAAGAACTGATTCTGCTCTCGATCTTTACGCTCAAGGAAAATGCATACCTGATTGCCATCCAGGATTATTTGGCGGAAGTGACCGGCAAGAAAGTCTCGCTGACATCGGTTCATTTGCCATTGAGCCGGCTCGAGAAAAATGGTTTGATTGAGTCCAGATTCAGCGAGGCCACGGCTGTTCGAGGTGGGAGGAGGAAGAAGATTTATAGGATGACACGTGCCGGACTGGAGGCATTGGAGGCGTATAAAAAATTGAGTGATACGCTATGGGCAAATTATTCGAAATTAGCCCCTCGATAGGATGTCCATGAAAAGGTGTCCGGCAAACGACAATATATCCAAATCGGCAAGGCCAGCCATGGGAAGAAAGAAACCATATCCGACATTTTTCGACGCTATCCTCGAACGTATCGTTCCGCCGACTGACCGGGAGTCTCTGGCCGGGGATTTTGCGGAAACCTTCGATCGCATGGCAAAAACGTCGGGTATCGTGCGAGCTTACGCATGGTATATTCTGTGCATTCTCCGATTAATACCAGCATTCCTGTTGAACTCCTCTCGATCGAGTTTGGTCATGTTCCGTAATTACATGAAGGTCGCATCCAGAACCATACGACGACACAAGGGATATTCTTTCATCAACATGGCCGGACTGTCTGTGGGTATGACCTGTTGCATCCTGATGCTGCTCTGGGTGCAGGACGAGATGAGCTGGGACCGATTCCACGAACACGGTGATGAGATTTACCGCGTTATCGCCCGGCAGCAGACAAAGGACGAGACAATCCTTAACGCCAGAACACCCGACCCGCTGCTTCCGGCTCTTCTGCAAAGTTATCCTGAAATCATCGACGGCATCCGATTCCAGGGATTCAGCGGCTGGTCGGTGACGGCCAACGGAAAGTCGTTCACCAACGATGACCTGGGTACGGCCGATCCTTCGTTCTTCAGGATGTTCTCGTTCACGTTCATCCACGGCGATGCGAAAACAGCCCTGGATGATCGCTATTCGATCGTATTGACCGAAAGTATGGCAAGGAAGTATTTCGGCGACGTCGATGCCATGGGCAAGATCGTTGATATCGGTCTGACGTTTAAAGTCACAGGGGTTATCGAGGACGTACCCGAGAATTCGCATATCCATTTCGACGGTATCTTTCCCATCATCAACATGGAAGACTGCTGGGAGGAAGATTTTACGGATTGGGATCGCATCGCCTTCTATACGTACGTTCGACTCCATCCCGATGCCTCGGCGGATGACGTCCAGCAAAAAATGGCGAACACGGTCCGGGGTCATCATTCGGAATCGAATATCAAGAGCCTCTTCCTGCAGCCACTGCATCGCGTTCACCTTTACTCCAAGTACCAGTGGGATTTGGACAATTACAAACAAGGGAACATAACGTATGTGACCATTTTTGCGGTAACCGCCATCTGCATCCTGATCGTGGCATGCATCAACTTCATGAACCTGGTCACGGCCCGTGGAGGAACTCGGGCCAAGGAAATCGGCATGCGGAAGGTGACAGGCGCGCATCGAAAGAACATTATCGTACAATTCTTTAATGAATCATTACTCCTGGCCTTCTTATCTCTAATCATCGCCGTTTTTCTAGCTATGATGTTTCTTCCCATGTTCAACGACTTAACCGATAAATCGTTGACTGTCACTTCGGGTGAGGGCGGTTGGTTTATTCTCGGGCTGGGTGTCATCACACTCTTCACTGGGATTGTGTCGGCCAGTTATCCGGCGTTTTTTCTCGCTGCGTTTCAACCTGTCAAGATACTCAAAGGATCGTCTTCTGTGACACCGGGGAACCGGTCAGTTCTCAGAAAAATCCTGGTTATCATCCAATTCTGGCTGACGTCCCTTCTTATTATTGGAACCATCGTTGTTTACCGGCAAGTGCACTTCATGTTGCACAAAGACCTGGGGTTCGAAAAGGAGCATGTCCTCTATTTTCCTGCGGGTGCCGCCGAACACGAGTGGCCTGCCATGAGGCAAGCGCTTCTTCAGAATCCCCGCATTCATCATGCGACGAATTCCTATCCACCCAACGGAAGGCCCTGGGCCATCACGGATATCGATTGGGAGGGAAAGTTGCCCGAGGAACAGATTGTGATGTATCCATACAGTGTGGATGTTGACTATCTCAGCACCTTCCAGATGGAAATGGCTGCCGGACGATTCTTTTCCGGGCATCTGGCCACGGATTCGGCGGCTTATGTCATCAATGAATCTGCGGCCCGAGCCATGGGCATGCGCACACCCGTGGGAAAACGGTTTTCATGCCAGGGCAGGGAAGGCACGATTATCGGTGTTATCCGAGATTTTCATCAAAGCTCGCTGCACGGTGAGATCGAGCCCCTGGTTTTGGCACTGTGGCGGGGAGGTCCGTATACGTGTGTCAAGATCGATTCGGAAGATGTGCCCGGTACACTGGCCTACATCGAGGACATCTGGTATCGTTTTGCTGCTGAAGATCACCCGTTCCAGTACGAGTTCCTGGATCAGAGCATCGATCGCTTCTATCAAAACGAGAAGAAGCTGGTCACGATTGTTCAGTATTTTACGGTACTGTTAATCTTTATTGCCTGCCTTGGATTATATGGTTTGGCCCTGTTCACGGCTGAACAGCGCACAAAAGAGATCGGTATACGCAAAGTGTTGGGTGCTTCCTTGTCCAGAATTATCGTGATGTTATCCGAAGAACTGACCAAGTGGGTGTTGGTGGCGAACGTGATTGCCTGGCCCGTGGCATACGTACTCATGCGCCGGTGGTTGCAGAGTTTTGCCTATCGGACTGAATTAGGCTGGTGGATTTTTGTGCTGGCAGGAGGAGTGGCTATGGTCGTCGCCCTGGCTACGGTGAGTGTTCAAGCCGTGAAGGCCGGTTTGTCGAATCCTGTGGATTCACTCAAGTATGAATAAACGGTGAGGTTTTCACGGTAAGGTTATCCTCACAGCAAGAAGGAATAAGTACGGGACTCCCGCACTCCGTGATCCGCGACGGGAGTCCCTTTATCATTCTGGTAACGATGGATTAGAACCTGCCGATGGAGGCCATCGGTTCGCCTTCATTCATCGGCGGCGTGGCGATGATATACAGAACGATTCCATCGAAAGGAGCCCGGGCTTCCTGAATGGTGTTTCCGAAGAAATCGGTCAGATAGCCGATGAGCTCTCCCTCCTGAACATGACGTCCACGGCTCGACAGGGGGTAAAACATACCTTCATGCTCGGCCCGGATAATCTGGTATTCCTTTACCCAGACGGATTCGCCCACGAGTTCCGGTTTCCCATCCATCATCTTCAAGTGCTTCAGAATATTGTATGTTCCCCGGATGACCCGGACGATGTCCTCCTCGTCGGTCCTGCCCAGCTTTCCAGACTCGATGGTGATGGAGGGCTTACCCATCAGCAGGGCCGTGTTCCCGCAGTACACGGATTGGGAAAGGTCGTTGGGTCTTCCCAGATCGCCCACAATGACTTTCAGCCCGAAATTCACGGCCAGGGCTTCGGTCTTTTTATCCAACTCGGTATTCCCCGTCTTGGTGTTGTAGAGGTACGGGAGGAGGTCTTCGTTCCCGTCACCGCAGTGCATGTCGATGAGCACATCGCAATTCTCGATGACCTCATGGGTGAGCTGGTAGGCGATTCTCTCGCACATCGTCCCGTCGATCTTACCCGGGAAAGCCCGGTTCAGATTAACGCCATCGTACGGATTGTAGTATATCGTCCTTCCTAAAAAAGACGGCATGTTGGCCACGTGAACCATGATGACGGCACCGGCCAACATTGAGGGATCGAGGTCACGGCGCAGCCGCTGGAGTGCCAGTATGGGCGGGTATTCGTATCCGTGTACGCCAGCCGTGAGAGCCAAGACGGGACCGTCGTTTTTCCCGTTGACGATGGTGATGGGAATTCCATGTTCTGGGCCGTCGTTTCCGGACGGGACGAGAATAAAGCCCGATTTTTTCTCGCCCGGATTCGCCGTGACTTCACCCACAGTCAAGGTTTGTTGCGCCAAAATCGTCGTTACGCTTGTACACAGGAAAAGAATCAACAAGACGACGCAGATGCTTCTTTGTTTCAGCATGGGTCGGTCCTCCTCATAATGTGTATTCTATGATGCATGACTCGTCAAACGAAAGTCGGATTAAGTCCTTCCTATGCATGAAAATTATATAAATCGATGGAATAAATCAAGGAGAATAAGGTCCGGTCTGGGAATGGTAAAAAATACGACAAGAGGTGCCATTAGTAAAGCCAGATTGGATTCGTTAAACAGAAGTACTCGTTTTCCTCGATTCGGGTGATCAGTTCGCCCCGCAGATAAGAGGGCATCACAAGCGATTGTACATCTTGGGAATGATACATCGTGTGGTTACAGCCGAACCGATCCTGCTGGAATAACAACGTCTCCTTTTTTCTGCCCAGCGTGCCCAGCCAAATCTTGCAGGATTCAAGGCATCCGAACTCTTGGGTAGACCGGCCTCTGATGATCAGGTGAAAACGGTTTCCTGAGAGTCTACCCCCGAGGCCTGCAGTCTCCCCCTTCTGGTTTTTTACGTCCAAGATCAGGGCAGGGCCGGTGGTGATGTAACAGTGCCCGTTTTGAATTCCTCGGACAATGTTGTCTCGATTGGGTTTTCCTTCCGTGTGCACGCATGTTCGGAATTTTCCAAACAGATGGCACGTATGTTCCCTGAGAAAGAGAAATGGCAGTCGGAGCTGACGGAATCGATTGAAGTTGCCATGACTGTCGTTTCCGGCGATGATGATGATTCTCCTCCCCTGAAGCAGGAGCTTGACCCATCTCTTGATGCCGCGCCGGAAAGCGTTATCCACAACACCGTTGAGGATTTGCATACCGTTGAGCCGTGGGTGACGATAGTCAGCTTCATTCCATCGTCCCCGGGATAGCAGGAGTCGGTGCAGAAACGTAAACGCATCCTCGGGATGCGCTGCAAAGGCCAGGGCATTCTCTTCCAGTTCATCGAGGATCTGGGGTATTGAGTTTTCGGGTTTGTTCCGAAACCATCGATCGGCACTGTCGCCGGTTCCATGGAAAAACCGTTGGTTGTTGAGGAGGAGAAGATGTACGTTCTTACCCCTCTGGTTTCCACAGGAGAGTTCTTCGCCCGGAAGGAAGATAAAATCCTTTTCCCTCT
>Ga0180431_10005219_pt1 | contig 15892 bp, 25 predicted proteins | sample SS_ome_11_FD_132459 | JGI IMG/M metagenome (GOLD analysis project Ga0180431, IMG submission 132459) | Hypersaline lake sediment archaeal communities from the Salton Sea, California, USA - SS_1_MS_1 metaG | ecosystem: Environmental > Aquatic > Non-marine Saline and Alkaline > Hypersaline >... | reverse complement strand
TCGCCCGCGAGCTGACGCTGGTCGGCGTCCATCCAGTTCAGGAGCTCGCCATAGGCGTTGCGCATGGCGTCTGCCAGGTAGATCGGGTCTCGAGTCCGGTTGTACTCCTCGACCGCTTCCGCGTACGCGCGCTGGTTCTCCTGGGCCCACTCGATGTGCTGCTCGGGACTTGGCACGCCCCCAGGGTATCACCTGCCGGCCCAGAGACGTCAGCGGATCGCCCTGAGCAGGCTCAGCAGCGCCACTAGAATGGCGACGTCGGTCAGTAGGTTCACTACCTGAACCCAGAGCCTCGCGCGTAACAGGCGCAGCTCGCGTTGGTCCTGCACCGTGATCTTCAGCTTCTCAACCATCGTCTGTTCCTTTCCGGTCGGCGACCGACGTCCCGTCCGTGTCTCTTGCGTACTCCTCATCCAGCCACCGCAAGGCCTCCGCGGGGTCATCGGTGAAGCCGCAATCGCACTCGGGCCATGCGAACCCCTTTGCGTCTGGGTGCTCCGCCAGCATCCGGTACCGGTCGTCTGGCTCGTGGTTGCCTAACCAGTCGGTGAAGCCGTCCGGGTGACACATGACGTAGAAGCGGCCCCGGGCGACCCAGTTCAGCCCGATCGGGTTTTCCCCCCACTCATACATCTTTGGACTTCTCCTCCGTGTTCCGTAGCCGTGCGATGGTCTGCTCTACCCGATCAGCGCTCCAGCAGTCGCCCTCGCCTCGCAGGTCGGCCACGAGCGAGCGAAGTTCGTCGGCGACAGACTCCTGCTCCGTCGCCTTCGTCCGAGCCAGGGCGCCACGCAACTCACTGATGGCGTCGCCGCAGCGCTCGGCCCGGAGACGAATGCTCGCCTCCTCTTCGGGGTCGGTCAGCTCTCCGAGCAGGAACTGGGCCTCTCGCAGGGTCTCGTCGGTGTCGAACGGCAGCCCTTGGGCGACGGACCTACACTCCGTAGGCTGAGGGCGCCGATACAGCGGGAACACTGGACCGTTGCCCTCCACAGCTGCCCATGACTCGGCTTCGCCCTTGTCGTGGAACAGACCGGGGGCCCTCCCCCGGTTCAGCTCGCACCCTCAAGCCACCGGCTCGGCGTGAGACCCAGACTCCGTGTGCAGAACGTAGCGGTGGACCGTGTAGGGCTTGTCGCTATCGATGTGCTCGGGATCGTTCCAGCGCTCTGCCGTCTCGCGGGCATCCTCCTCGCTCCCCCTGTGCTCGGCGTACCCTCTCCGGTTCACCACAAACCAGACGTCGCTCGGGGCGACAGACCCGCAATCAATAGGTTTGTCAGTCATCGTTGGCCCCGCTTTCCGTGCGTGTCGCCTCATCCCAAGCCGCGTCGGCCTCCTCCTCGGAGACCCACCCCGCCATTGCCCCGATGCCAAGCCACATCTCCCGGGACAGCCACACCGTGCCCGTCCGCCCCTCGACGCAGAGGTCGAGCCGGATTTCGCCCGAGGACATCTCGCGCTTGGGCGCGAAGCCAACACCCTCGACCGGCCATGGCCACCACCGGGCTAGCCTTCGTCGTAGACGCCACCATACGCGTTTCATCCCTCACCCCCATCGTCTACGGATCCGCAGTCCGTGGTTCCACGTAGAGCGTCCAGCCACCGGTGGCGCATTGGGGCCCTCCGGTCGCCCCCGAGCAGGGCCTCTGCTCCCCGCATGTTCTGCTCAAGGTGCGAGGCGATCTCGTCCGCGATGGCTGGGTCCATGGATCTGCACTCCGTGTTTCGGAGCCGCTCGATCTCATCGATCAGATCCTCGCCAATCGTCCCGAACATGCCCTCGATCCGGCGCAGGATCTCGGAGTCATAGGAGTCGCCCTCGTCGATTGACTTACATTCAATCGCCCGGGACTCCTCGACGCGACGAATAGCGTCGATTGCCAGTGCCGGGTCAGGCGGTTCTGGGTCTTTGGACTGGTGTTCGGTCGCCTTCGCGTCGCCAACGTCCACGCCCATGGCGATGAGTTGCTCCTCGATCTCCGCGGCCACCTGTAGCAACCAACCACACTCGTGGGTCTCCATCTCGGCCTCTCCACGCCGCACGCGATCGACGTCTGCGAGGAACCGCCGCCGCACGCCCTGCGCCTGGCCCACCAGAAGAGACACGGATTGGTGCTCTGTCGCCTGAAGCGCCTTGCGCACCCGGCGGATCACGCTCCATGCCCCGTTCTGCCATGGTCCGGCATCGGGCGGGATCTCCGATGCGAGGTCCTCGATCAGTGACTCGACGGCAGTGAGAGCGACGGACCTACACTCCATCGCCCGAAGCCGGTCGCGCTCGCGCTCGACGCCCTCCCAGTGCTTCCGGGCGATATCCGGCGTGATCCCGTCCGGGTCGCCGTGCCCGTCGACCAGCCCGGTTGCGTCCTTCCACGCTTCGATCTCGGCCAGCGCGTCTAGGTACTTTTGATCGGAGATTGACCCGCATTCCGTGTTCTCCGGGTCTACGTCCGTCGCCTTTGCGTCAACCGCTCGCTCGACCCGCCCCAGCAGCGCGAAGTCCTCCGGCGTCCAGGACCGCGTGAGGGGGCTGCCCAGCATCGCGGCGCCCCATGACGCGAGGCGCTCGATGTCGCCGGCATCGAACACATCGGCCTCGGCTTCGGGGGGGTGCAGGTACACCGGGGCCACCCTCCGAGGACTGGGCACGGACCCCAGATCTTCGGCGGCGGCCCGCTCCGCGGAGGGGCGATCCGGGTAGCACCGCGCGCTGCCGTCGGCGTAGACCTCCGCCCAGCCGACCGGCTCCGCGGTGGGTTTGGCAGGCGGATTCCCTGGCGTGATCTGGACCTTCCCGTAGAGCGGCAGACCCCGGCCCTCGGGGATCGGCACCGCGATCTGTGCCCAGAGCTGCCCGGCGGGCGGAGCCTCGGGCTCGTCGCCCCCCAGGTAGAACACGGTGCCTTCGATCGGTTTCGGTGTCGTCATGGTGCGTCTCCGTTGGCCTGGTTGCCCCAGGCGTCCCACCCCTTGCGGGGGTTGCGACAGAACAGCTCGACCTTGCTCGCCTTCGGGTACGCGAGCTCGAGCCTGCGGTGGACCTGGTCGGGCTTGGCGGAGTGGTCCCCGACGGGCGCCGAGAACACCGAGGGGAAGCGGGCATCCGGAGACGGCGGCGGCGCGTCGCCACGCTTGGCGATCACCACGATCTCGTGCTCCATAAGACCCCAGTAGCCGGTGCCCCGCCGCCCCGTCTTGTGCCAGATCCACTGCGACTTGTACTGGAAGTCCCAGGCCTTCAGCACCGGCTCCACGACCTCGACGAACAGTGGCGAGGTCACCCACAAGGCGAGCACTGCGTCAGGCAGCGCGAGCTCGCGGACCGGAAGCGCGCAAATCTCCTCGAGGGTCATCGTCGGGTACTGGTTCTCGATCTTGCGGTTGGGCGTGGTCGTCCCCTCCGCGTACTGCCAGGCCGGGTCCGCGATGATGACGCCGTACTGGCGGGTCACGTCCATGGGCGCGTTGCCCTGGGAGATCGAGGCCATCCGGCTGGCTCGCTTGTCGCGGTTCAGTTCGCGGACGATCTTGGCCGCGGGCTTGCCGTCCTTCGCCTCCTTCGCCACCCGCCGCTGCTCGGCCGGCGAGCGCTTGGCGAGCTTCTCGGCCAGCGAGACGGCGACGTGGCCCTGGTCGACGGCCTCGATGAGTTCGGGCTCGGCGTCCCGAAGCACGCGCTGCGCCTGCCGGGTGGCGCGCTCGGAACTGCCGACGGCCTTCGCAGCCTCGGCCTGCGTCGTTCGACCGGCAGATCTGCCGCTTGAACGGCGGTCGCCACCGTGCGCCATGTTCGCCAGCCGCGCCGCGACCATCGCCCGCTGGCTCTCGGACATGTGCCGCCGGGCCAGGTTCAGGCTGATCACGTAGTCCCAGGGGTCGACCGACGCGGGAGCGGTGCGCGTCTTCGGTTTGATCCCGAGGATCTCGCAGGCTCGAGCACGGTTGCGGCCGTCCAGGATGGCCCCGTTGTAGAGCGTGATCTTCTCCTGCTGGCCGTTCTCGCGGACGTCCTCGACGAACTCCTCGAAGTCGGTGCCCTCGATGAGTGGGAACGCCGCCGCGGCCGGGTGGACCTCATAGCCTGCGATCGTCACGACTTGGCCCCTCTCTGCGGCAGGCCAGCGTGGTCGGGCACCGATCCGTAGGTGAACGCCAGACCGAGCACGATCGGCCGCTCCGGAGCCGTCAGCTTGACCGTGAGGGGTCGGTTGGGCGTGATCACGCCGAAGTCTGGCGCCCGGGGGTAGTCGCGGTAGGAGCGAGCTCGGCCTCGGTCGGGCGCCCGAAGCCCGTAGGCGCTCAGGTCGAAAGCGCCGAGCGTGTAGCGCTGGTCACCCGCGTCGATCGCCTCGACCACGCCCTCTCCGGGATCCGAGCAGGTAGCGAACCCGACGAGCATGATCTTCTGCTCGGACGGCTGGATGCTGAGCTGGACCTCCTTTGGGTCGTCAGGAAGCAGCGCGAGCGTCACGATCACGGCGGCCGGGATCCCGCTGGCGGGTGCTCCCACAGCGATCGTGACGCGCCCATTGTCGAGCGTCCCGGGCTCGAGCGTCGTGAAACGAGTGTCGGATGGCCGAAGGGCGGCCAGGATCTTGTCGCGCCGGGCATCCGTGATCACGGCCCACCGCGGCGCGCCAAGCTGTTCCTCGCGCAGCCGGTCGATCGCGTGCTGGGGCACGCGGATCCCGAGCTCGCGCAGCGCGAGCAGGCGATCGGCTGCCTCCCCCGGCGTAGGGTCGTGGAACCGCTCGCCGGCCGCCGAGCTTTTGATCGGCACGCGCTCAGCGTGCTCGACCATGGCGGACACCTTCTGGTGCCGCGCGAGCCAAGCCTCGATGTTTGCAGACGGGTCCGCCGGGGGCGGCAGCTCCTCCTGAAACCGGTACCGAATGTTGGCGACGTGTGTGACCCAGCCGCCGTCGCAGTCTTCGTAGACGTAGACGTCGGAGCGGTAGTCGTCGCTCGAGAATCGGACGTAGGCCATCTACTCGTCCTCCGTGAGATCGTCGAACGGATGCGGCGCCGGCCCATCGTGCAGCGCCAGGAACCTGCGCTGATCGTCGTCCAGTGCGTCGTCGTCGAGCTTGCGCAGGTCGGCCAGCAAGTTGATCGTCACGTCGTACTCGGGGTCGTGGACGTGCGCCCAAATCGGCTGGCGCGGCAGGTAGGCGTTGCAGACCGCCAGCAGCGCCGCCTCGAAGTCGTCGCCGAAACGAACCTCGTCCTCGGGGTCGGCCCACTCCGATTCGTTCCAAAGCTCCCGCGCGTGCTCGAGGATGCTATCGGACATGCGAGTAAAGGCCTTCTGGACCACGGGCATCGGTCGATATCCGTAGACCTTGATCTTGGTCGGCCAGTCCTCCGGGTCCATGTCGGCGAGCTGCTGCGCCAGCGCCTCGTCGGGATCTGACGCCGTGAGCAGCTCCGCGTCCAGATCGCAGCTGTAGAGCGTGGAGTGCTCGATGGGTGCCGACGGCAGCACGATCGTCGGGTTGGACCCGTCGGCCGGTTCGTAGGTCGCGCGGAAGATGTCATCCCGGCACGGGTAGTGCTCGCCCTTGACCCCGGTGAGCAGCCAGTCGCCGGGGCCGCCGGTGAGCACGCCCTCGAGGGTGCGCACGTCGAACGGGTGCTTCATGCGCTGGGCGGTGATCTCCACGGGGAGCTTGCGGTAGCGGTGAGGTTCGTACTCGTCTCGTTTACTCATCGTTCAGTCTCCAGTCTCCCAGCGGGTCTGCTCATCCTGCTCGTCGTCGCCGTCGCCGTCGCCGTCGCCATCGCCGTCGCCGTCGCCGTCGCCGTCGCCATCGCCGTCGCCGTCGCCGTCGCCGTCGCCGTCCCGCCAGCGCTCAAGGCGGTCACGCTCGGCTTGCTGATCGGGGGTCTCGGCCGCCGGCTGCGGTGGGTTCCCTTGCTCCGCGTTGCGGGCGTCGATCTCGGCCTGGGCCTCGGCGAGGCGCTTGTGAGCCGCAGCGACCTTCTCCGGCTCGGGCTCGTCGCTTTCGCCGGGCTCGGGCGGCCGCTCCTCGAGGACGAGCAAGAGCGCGGCGCGGACGCCCTCCTCGATGGCCTGATCGCGCTCGCGGCGTGCCGCGCCGGGCCACGCGACGACGCGCCCCGCGTCGCTGACGCGGTCGACGATCGGTCGCCAGCGCTCGAATTCGGCCGTGTAGATCTTCAGGTGGTAGCCGCCGACAACCAGGCCGGCCGTCAGGTCCGCCCGGAGAGCCTCGACCCGCTCCAGCCACATGGCAAGGGCGTCCAGCTCGCCACCCTTCGGTCTGGCCGAGCCGAGCTCGCGCCCGAGCGCTCGACGGCACGCCAGCGCGTAGGACACCCCCACAGCCCGCAGACGCTGCCCAATCTCCGTCAGGGTGGCGCTCGCCGTCGGCGCGTCAGGCTGGGGTGGCTCGGGCTCGGGCTCGCGTGCGGGCTCCCTGCGCGTCCTGGGGGCGTTCTCGATCTCCTCGGCCAGGTACAGGCCTTCGAGATCGGCGCCGAACATTTCCTGGCAGCCCACCGACGCCGCCTGCCACTTCAAGCACCGGTCGGGGTAGAGCTCCCAGTTCTCGTTTCGCAGCGGAAGGCCGGCGGCCTCGGCCTCGGCCCACGTGAACACGTAGATCCGCGGGGCCCAGCCGGGGCGCTCCATGACCCAGACGGCAGCTCGACGGGGGTTCAGGCCGCCATCGCGCCAGTCATCCGGGTCGCCCAGCTCGTCCTCGAGTCGATCTCGGAGTGGCTTGAGGTCCAGGTCCGGAAACTCGGCCAGCGGCTGCGGACCGATCTCCTCACCCTGCTCGTCCTGGGCGTAGAGCTTCAGCTGCTCGGTGACGCACCGCAGCCGTGCCCCGTCCACGACGGAATGCACGTGGGCCACCGCAGAGGGCCCGCGGAGCGTTGGGTTGCCCTGAATGACCTTCAACTTCGAGAGGGACTCCATGAAGTCCATCCCGAGCGAGTAGCCCTTCAGGACGGTGCCGGCGACGGTGTTCGGGTTGTGGTGGCCGTAGAGGCGCCCGGCCGCGATGGCCTTGCACCGGTTGTAAAACGACGCCCATAGGCGGTCGTCCACGATCAGGACGTTGGCGAGCCACTGGAAGTAGGCGCGGTCGCCGGGGCGAAGATCGATCTGCGCGGCGGCAGATCGGTAGACGTCGGTTGCGGGATCGTCGGTAGGAGTCGGAGCGTTCATGGGGTTACTCGTGTTCTGCGCGTGCTTGCGCAATGCCTAGCTGGTGTTGGAGGCGTTGAAGCTCAATGGATCGCCGCTTCCACACGGCGCGTGCAGCCGCGGCGGCCAGCAGCGCCTCGTCGTCGTCGGCGGGAGCGATCATCTTGACGAGATCGCCCTTGGTGGACGTCAGAAAGTGCTTGGAGTGTTCGTCCCACCACTCCATGAAGCCGTCGAGATCTCGGTCGTTCGCTACGTGGTCGCGGAACGCCTGCCACTCCGGATCGGGACTGAGCTTGCATCGGGTTCGGCCTCCGCCGAGCTGGTAACGACGCTCGCTCATCGGTCCATACCCTCCCCACTCTCGAGGACGGGCAACGGGACCAGCTCGCGCAGCTCGCTGTTCTCGCGTTCCAGCCGCTCGATGCGTCCGACCAGCTCGGGGAACGTCTCCTCGAGCAGCTTCTTGACCGACTGCTGGAGCACTCGCTCGTCGCCGCGGCGCGACTGGTCGAGGTAGTCGAGCTTGCCGACCGCGGCCTCGACGTCCTTCAGCCGGCGGTCGACGGTGTCGAGCTCGTCACGCGCGGCGAACAGCACCGCCACCGCGCACGGCTCGGCCTGGAACGGGTCGATCTTGTCAGCCTCGATGACCTGCCCGCGCTGCTTGAGCATCGTCTCGGACATCGCGCGGCGCAGTTCGGCGAGCCACTGGCCCGCGGTGAGGTCGGTCTTGATCGGCGGCAGGTCGCCGAGCTTGACGAACCGAAAGCCGCCCAGCGCGAGCTTTTCGGCCTCCTCGCGTCGCTGGCGGTCGCGCCGCTCCCAGGGGAGCTCCTTCTTGCGGCCCTTGCGTTTCCCGCCCATGGCCTAGTCCTGCGCTTTCTGGAACGCGGCGTGCTCCTCGTCGGTCATCAGCGGCGCCGTCACGAGCACGGCGGACGCCTTCAGGATCTCGATGATGGCGTTGCCGTCGGCCTGGATGACCTGCGTGATCGCCCCGCTGGCGCCCTCGATGGCGCCCCAGAACTTGCCCTCCGCGTCCCGGACCATGCGCATGACGATCCGAGTCTGGGGAGGCTGCACATTCTCGGGGGCCAGAATGCCGAGCTCGCGCGCGGCCTTGGTTCGCTCGGCCAGGGTCGCGCCCTGGATGACTTGCAGCAGGAGCGCCTCGTTGCGCGCGTGCTGCTCCTGCGCCGCCTTGATCTGCTCGGGGGTGGGGTTCTGATCGCTCATGCGTACGTGGTCCTTTCCGTGGTTTGTCGGTTGTGTCGTCGGATCGCGCGCAGCTGCTGCGACGCGCACTTGTAGGCCTGGCGGGGCGTCCCCCAGTCCTGGCAGTCGTAGAGCTCGAGCCCGCGCCACACGAGGACGCGGAACGCCCGGCTCGGGGTTCGATGGAAGGTCGCCGTCACGCCGGCGATGACCAGCGGCGGCCCGATGGTCACCGCGCCCGCGCAAGGGTGCGCAGGCCGAAAACGCAGGGAGGCCTGCTCCCGGTGCGTCGGGGTCACGTCAGCGCCCCCAGGGCAAGCAGCGTGCCGAAAAACGTGGTGGTGGCCGCCAGCACCAGGCAAAGCGCCCGCAGCCGGCCGTTCTGACGCACCAGCGCTTCGACCTTGGCTGCGTGTTCTGTCCGGGCGTGCGCCAGCTCGAGGTAGAGCTTCGCGGAAAGTTCCTTGGCTGGCGTCAGCTCAGTCATCGCCGTCATTCTCCCCGCGGCTGCGCTCCCAGTCGGAGCACGCCGGTTCGAGCCGGTCGGCCTCCGCGATGAGCTTGGCGGCCACTTGCCGACACTCCTCGGGCGAGAGGAAAGCGTTGGCGATCTGATCGTTGCCGTCCCAATAGATCGTCCCGACCACCAGGTTCACCGCTGGGGGTACGTCTCTCTTCGGAAACTCCATGGCCCTCACGGGCTGGATCACGATGTGAGCTCCACAGTGCTCACGCTCGCCTGGTGGCCTGTTCACGATGACGTCACGCTTTGCCATTGTTCGACTCCTTCGCGCGCGCTTCTTGGATGAGCCGACGACAGCGGCGGCACTCGACGTCGCGCACGTCGAGTGTGCGCGATACGTGCGCGTCGTCGGGGAACTCCAGGCCGCACAGCGTGCGGCCGTCCTGGCCGACCGCGTGCAGCCGGGTGTAGTTCCAGCTGTAGTCGGCACGGCCAGACTGCAACCACGCGACCACGGGGAAGCCTGGCCTGGGCTTTCGCCGACGCCCCCGGGGCGTCGGCTCTCCGATCACTGAGGCGTCCCACAGCGGAAGCTGCTGCGCCTGGGGGGCTGCGTTCACTCCGCTCCTCCGCGCTGCTTCTCCAGCTTGCGCAGGCACGCCTTGCAATCCGCGGCGTCTGGCGTTTGCGCAATCAGGGCGCCCCACTTGCGCTTGGCCCCGCACAACGGCTTGCCGTCTGGGCCCCGCACGTGAATGCGCGGCAGCCCCTTCATCTGCGTACCGGCTCGGCCCCGAGCCATCAACCCGCTCCTCCACGCACGACGAGCGGCCGGCCGTAGCTACAGCACGCGCACCGAAGCACGCCGCCCTGGTCGAGGAACAGATCGAACCGCGCGCAGATCGGGCAGCGCCCTCGTCGTCGAGCTCGGCGACGCCGGTGCTCATCGACGCGCTCGTCGATGCTCGCGGTGGAATGGGGAGGACACCCCTGCTGCGGTGCTCTCATCGGTTGCCTTTCCCTTCGGCGGGTCGGAGTGCCGAAGTGCAGTAACCACTGCATACGTGAGACGCCTGCGGCTTGTCAAAGATTCAGCGCGGCCGTACCGTGCACCGGTCTCGCAGCACCCACGGTCTGCCTTTCCTGGGGTGTGCGAGATCTCGCTCGAAAAAAGTCGCGTCGAGTGGAGTCGCCTCGGGGGGTCGGAGCCCCGGGGCGCCGCGCATTTCCACAACTGGTAGTGCCCGGCCGACCAGCCGACCACTGCATGTTGGGGTGCCACACGCCCCTCCCGCACGCCTGTCCAGTTTCTTGTCGATTCCGGGGGCGGTCGGTACGGTGATCGTCCGCGTCGGAGGTCGGCGCGGACAACCAAAAAACGACCCCCGAACTGCCGCGATGAGTGAACGGCAGCCGGGGGTCCATGCAGAGACCGGCGCACACCATGCGTGCCGGGTGACTCCTCCGTTCCGCAAGATGAGCAATACCCCGATCCCGTTCCCCCGTCAAAGCCCTGGCACGCCGGATGCAATTAACTCCCCCCCCCGGTTAATTACCCCCTCCCCCCAGGATCAAGATCTAGGAGAGGGGCAATTAAGCGAGGCTCCGAGCGCGAAAACGTACACGTGGAAGACGTGCAGCCGCGCGGCGCGCGTCGTGCTGGAACACATGCGGCGGTGCACGCCGAAGGGCTGCGCGCCGCCGTGGCGCTCGGGCCCCAGTGTGACGCCGATCCAGCAGTTGCTCGACGACGGCGCTGACCTCGACGATCTTCTCGCCCTGGTCGACGGTGCCTCCGAGCTCGTCGCCAGGGGGTCCCAGGACGCGCGCTGGTGGTACCCGGGCAACCTGTTCGGCCCGAAGACGCTCGAGCGATGGCTGGCCGACGTTGCCGCGATGCGGCAGTCCCAGGCCGAGGCGGCCGAGCGCACGGCCGAACTCGAGGCCATCGAGCGCGAACTCGACGCCCGCAAGGCGGCCGAGCCTGCGCCCCAGGTCCGGAACCTCGAGCTTCGGCGCATCCTGGACGCCTGCGTCAAGGCAGGCGCGAAACAGCGCCAAAGTGACGGCCAAGCAGACTCAGGGTAGCATCCAGCGGTGGTGTCCCCGGCCAATGGCCCCCTCAATGGTGCTCCAATCGGGGGCGCTCAACGTACGGTCCTGGGCGCGTTCAGCGGCTACCTACTGCAAAGCCTGAGCCCATTGGCGCTCGGCGTTCCGACCTACATCCCGATCGACGCGCTGACTCGACCCCCATCTCCGATCTTCGGGTGGGCCATCGGAGCCCCGGAGGTCGAGGTCAAGGCCGACGGCGCCTACCGACTGGGGTTCGACATGTCGGCCGACAACGCAAACAATGCGCGGAGCCAGGCGTTCTGGGGCATCGAGATCGATCGCAACAACGGTGTCGGCTTTCTGCTCGAGCCGGAGACCCAAGCGTTCAGCTACCATCGCAACGCCGCTGCGGGACGCCAGACCGCGACCGCGGAAGTCGACGTCGACCTGGTTGCCGGGTCTCGCTTTCGAGTATTCGGATCGCTTCTCGCGGGTGTTGGTGTCGTGACGCCCGTCATCAACGGTTGCCGTATTCGCGCCCTGAGGCTCTGACATGTCCTTCGCCTACGACTACCCCTTCAGCGCGTTCATCCAGCCGATCGACTCGGGGCGGCTCCAGCGGTCCGTCCTGACCGACGACACGCTGTTTGACAACGGCGACGAGCTCGTCGTCATTTCGATCGTCGGAGACGGAGCGAAGTCATGCATTCACTTTGTCTTCGCGGACGAGCTCAGCCCTGCCTCGAAGAGCGCGCTCGATGCGATTGTCGCAACGACGCCCAACGCGCCGCCGTTTGATCCGAGCCTGTACCTGGTCAGCGAGCTCGAGAGACTTCCTCCTGACGGCCCGGGTGAGCAGCGATACGTCACCGACTGTCGTCTGCCCGGCGAGGGGCCTGGCGAGGGGACAGGCTGCTGGGTCTGGTGGCGCGAGTCGGCGTCTGCGTGGCTTCGCCTGTTCGACAACGGCCCCGTAGAGGCCTGACGTGGTACGCTGCGGCCATGCAGCACCGCACACCCGCCTGGGGCGAAGTCTGGGACGACCCCGCGCGCCAGGGCCTCGCGCCCTCGCAGCAGCCCTCGGGCTACAGCGCGGGTGAGGCCGAGGTCAAGATTGACGAGTCGAACCTCCCGATGATCCTCGGGATCGCTGGGATCGCGCTCGCAGGCACGTTCCTGCTCGGTCGGCTCGGCGCCGTCTGGAAGCCCTAGTCGACCTTGAGCTTTGCCTGAGCCTCGGCGAGCTGTAGCTCCAGCCAGGCGACGCGACCACGAAGCCGTGCCAGCTCGCGGTTCGTCTCTTTTTCACGCGCAGGATCAGGCTTGAGCCTGCACGTGCAGTCGTCACGAATCGCCCGTCCCCAGCACATCGGGTTCAGGCGGGTGCAACGGCGCCAGACGCCGTCGCGGTCGTAGTCGCCTCTCACTCCTCGTCGAGGTTCTCGGCGGCACCGGCAAGCCCGATGATGGCGGCGATCTGCTCGACGGTCAGGATCTTGCCGAGCTTGGACATGGTCGTGTCCTTCAGGCCCTCGCGGAAGGTCTTGACCGCCAGCAGCATTTCCCGCTCGCTTCCCGGGTCCTTCAGCGTCTGGAGCTGCTTGACCTGCGCCTTGGTAAGCGCGTCGAACAGCTGAGGCCACTGCTCGGCGGTGACGCTTCGGTAGAGCTTGCGACCCTCGCCGACGGGGGTGTCGTCGAACTCCTCCTCGAGAGAGGCCGTCACGGCCGGCTCGGGCGCGGCGGCCTCGGGGGTAGCGGTTTCGGGGGCGGTGGTCGTCGGAGCGGGTTTCACGGTGGCCCCGGTTGTACCCTTGTTCGCCGCCGTCGCCCAGCTTGGCTTTGGAGTCACCGCGGGTGCCGCGGCTGCCGGCGCAGCCCCGGCGGCGGCCGGGAGCGGAATGGCGGCGCCAGTCGCCTGCTGCACCAGCGCCTGCGCGATGCCGGTGTTGACCGCCTTCTCGAGCATCTTGAAGCCGCGCTCCCACTTCGCGGCCTGAGCTCGCTCGCGAGCCTCATCGCGGCGACTGTCGAGGATCACCTGCTGCGCCGCCGCCTGGGCGTCGAGGGCCTCCTGCTTGTACTGGAACACCTGGCCGGCATTGGCGATGGCCGTCTTCCCGATGTCCGCAATCACGTTCGCCTGGTCCATGATTTTGACGTGGCATTCCCGGATGTGCGTCAGCAGGACGTCGTCGATCGAGTCCGGCGGAGCGAGGTGCTCGGAGTAGGGGTCGGATCCGCCTTGGCCGAACTCGCTGCCGAGCTCGAAGTGCACCGCCTTGCGGATCGGGTCGCCGGTGCCCTTCAGGTGCACGTGGACCTGCGCCATGAACTTGCACGTCTGGTCGACCTGTTCGTAGTAGTCCTGGGCGACGGCCAGGATCGCGCGGACGATGGTGTCCACGCTGGCCTTCGGTAGCTCGTCGTAGCGGGCCCCGACGTTGATCGAGTTGATCTGGCTGTAGCGCTTGCGGCCGAGCTGGAGCTTCACCGTGACCCTCGAGAGCCCCCGGTGATAGCTCCGGATGTGGGCGATCAGCTCATCGGGCGCGGGAGGGAAGCGCCCGGGGTTTGGGATCCCGCTCTCGAACTCGATCGGGAAGCTGTTTGAGCTCGCAGACTCGGCGGCGCTATCGGTGAACATGGGCCGAATAGTACAACGGGCGCCCGTCGCAGACTGCAACGGGCCGTATTTTCAGGCACTTACGCTCGACGGGCCGACGGGCATCGGCGGTCGTTGCAAACGCCGTGGCCGCCCGACTAGGGTCTCTGCGAGGCGCGCCTTTCGCACTCAAGTTCAACCCCGGCGCGCGGCACCACCAGGAGCAACACGAAAATGGCAACCGCATCCCTCGCCAACGTCAGCAAGAAGGAGGCCGTGACCCTCGCGGCCCGCTACAAGAAGCAGCTCGCCAACGTGAAGGCGAAGGGCGCCGAGATCGGCGAGAACATCATGGAGACCGCCCTGACCATCGGCGCTGGCGCCGGCATGGGCTACGTGGCGGCCAAGTTCCCGGGTCAGTGGCTCGGCGTCGACAAGGAGCTGTGGGTCGGCGGCGGAATGCTGCTCCTGGGCCTCACCGGCTTGGGCGGCAAGAAGATGAGCGACGCCGCCATGGCGATGGGCAACGGCGTGCTCGCCGCGTACGCCTTCAACATGGTCAAGTCCAAGGCCGGCTGATCCCGGCCTCGAGCTCACCGCAGGGCGACGGCCGGCGCCCCAACACCGGCCGCGATGTCCGCGCCTAGCGGCGCGCTGTTCGAGCGTGCGAGGAGAGCCCCGAGGGGGCCCCGTGTTCAACGGGACCTAGCCCCGCCAGGGCCGTGGAGGCCACGCAAAACCCACCCGAGCTTCGGCTCACTTCCATTCAGGAGAACACGACGATGCACAACCCCTATCGTCACGGTTACGGCGTCGGCGCTCAGCCGACCGGCCGTCCCCAGCCCGGCCAGATCCCGGGTCCCACCCCCTCGCCCGGTGGTGGTCAGGCCTGCGGCCTGCCCCGCCCCCAGCCGGCCGGTCCCGCGGACTGTGCCGACGCCCCCGGTCAGTCCTACTGCCGCGGCCACCTCGGTGGCGTGGTGGACCTGGCCGCCGGTGCCAGTGGCACCATCACGCTGACGCCGATCAACGCCACCGAGTTCGTCGCTCGCTGGCTGCACATGACCGCCACCTCGGCGGCCGGTGTATCGCCCGTCACCTTCACCCAGGCGTTCGTGGTCACCGCGATCCGGATCCTCGGTGACAACCAGCTGGCCGACTCCGGCCCGATCATCGGCTCCACCTGGAGCGCGCAGCAGACCTACCTCGAGGTCTTCTGGGCTCGCGTGATCACCGCGACGAACCCGCTCCAGATCGACGTGACCAACCTCGATCCCGCTCTCGGGATCCGGGTGTTCGCCTCGGTCGCCGGCGACTTCGTCAAGTCCTAGCGGACGCCCCGGCCTGGGGACTCCGGTCCCCAGGCCACCCCCTGTTTTTCTCTCCCACCCGTATCGGTCGAGAACGAGACCCATGGCGCGAAACCCCGCACAGCTCGGCAGTCACAAGCAGCTATTCGTCTCGTACCTCCCGATCAACGCCCCCAACTTCCCCGAGTTCCGCGGAAGCAGCCAGATCATTTCGGCCAACCCCGCGAAGTGCTTTCAGAGCCGCGGTGAGCGTGAGGCCTCCGTCGTCTGGTGGCAGGTCGCCATCCACGCGGAGGAAGTCTGGCGCCAGACTGAAAACGTCGCCGAGGCCGCCGTCGTCGGGCCCCTTTCGCAGCAGGTCATCAACAACCTGGTGAAGGACCCCGAGCGCGCGGGACCGGCCCGACCGGGACCCCAGCTCACCGGCATTCCGATCTATGCGGCCCGCTACTCGGCGCTGAAGGCTCGAGTGACGTTCACCGATCAAACCGCCACGCAGCGGATCGTCGAGTGCGACATCGGTGGCGGCACCACGCTCTCGTTCTGCGGCAGCCACGTCGGCGTGGACGTGCTGTTCCCCGAGCCGACCATCGAGCTCCCGCCGAGCCCGGACGCGGAGGAGCTTGCCAAGCACGTCGGCGTGTTGCCGCCTGGCATCGTCCTCGACAGCTTCGTTCAGGCCTCGGCCGCACCGGCGCCCTGCGCCCCGATCGGCCGCCGCGCGGCTCGCTTTTCCCTCACGCGGCGCGTCATTGGCGGGACGCCCTTCCTGTTCGAGATTCCCGCGGGGGCGGTCGAGGTGGCGACCTACGCCACGAATGACCAGTCGCTCAACACCTGGCGCTGGATGACCGGCCCCACGACCACGAGCCCGATCCCCGTGGGCGCGCTCCCCCAAAGCCCCCTCGTCGTCGCGCCGATCCCAGGCGGAGCTCGCTGGCTGGAGGTCACCACCCCCACGCCCGAGACCGTCACCGTCGTCTACACCCTGGAGTACTGAGCCCGTGACGATCGAAGCCCGCATCCACCTGCCCACCCCTCCCGGCTACCGCCGCTGGCG
>Ga0180431_10005218_pt1 | contig 15899 bp, 11 predicted proteins | sample SS_ome_11_FD_132459 | JGI IMG/M metagenome (GOLD analysis project Ga0180431, IMG submission 132459) | Hypersaline lake sediment archaeal communities from the Salton Sea, California, USA - SS_1_MS_1 metaG | ecosystem: Environmental > Aquatic > Non-marine Saline and Alkaline > Hypersaline >... | reverse complement strand
TTACCGATAACAACACGTAGCGACCGGGTGTTGTAGGAGGATAGCGTTCGCAGTACTTCTGATCGAGGGAGTCTTCCCATACCCGAACAGTCAACTCACCGCCATCTGGCATCGCATGTTGTGCGTTTGTGGTCAAGTTCAGCAGCATCTGTTCAACTGAGTTTGGGTCGACGCTTACCGAAGACACAGTATCGTCGGCTTCGGTTTTCACCTGAATGTTCGCTGGGAGTATTCGCGACAACATCGAGGACATTCTCGTTACGCGCATGGCCAGATTGGTGGGTACACGCTTGAGAGCTGCCTGACGGCTGAAGCCCACCAGCTGCTGTGTTATCTCGGCGGCCCTTTGAGCCGCCTCCTTGATGTCATTGATTTCGTCTTTCCGCGGCTTCTCCCCCCGCTCAATGCCCTCGGCCAACATCTGCGTATTGAGGAGAATTACCAGAAGTTCGTTGTTGAAGTCGTGCGCGATACCACCCGTCAGCTGGCCTATTGCCTCCATCTTCTGTGCCTGCCTCAGCTGGCTCTCCAACTGACGTTGTTCTGTCACATCTTCTGCCATCGCCTCGAACCCCACGATGGTGTCGTCAGAGCCGAATATCGATCTCCCTTTGAGCGCGACCGTTATGCGTTTGCCATCCTTGCGCTGCCAAAGTGCTTCCTCGTAGAAACCATTTGCGGTGGTAGTCTGTTGTAGGACGGATCGGCTCCGCTCCGTAGGATCAACATAGAGATCTTCCGCTATGTCGACCTGGAGAAGCTCCTCCGCCGAATCGTAGCGCAGCATGCGTACGAGTGCAGGGTTCACTGCTGTGAAGCGTCCATCCGTTGTCGATCTGTAGATGCCGTAGGGCGCATTCTCGAACAATCCGCGAGACTCCGCCTCAGAGGCCTTCATCGCCTCCTCCATTTGCACCCGCTTGGTGATGTCTCGGTTTACCGCAACCACACCGACGGGCTCACCTTGATCATCATCGACCTGAGTCACAACGGACAAAACACGCATACGTCGCCCTTCGCGAGTGGTGTGTACTACCTCTCCACTCCAGTACCCATGGGCGCGAAAGTCCTCAATGACTTCATCTCTAGTTTTTTTTTGCGGATACTCGATCTCTACAACTTCCGGCAATGTCTTGCCCAACACTTCTTCCGCACGCCACCCGTACATCCGCTCGGCGCCACGGTTCCAGCCGGTGATGGAAAAATCCGGATTGGTAGTAATCACGGCATCCGCCATGCTCGAGAGCATCGTGGCCTGGATGCGCAGCAACGCTTCCACTCGTTTGGTTTCGGTGACGTCCCGAATGATCGTCACATGCCCGGCGTGTTCTTCCTTCGGGCCGTGTCTCGTGACCGCGGTCATCAGACAATCGATCTCTGATCCGTCTCTACGGCGGAGACTAGCTTCGAAATCCTTCACTGAGCCAGTTGCATAGATCGCATCGATGAAGTCCTGCCTTAGTTCCGGATCCGCGTAGAGCGATCTCACATTCTTACCGGAGAGTTCACCACGCTCATATCCCAGCAGGTCGTACAACGCCTCATTCCCGTCCTCCAGGGAGCCATCTGTGTTGACTATCGCGATTGCATCAAGCGATCGCTCGAAAAGCGATCTGAACTTTTGCTCGCTGGTCCACACATCACTTACCAAGGGTTCCATGATGGCGCGGAACAGAATGGCACCGATGCCGATCAACACAACACAAGCACCTAGCGCCCACATTGCAGCTCGTATGAAGGGTGCTCTGATCTCCGAAACGTCGACTTTCGCTACCACACCGAGCCCCAAACCTTCAGTATGCTCGTATGCGGCCAATACCATCACGCCACGATAGTCGTATCCCACTACCGTACCGGATTCGCCCTGCAATGCTCGTCGCATCGGTTCGGCGAGATGAGAAGTCACTGGTGTCGCATCGGGTACAACGATCCCGGTATGCCCGTGGGCAAGCAGGAAGACGATCGAATCTCCAACCTGCCGTGCGAGCGTGAACTCTCCCGTGCCGTCGAAGCCTTCAAATCGCTCATGAGCCGTTATGATTTGGGAAATCGTGGCTTCCGCTGCGCCGCCAGGAAGGCCGCGGCTGTATTGTCTATCGAACTCGGCAACGGACTCTATCAACCTAGCACGGCTGCGTGCCGTGTCTACGAGCCTTGCACGTTGCCCTTGAAAAGCGGCCCGGTACAGCACGAGAGTAGTCACAAACACGACGCTTATTCCGACGACGGCCATCCCAACGACTAAAAACGCGAGGCGTCGCCTGCTCCCTACAACACGAGTCGTGCCTTCGAGTCCTGCGCTGGGCACCTACGGTCCTCCAAGCGTGTGTGTGATTCGCGGCTGCACCTACATTGAATGAACATCTCGTAGGCGAAGCGAAGTAGACCAATATTGCAAATAACGGTTTGCGTTGCCAGCAGAGAATGTACTGTCAGGTGCCAGCCAACGCCTTTGTCTACTTGTTATTTGGTGTCGAACTTGCCGGTTTGCGTATTTGTTTGTATCGATATCGCATGAATATCCTCACAGTTGACGACGACTCCGTCGCACGCAAAGTCGTGTGCGCGTTGCTCAAGAAGCTGGGCCACGAAGTGCTCGAGGCTGAAGACGGTCGGGAAGCCTGGGACCTCTTCAACTCCCTAGAGTTCGGAGTCATGATAGTGGATTGGGAAATGCCGAGGATGGATGGCCTCGAACTGTGCCGTCGCGTCCGAGATGCTGAGCGTGAGAAGTACACGTACATCATCATGCTCACTGGACGTATCGGGAAGCAAGACTTTGTTGAAGGCATCAATGCTGGAGCAGACGATTTTGCAACCAAACCGGTAACGCCTGCCGAATTGGAGGCGCGCCTCCGGGTTGCCGAGCGAATCCTCGGTTTGCAGGCGGATGTAAGAAACCTCGAAGGTCTCCTTCCAATCTGTTCGTACTGCAAGAAGATCAGGGGAAAGAACGACGATTGGCAGCAAATCGAGTCGTACGTTGCTCAACGGACGGATGCTGAGTTTTCGCACGGGATCTGCCCCGAGTGCTACGAGAAGATAGTCAAGCCACAGCTAGAGGGGGGGTAACCCGCTCTACCCACCAATCGCCATTCGGATAGCGTTCGCTGTTATGGTCGCCTGGTACTCCACCAAATCGTTGCCAAGTTCGATGATGAAACTCGCCGGTGCCAACGCAACCCCGTTGATGGAGAAGAGCCCTCGTTCCATCCGCTGCTCCATCCTTACCGTCGTTGGATCAACCGTCATCATGATAGCTGAATGGCGAACATCGTCGTGCAAGCCCTCGTCGACCTGTTGGATCCCGTGCAATTCGAGCCACTGATTCCACAGAGGGTTGTCGTAGTATTCCGGTATATAGTGAATGGATGCAACCTCGTCTGCCCATGCAGCCGAAAGTTGATCCGCCACGGCTCTCATACCGTCCTGATTTCCCCCACTATCTCCAATCAAGAATATGTGCAGGAAACCGTGGGTTTTCAGACTGCTCGCGATGTCGGTGAGTAGCGCACGAAACGTCTCCTCGGTCACACTGATCGTTCCCGGATACAACATGTGGCCGCTTGGAGGATCGATGTTCCCTTCGGGCACGAAAGGCACTATCGGCGCCACCAGCGCGTCACCCAAGATCCGGGCAATCCGATCGGTGGTTGCCCGCAGTATGTAGTTGTGTTTCCCGAGCGCGAGGTAAGGTCCATTCTGCTCAATCCCGCCAGTGGGAATGATGGCGGTGGTTTTTCCGGCCCTCATGGCATCGCGAACCTCGAGCCACGTCATTTCTTCGAGAAATACGGTGTCGTGGGCCTCGATTTCTCTTGGCGTCTCCCGGTCAGGAGCCGTGGCCTGTGCGAGGGCCGTTGTTGTAAAGACCAACGAAGAAAGAGCTAGGAGTGCGGGGGTTCGACGTAGATCCATACCGATCTCAACTCCATGACGAAGGTGAAGCCGAACAGCTTCTAGGATGAAAGGTGGCTGTCGAATCGGACGATGGCTAGCCCCACCTCTAACATCGGCACCTTCATCGTAGTAAAATATGTAGGTGGATTTGTGTAGTGGTAATATAGTATCCATTTATCAAACCGTTCCACGCTACGAAGATGCCACGGAAAAATCACGCCACCAAAACCTCGCGAAAGCGTCACAAACTCCAGCGCGACAGAGCTGGAGACTTGTACGCAGAGTTCCCGGGCGAACCGGGTGAGGCCAGGTTCCGCATCTCGTTCAAACGCAACTGGTACTCGCCTCCGTTCACCGATGACGGCGAGATCGATCTGGAGCGCGCTCAGGACGAACTCTCGCAGGAGTTGACGGGGGGTACTCTAGTGTTTGCTACCTACCTCGAGAGTGGCGTGTTGGGCTACAGAACCGAAATAGCCGTGGAGTCGAAGGACGAACTTGAACGCTTGCTGCGGACGATACGGAAGTTGTTTGTGGACAGCCTCGAGCACGAGAACGGAATACGCCGGACTGCCCTGGACGCATGCAAGGCAATACTCGAGGAGGAGGACACCACGCCCGAGGAGCCGGGGCCGCCATCCGTCGAGCGTCGGCGGGAAGCGGATCGCCGCAGGCGTGAGCGTCGCGGCCGCCAACTGTTGGGGCGCCTGTTTTTCCGAAAGGAAGACCGCCGCATGGAGGAAGATCGGCGCGACGGGAAAGACCGTCGGGCGGCCTGAGCCGTTCTGCTCTCAAACATCGAATACCCCCGCCGGGTTGTTATTGAGTACGAAGCCACTGTGCAGCGCATTTCGTTGTTGTGCCAGGGGGCGCTTGGTTTCATTATCTGATCGCCGCCGGAGCCACCATTCGAAAGAGGCAATGCGTTGGGCGTCAGCTGACTCAGAGAGGTTAGAATGTGGAAGTTCTCTTGGCGAGCCGTTCCAGGTATCATCGCGACGATATTGATGACGGCCATTGCGTCACTCTGGGTATTCTGGAGTCTGGGAGAACTGTTTTACGAGGGCTGGGGTACTCCACTGCCCGGGCCACTCATGTATCTAATTCCGGGCACGCTCGCGCTCACACTCTGTATCGCAGCGCTGCGTTGGCCACTATTTGGCGGCATTGCCCTCTTGCTGGTGGGATCATGGTTTTGCTTCAATTGGCTCAACAGCTCGATTCGGGCCGGCGTCAGCGGATGGAACCTGATAGTGAGATTCTTCCTGAGCGGAATGGTCGCGCTCATAGGTCTCATGTTCCTCTATGATCACCGGTACCGTCGTAAGAGAGCGGAAAACGGTTGGACCCCACCGAACTCCTGGTGGCTTCGGAATCTCCGGTATCTCGCGGTAACGACACCGGCTGTTGTGATTCTCATTGGCATGGTTGTCTACTGGCTGCCGATCCTTTCCACCAGGGAGGACGACGGTGGTAGAGGAGAACGGCTCATCGAGGGCCCCGTTGTCTCACTCGTATGGGCACCCGAGGGCCCTGGCTGGAACTGGAGACAGTCCTTTGGCGGTTTCCCCTCCTGGGAGGCCCTGGCTTTGTACGGGGAGGAACCAGTGGGGATGGAACGCAAGCGCGAATTCGAGGGACCGCCGGCCACCGGGGCGGACATGAGAAGCACTGGTTTGTGTCTGTACCTGAGCGCTGACGGCTTGTCGTTGGAAGCCGAGCCTCAAGGTATCTGGCGTTTCCCCACTGCGCATGAGCTGGTGTCCTCGCTAATGCTGCACGGAGAAAATGCGGGATGTAGTCTGAGCCCGGACTTCCCTTCTCTGCGCCATTCGCGATCGAAATGCGAGGTTATGCCCGACAAGGAAACCCCACTCTGGGCTCCAGACCTCGAGCCGATTTACTATTGGGTGGCTGATGAGTTCAACGAAGAGCAGGCCTTCTATATCAACTACCAGGGCGCCATAGACGGTCAGCCCAAGAGGTGGGGAAACCCTCGGCACGGCTATCGTTGCGTGCGCGATCCGTAACCAGTCCTCCCTACATATCCTCAATCCGCGACTGCGAACGAATGGTGTCGGTGGCTCCCAAGTAATCCATCTGCAGTTTGATCCGCCTGATCGCCTCAGCGTGGCTGGATGCACCGCGCACCGCGGCAAGGGTGGCAATGATTTCTAGATTGGAGGGATCGCGACCGGCAACCGACACATAGGTATTGCTTATCAGTTCCAGGCGACTGGGCGCGGCGAGTTTTAGCAGCTGGCCAACCGTCTTTATGCCGCGACTGAATAGTAGGGTGAGTATGTTGTTGATGTCGCGTTGGTTGCAACTGAGGCCTGCTTCAGACAAGGCCACCGGAAGAAGCTCGGCTGTCAGTTCTTCGTTGGTGCCGTAATCCCGATCGTCGTACGATCTATTCAACTCCTCATAGAGGAGATTGAAGTTCTCATCGACAACCCGCAGTAATCCGCTCAACACCCTGAGCTGCGCCTTTGCCATCGAGTGTGTTCGTTTGGTCGGCTTGTAGCCCAAGTGGTGTTCGAGCGTGCTCCAGAGGTCTTGTGCCGCGGTTCTCACTTGCAGCTCGAAGGCAGGTCTCAGGTTCTCCGGAACGCTGCTTTCCTTCATTCGGACGAGATAGTGAACCGAACGGTATCCGCTTTCCTTCTGCTCCTGATCTAAATGGTCAAGGCTCAGGATCGAAGCTTCATTCGCACCCATGTACGCAACTGGGCGCTCGTCGTCTGAGATCTCGACCACCGCCGAGTTCCGCAGGTCCCTGTCGAACAGCGGGATGTGCCTCAGGAAGTAAACGATGACGCGTAAGCCTACCGCGTCATACATCCTCTTGAAACTCTTTGGACTCAAACCATCGGGAAACTGTTCGGGCTTGCGCAAGATTTTGTCGACGACCTGCTCAGGCCGCTTTATGCGAGAGAATGCCGCTCGAATTGGAGTCGGTACCGGTACACCTTTTGTTTTGGCATACTTGGCCCAGTAGGCCGGCTTTTCCCATGTAGAGATGAGTTGGGAGATCTCCTGCTGCGTAGGCCGCAAGACCTCCCTGACGTAAATCTCGTAGTCGGTGAGGAATGTGCTGAGTCGTTTTGCGTCGTGTTTGATTTGAGCCATCGTGTTTTCGCTTCTAGTACCGCCAGCTCACCGTGTCGGCCCCAGGGGGCGCGGTGCTCAGGATCCGGTCGAGCATCCTGGGAAGAACACGCTGATATACCGTCTGGCCGGGATACTCAGGCGCGCCCGTGAAACAGTGTGGCTGTCTTTCACCCCATTCAATGGAGCCGGCGTAATAGGGGTCGGTTGTGCTTTCCAAGAACTCTTCCAGTAACCGCGTAGCCTCCTCAAGGAAGTATGTGTCCATCGTCCCCATGGTGATGTGGATCTTCCCAACGAGCTTCGGGCCCAACGTTGTCCAATCGCGTTCCAAGATGTGCCGAATGTCGTAGTTCTCCCGCCAATAATCGACCACTCCCTTGTCGATTTCGCCGGTCCATTTGTCATACAGAAGACGCGGATAGCCGTCATCTCCCACGGGGCCGTACACTCCCATGAATATGTCCATCTGGTCTCCTGAGCGGCCGCGGGTTCCCAGTACCTCTTCCAGATGGCTGGCGTCGTATTGATTCATGAATACCTGATCGTCGACGTTACGTTGCCACGGCCGGACCGGTGTCGTCTTCCATTTCCCGTTGGGGTAAAACGCGTTGTCGTCCTCATAGATGTTGACGAGCTGGAAATAGCGAAAGTCCAACGGGTCAGGACAGAAGGTCCAGGTCCCGTTGAACATGTCCGGATAGTAGACTTGCCAGGCGATTGATTCCCAACCGCCGGTCGAGCCCCCGGCCAGCGTCCTGGCCCACGGCTCCCCAATTGCCCGGAACTGGCTCTCGACACGAGGCATCAGCTCCTGAGTCAAAGCATCACCATACGGTCCATTGTTGGCCGAATTCACAGCGTACGAATCATCGTAGAACGGGGTGGGATGCTGCATCAGGACGATCAAAAACCGCCCGAGCACGCCGTCCGCCCAATCCCGGAAGGTCCTGTAGCGGCCCTCAGCGTATTCGCGCATCCGACCGGTCATGCTGGGGTCGGGTGGAGTCTCCTGAAAGCCGTTGAAAGTCCTCGGGAAATGGCCGTGCCAGTAGACCGTGGGGTACCGTGCGTCCGGGTGTTCGTCGAACCCTTCAGGAAGCACCACAACTGCTCCGAGATGCATGTCGTGCCCCCACCATTCGCTCAGTATGTCACTCCTGAACTTGATGTGTTTCACGTACTTGGTGTCTTCCGGAGGATCGATTGGCGGGATCACGCGCGAAAGTGTGATGCGTATCGGAGCGGATGATGTGGGATCCACGCGAACGCGCTGCACTTCGCTCACAAGGTTTCCGGGAGAGCGATTCCACTGCTGCCCTTCCCATTGGTCCATGTGGGCCTTGATAGTGTGTCCGTCTGCCCGGTGGAAGGTAGTGTAGACATTCAACACCGCCTGAACGTAATAGTCACCGGCAGGCAGTTCGGTGGTGCTCTCCAGTGGCCAACCGCGGGCTTCCGCGTCAAAGACTGCAGGTTGACCAGGCGCCAGGCCATCTACGTCAACCCCATAGATTGCTGGAGCGTCCGGACTACGGAGTCTTTGGAATCTGGGCTCCGGAGTTTCATTGTCGGAGACAATCAGAATGACTCTACCGTCTACCGGTTCGGGCCTTACCGCACCGTCAACTACCACCTCGAATCGGAACCCACCCTGCGTTTCGGATCCGGACCAAGGTGCCCTCGCGAATGCCACCGTAACGCCAACGAGGAGCAGAGTGGCCCCAACAGAAACGACCATTCGAACAAGACCGACCCAACGGCGGTCACTAAGATCGTTGCCCAGCTTTGTCATCATAACCTCCAAAGCGCGACAGTAGGTGTGCGGTGCGCGACAACACCCGCGTGCTTCTTACCTCAATCCCGCTTCAGTGCGTTGGAAACTTGACCCCGATAGGGGAAGAGGGCCGGCGTGCCTCCGCTGTGCAAGAAGACTATGTTCTCTCCGTCGGCGAAGTAGTCCTTCTTCATGAGGTCCAACATTCCCGCCATTGCCTTCCCCGTATACACAGGGTCCAACAACACTCCCTCGGTCTCGGCAACGAGACGCAGAGCTGCGCCAACGTCGTCGTTGAATACACCGTAACCTTCTCGCAAATAATCCTCGAACACGATGATCTCGTTGTCCGGCACCGATGCCGAAACACCTAGCTGTTTGATCGTGGCGTCCGATATCGACCGCACGTATTCCGTCATTTTCTGCTGGGACGCATATACGGTTACTCCTACCACGCGGGTGGCAGGCGACAACAGTTTCGCGCCCACTACAAGCCCCGCTTGCGTGCTACCTGAGCCAGTCGCCAGCACAATCGAATCGATCCTGATGCCGTCGGCGGAAGCCTGTTCGTTGAGTTCCGCAAACGCGTTCACGTACGAGATTGCCCCCCAGGGTTGCGCCATCGATCCTTCGACCAACGACCCACCGATGGGTGCTAGGTATGGAACGCCTCCCTCCTTACTCACTTCTTCCAGAACCGGATCGACGAATCTCTTAACGCTGGCGAGTTCCATCATGTTCGCTATCTCGTCTGCCTCGACCACGCGGATTTCGGCATCGAACATACGATCGAGCAGAAGGTTGCCGTCGTCACCCGGTTGGGCTGTCTTACTCTTGAACAACACCAGCGAAGATTTCAGTCCGATTTTGGCAGCCGCAGCGGCAACCTGACGGCACCAATTGGATTGCAGGCCACCCCAAGTTACGAGCGTGTCGGCGCCCTGATTGAGGGCATCGGCGACAATGAAATCGAGCTTGCGCGCCTTGTTGCCGCCAAATGCAAGCCCTGTCATGTCGTCGCGTTTCAAGTAGACGTCAAAACGCTCGAGCATCTCAGTGAGATTCTCAAGCTTTTCGAGAGGTGTTGGCAGGTGCGCAAGTTCCACGCGATGGAACTTCTTCAGGCGCTCCTCAATTCCATTTGAATTTTTCATCGGATTTCCGTTTCGTTCCGAATGATTTCAAAGGTAGGGCTTGGTTCAATCCCCTGCCAGGGTAGTGGAGGTGTTGGGTTCCGTTGGGTATCTTCGCCGTGTAGACATCGCGGACCGGTGACCCTCCACAAACCCGTATCCGCAGTATCTGACGGACCTTACGTGAGTCAAACAAAAGTGAGGCACAGTGTGACATCCAGAACTCGAACCAGCATAACGCAGGCAGTTTTCGCCGCAGCCGCTTTCACAATGCTTGGATGCGCAAAAACGGAGGAGGACGACACGTTGAATCCACTGGAGAGCTTCGGCATCACGGCCAACAACGCGTTCTTTTACTACGATGATCTCGATGCCGCCACGGCGTTCTACACGGAAACCCTGGGACTACGCATCGCCGCGGACTACGGGTTTGCGAAGATCGTGCAGGTTGCTCCGACGTCGTATCTCATCCTCGTTGACGCGGACGAAGGTATGCACTCGACAGAAGAGCCGAAGACGGTAGCGATCGCCCTGATCACTGACCAGCTCGATGCATGGTATGCCTATCTGGTGGAACAGGGCGTGGAGATGAGATACGAGTTCAATCCAACAGAGGGTCGCCCACATGACGGCTTTGTGGCTTACGATCCCGAAGGCTATTACCTCGAATTCGAGCGATTCAACGAGCATCCCGAGAACGAGCTGCTAATGCCGCTTCTCGAACAGACCGAGACTCTGTATCCCGACCCTGATCAAGCGACCAACGTACCGGAAGGCCTTGGTATCAAGGCTACGGTCTTGTGGCTGTACTACCGCGACACGGCCGGTGCGTTGGCCTTCTTCGAAGAGAAGCTGGGATTCAGTAGAGTCGTCGATCAAGGTTGGGCTTGGATCTATCAAACCTCTCCATCGGGGTACATCGGCCCCGTCGACGAAACCCGAGGCATGCACTCCTACACTGAGCAGAAGGCCGTCACAGTGTCCTTCTTCACGGAGGATATAGACGGTTGGCACTCATATGTGAGTGAAACCGGCGCATTCGAGTTGCGAGAGACAGAAATTCACATGGATAGTGCGGGGCGGTTCCGCGCGTTCGTGGGGTACGATCCAGAGGGATATTTTCTGGAGTTCGACCAGTTTCTAGAGCATGAGTTGAATGTGAAGCTGCTGGAGTCGCTGGAGAGGTAGACACAGAAGCCGAGAGACGTTCCCATCATAGTGTAGGAGACTGGGGGACCATACGCGCGGGGCTGTGATAAGCCCCGCAGCGGCTGCGGTGAGCAAAGGTACGGCACCCTGGGTGCCGAACGGACCGATTGAACTGCGCACCTTCCTCTTCCAGCAGTACGGCCAGCTCTTCATCCGAGTCTTCGATCACCCTGTGTCCTCGATCGATGCCGTCAACACACCACCTACTACACTCGCTACAGAGTCATAACGTTTCGTCATTACTCTCGGATTGTCTCCAAGAAACCCGTTCGATTACCGCACCTTCGAGCACGGCATCGACCACATCCAATCCTGCCACCACCTCGCCTATGATTGTGTAGTTATGGTCCAGCCGGGGATTGTCTATGAGGTTCACGAAGATCTGTCCGTCTCCCGTGTCTCTGCCGCGGGTGGAGATGCCCACGGTGCCGCGCAGGTTTGACCTGTACACGACCTCGTCTCGGGTGTACGGGCCGTCGCCCACAAATTCGTTGGCGCCTGGGCTGCCGCCCTGTATCACGAAGTTGCGCGACAGGCGATGAAAGGTGAGACCGTCGAAGTATCCTTCCTGCGCGAGCCTCACGAACCGTGTGACGTTTGTTGGTGCCTCGAACGGAAACAGCTCGATTTCAATCCTGCCGCCTCCACGCATCTCCAACACCGCCCTCTGGCCAACCACGCGAGCCAGATCACCATAGGAGGGGAGTGAAAGCCTGGGAAGTAGTCTAGGATTTGGTGTGTAGCTACGTCCCGTCCAGCCATGAAGCACAGTTGCCGCATCCTCTGCTATGATCGGGTCAAAGTCCCTCAAGTATGGAATCAGTGCAACCGCCTGACTGCGCCCCCCGAGGGAACCAATTCGCCGGATCAATGCGCGCCTAGCGTCCCGCGACGTCTCGCGACGCTGTGCGGTAATCCGGTCGAGCGCGTCGAACAGTGACGGCATTGCGGCGACACGGTTGGGAGTTCCCTCTAAAGCCCTGGCCGCAGTCATCACGAGTTGATAATCCTGGCGGCTCAACTGCCGAATGTAGTGTGCATCCGCGTCGTGACCCAAGACCTGCGATAACCCGGCGACCGCCGCGTTGCGCACGAGGTCGTGTTCGTCGGAGGCCAACCTCTCCAGACATTCTGCCGAATCCAGATTCGTTGCCGCCCGTGCAGCATACGTTCTGACCCACCACGAGCTGTGTAAAGAAAAGGCATCGAGTTGCCCGGCTGCGATATCAGGTGCCAGACCCGAGAGCGACACGAGAGCATGAGCTGGCCGGTGCCAGGAGTTTGGATAACTCGCAAACCCCTCATTGCCATCTAGTGCATTCAGGCTCTCAACGATCTCGACGAGGCGTTCGACAACACCTGCCTCCGCTGCACAGTCTCGGCCCAAAATGTCGATTGCGGTGAGAGCAACATCCGGATCGAGATCGTCCACCGCGGCGAGAACCGGGACGCAGTCCGACCCGGACCGCACCTGACCGCTGTATGCCTGTAAAGCTCTAAGGCGTACGGTAGCGTCTTCGTCGCCGAGGGCCCGAGCGACGATTTCAAGAGCACTGTCAGACTCGTCTAAGGATGAAGCGGCACCAACGGCAAGCCGTCGGACCTGAGCATCTCGGTCCCCGACTATAGCACTCAGGAGTTCGAAATCGACCTGCCCACTCTGTCCGAGGGCAGCCACGGCCAGGCGTCGGATCTGAAGCAGTGTGGCGTTGTCGGTTCGGTATTGCAGACCGTGGCGGGCAAGTTCACGTAGACGCTCGACAGCCCGGCCGGAAGGCGGCGAACCAGCTCCCTGCAATCTGACGAGCGAAGCCAATCCCCTAACCATTCCTGCAAGGGCTGCGGGAACGGAGTCTTCGAGTGCTCCGACGAGCGCCGCGTCCACCAGGCGTACTGTATCGTCCGATTCGTAGGACAGACGCCCCAGAGTTTGGGCAACGATTCCGCGCACGTATGCATCGGGCTCGGCACCAAGCCTTTCGAGTAGCGGCCCCAGCGCAGCGCCAGCCCCCCCGCGAAACACTGCCTGCCCGAGCGAGTTTGCCGCCTCTGCACGAACGGCCGGAATCGTATCTGCCAGGAGTGGAGCAATCTCCAATACGTGTTCGGCACGCTCCAATCTGCCGAGCGCCCTGACAGCGAGGACACGCACCTCCGGAATCGGCGAGGTTAACCCGCTCACAATCGGTTCGAGCGATTCCGGTGTGTCCGCTCGAGCATCTTCCGCCGCAAGCATCTCCGCCCAGAGGAGCGTGTCGAGGTTCTGCCACCGAAATTCGGGTGCCGCGATTTCCGGTGGCGCGTCGTCTGGTGGTGAGCAGTTCACGAGCAGCGAGACAATCAACACGCACACGAGCAACGAGGGCTGTTGTTTCTGTATGATTGCGTTGTTCAAGATTTCACTCCACGCTCAGGTTTGTTCGGGTCGCTCGGTCAGGTTGACCACGATCCCACTGCACGCGCGCTGCAAGTCGGCCGGCGTAATTATTATCTCCTCTCCCCACACCCCTGCTCCCACACCGAGTACGTCTTCACGCATGAGGGCTTCATCGATAAGAGATCGAAATCCATCCGGCTGCCAGTGAAACGGCGGCACAGATCCGACCGCATACCCAGTCGTCTCCTTCACCGCGTCCAATGGAGCCATCCTGATATTGCGCGACCCGATTGCCTTCTTGAGTAGTCCGGAAATCGCATTGCGGCTTCCACCAACCATCACCAGGACCCGCTCCCCGGTATGTGCCTCGAAGATCAACGTTTTCACCATCTGATCCTCCCGGTAACCGAGTGCAACAGACACGTTGGCTGCTCCCTTCTCGGTACTCGGTGGGAAGGTGAGGCGTTTGTAGGAGATACCAAGTTCTTCGAGAAACAGATGTGCCGGAAGTTTATCAGTTGGCATTGGGTCGTTGCTCCTGATGTGCTGGGGTCATCCCGCATGAATGTCCAATATCCAACGTCCAATGTCCAATGTCCAAGTATCGAGCAAACTACAGCACAAGCACCGATATCAGACAACGGAAGCCAGGTGGACATTGGATCTTCCGTGGTGGACATTGGATGTTGAAAAGCGCACAGCTCTGATGCTGACTTTCGAACTCTTCGCCTGGAACAACTTATGAACGCAGTTCATGCCCCGATCACCGCACCACCCGAAAAGACCGAACTCGACCACCGCCTCGAGCGCGTACGCGAATTGATGGCCGAACGGAATCTCGACTACTACGTCTCGTTCGATCCGGTCAACGTGTATTACATGACCAACTTCGCGAACTACGTGCACGAGCGCCCTTTCTTGCTGATCATCGGGAAGCAAGGTGCGCCCACGATGTTAGCCCCGCTCCTCGAGTTGACCCATGTAAAGATGCGCGCGCGATGTGACCTGGAGTACGTCACCTACTACGAATTTCCTGCTCCGGAGGGTGAAAACTGGTACGACATATATCCCACACTTTTTGCTGAGAACAGCCGAGTGGGTATCGAAAGTGCCATGCCTGTCGGAATCGCCCGCAGGACACCTGGTGACGTGACCATGACCGATGTGATCGACGAGGCTCGAGTCATCAAGAGCGAGTACGAAATCGGCCGCACCACCCATGCATGTTCGATTGTCGATCTCGGCCACGCAATGGTGCTCGAGATCTGCAAGCCTGGACTTCCGGAAGGCACTATCTACAGTGCCGTCAGCGGCACCATGACCAAGAAGGTATTCGAGGATATCCCAAACGCGAATTTCTTCATCACCAAGACAGCGGCGTTCGTGTGGCCACCAACCATCGGACACGATCCTCATCATTTTCCGTCTTTGGCAACGCCGATGGAAGACGGCGGGCCCCACGTTAGCATAGTTGCCGCTCAGGTTGACGGGTACGGAGTGGAGCTGGAAAGGACGTTTTTCCTCGGTGAAGTCCCGGAACACGCAAGGAAACCGTTTGACGTCATGTTCAGAGCACGTGCGAAAGCGTACGAGATGCTTCGCCCCGGACAGGACCTTGCTGAGATCGATGCCACTGTTCGGAGAGTCATCGTCGACGCTGGCTATGAGGACAGCATCCTTCACCGTACGGGTCACGGTTTCGGAATTACAGGGCACGAGGCTCCCTATCTGGCAATCGGCGAGAACCGCCTGCTCGAGGCAGGTATGACCGTGAGCATAGAACCGGGCATCTACAGGGAAGGTGAAGGCGGTTACAGACACTCCGACACGGTGCTGATCACCGAGGATGGGTACGTCTGTCTCACAAATGCGCCGGAGACGTTGGAGGAGCTTATACTTGCCGTGTAGGAATGAGCATCTGACGGACGCGGAGGTTCTGCATCTCCCTGCACCTCTGCCAACGATTTCGATGCAGCCGGCCTCTCGTAGCGCGGGACCGCTTCAACGATTGATGCGGGGCAACCTACGCAAGCAAATCCGCGTCCTTCCGCGTAACTCCGCGGCGAACACGCCACGGTATTGATCGACACATCGGGGTTTGACGGGATAGGGTCTATGAACTACTCTTCTGGGGAGTTTTAGGACGGCCCTGTACGGGCCAGGTTTGTACGAACGTCGACGGGGAATCCGGCCACGATCGGATTGCCCGTTTGTTGCCTCAGGACTCAGTTGCGCACGATCGGCGCAACGGCCCAACGCGGGGGCGGTATTCCGCGGAAGTGTAGTCGGTCGGTACGGCATGAACCGGACCCCCGGCCACAGTATCAAACCAAGGGAGTGCGGTAATGCGTACCAAAGGAACCGTGAAGTGGTTCAACGACAGCAAGGGTTT
>Ga0180431_10005217_pt1 | contig 15904 bp, 4 predicted proteins | sample SS_ome_11_FD_132459 | JGI IMG/M metagenome (GOLD analysis project Ga0180431, IMG submission 132459) | Hypersaline lake sediment archaeal communities from the Salton Sea, California, USA - SS_1_MS_1 metaG | ecosystem: Environmental > Aquatic > Non-marine Saline and Alkaline > Hypersaline >... | reverse complement strand
TTAAAGCGATATGGACAGGTATTTGTAAACTAACTAATTACGCTGACGCATGGGATTTATTTGGCCCTGGAGCATCAGAATGATTTTTTGTCAAAAAAACTTATGCGTAAAAGTATGTTTGAGGCTTTGTGTTTGAATTTCTGCTCTTGCCAATAGCCACTCGGGATATATTGAAACACAAAGGATCAAAGACACAAAGAGAAACCCTCGCAGCTATATTTGGATCGATTTCCATTGTTTTAACCTCCATTTATCAGAAGTTACCTCTGATGGGTTAAAAAAGGCTCCTGCGATGTCTTTTAAGTCATTCCATGGTAAATGATCTGCACCATACCAAGCTAATCGGGTATTGACTCCATCAGATTCCGGGTTGCGAACATAATGTTTCCACACAAGAAGTTGTGTGAAAGCAAATACCTTAGCCGATCCAACCATAATCGCTGCTGCGGGAACGCCAAATACACCAACGGTTCTTCGCAACACAGTATACCCACGTTGATCTGCCATATCTCCTAAACAGGCAAGCGCATTAAAAATCCTTCTAGCCAGTGTGTGTATGGTAAATGGCAGAATGCCCAGCGTGAGCGCGGCTGCGCTTCTAAGCATAAGGTGTGGCTCTGCTTCTTTGGCTTCAACTGTTTTAAAACCCCTTGAAAGGCGAATAATTTCTGACATAAATACTTTACTTTGTAGGAATTGAATAAAAATGATACCAAATAAGATATTAAAATAAAACAAAGTGCGGTTTGTCCGGAAAATGGATACATGGATTTAATATATAAACAGGATAAGCAGGATCGCAAGCGGCAGGATAAGTAAGAATATATACTGAAATGAGTTCAAATCCGTTTTTACCGAAATAACGGGCGCCTCCTTGTTGTGGATGCCCGAATATGTCACAATCTAAACTTCATTTAGTTTGTAGACACTCTTTTAGATAACCGGCAGTTTTGGACTTCTTGCATTTGACCAGTTGCTCTGGCGTCCCTGCAAAGATCAGCTCTCCGCCCGCAGCTCCGGCGCCAGGCCCCAGATCAACAACGAAGTCCGCGTTTTTGATAAAGTCCAAATGATGCTCGATCACAATCGCTGTATTTCCCTTGTCCACTAATGTATGCAATACCTTCAACAGCTTTTGAATATCGTCCTGGTGAAGCCCTGTTGTCGGTTCGTCCAAAAGATAAAGAGTGCTCCCCGTCGAACGTTTGGCAAGCTCCCTTGATAGTTTGATCCTTTGCGCTTCTCCTCCCGACAAGGAGGCCATTTCCTGACCAAGGCGAAGGTAGCCAAGGCCGACAGAGATCAATGTATCCAAAATGCGCACGATCCTTGGGTGATTTTCAAAGACGACCCGAGCGTCATCAACGGTCATCTCAAGATATTGCCCCATATTTTTCCCCTTATACATCACTTCCAGACTGACCGGGTTCAACCGCATTCCCTGGCACTGGTCGCACTTGACCCTGACAGGGGGGAGGAAATGCATCTCCACTTTTTTATACCCCATTCCCCAACAGTTGGAACACATCCCCTTACGGTGGTTGTAGCTGAAATGGCGAGGCATCAACCCCTTGGCTTTGGCCGCAGGCAGGGCCGCAAAGAATTCCCGAATTCGTGTAAGGACGTCGACGTAGGTGCAGACATCCGACCGGGAGGTGTGCCCGATCGGGTTTTGATCGATCACAATGAGCTTGTCAAAATGGTCAATGCCTCTCACTGCGCCGACATTCGGGATCTCCACGGCGCTATGGGTCAATAGGCCTTGTTCGACCGAAGGTTGGATCACCTTCTGCAAAAGAGTAGATTTTCCCGATCCCGACACCCCTGTCAGGCATGACAGCGTTCCCACAGGGATGTCCAGAGAGACATTCTTCAGGTTGTGAGCGCGAGCTTTCTTGATCGAAAGCGATCCTTTTGAGGGGGTGCGTCTTTCTTTGGGAAGCGGGATGTTTTCCTTGCCGCTAAGGTATTTTCCCGAAAGCGATTTGTTGTCCCTTAGAATTTGCTTATACGTCCCCTGGGCAATAATATGACCGCCATACTCGCCTGACTGAGGGCCGAAATCCAAAATATAGTCGGCGGTTTGGATCGTCTGAGGATCATGCTCGACCATCAATAAGGTGTTGCCAAGTTTTTTCAATTGGGCCAGTGCGTTATTGAGCTGGTCATTGTCATAAGGATGCAGCCCGATCGTCGGCTCATCAAGGACATAAAGGACGCCTGTCAGTCCGCTGCCAAGCTGCCTTGCCAAACGGATGCGCTGGGTCTCACCGCCGGAAAGCGACGGTGCTTTGCGGTCCAGGGAGAGGTAGCTAAGCCCAACTTCATTGAGAAATTTGAGACGGTGCTCAAGTTGCGTGAAAACCTCTTCCATCAGTTTCTTTTCTGCTGCCGGTATCTTGATCTTATTGATGAATGGAAGCGTGTGTTCAATCGGAAGGGCGCAGAAATCGCTGATCGACAATCGATTGATCGTAACATGGCGGGCGAGGGGGTTGAGCCGGCTGCCTTTGCAGGAGATGCAGGTGAGCTCGTGCAGCAATGGAATGAGCGGGGAGCGAAGTTCGGATTTTCCGCTTCTACCCGCTTTTGCCAGGACATGATTGATCCCGACCCAACGAAAACGGAATCCATAAGGGCTGTCATACCATTGATCGGATTGGGATCCATTGAAGATGATCTGCAACTGATCGCTGTTCAGCTCGTTCAAAGGTGAATAGGCGTCGATCTTTTCCTCTTTGAGCACAATTTCCAAATGATGGACCGCCTCAGGATTTCCTTTCTCCTGCCATAAGGTATTGATCAAACCGATCGTCGAAAACTGCATCAATTCCCGCTGCATTGTCAGATTGGCGCCATATTGATAGCCCAATCCCTGACAATCCTGGCACATCCCTTCTTGTGTGTTGAACGCAAAACTGTGAGGGGTTATTTCGGAGTAGGACTTGCCTGTGCTGGGGACGGCGAAGGAGAGGTTGTAGGGCACATCTTTTTCCCCTTTGACGACGGTCAGTTTCTTCTGCCCGATTTCTGACGCTGTCTCGATCGCCTCGAAGAGCCGATGGCGGATGGAAGGGTTGACGATCAAGCGGTCGATCACAAGAAACAGGGTGTTTTTGCGCTTTTTATCAAACGCCTGCATTAATGTATCGTCATCGAGGGAATAGAAACTGTCGTTCAGCCTCACGCGGACAAATCCCTGACGGCGCAAACGTTCGACAACCTCTTCGAACTTGTCGTTCTTCTTCAACTCGATGGGAGCCAGAATTTGGATTTTCTCTCCCTCTTCACCATTCATCACCTGATCGACGACATACTCTTTACTAATCGAGCGTATCCGTTCACCTGTCTCGGGGCAATGTGGGATCCCGGCGCGGGCCCACAGTACGCGCAGAAAGTCGTAAATCTCTGTCATCGTCCCCACTGTCGAACGGGGATTCCCGGCATGCGCTTTTTGTTCGATCGCGACAGCGGGGGAGAGCCCTTCGACCCTGCCGACTTTGGGTTTTGGAGACTGTTTGACAAATTGTCTGGCATAGGGAGACAGCGATTCAATGTACCTGCGCTGGCCTTCAGCATAGACGGTATCAAATGCCAGGGAACTCTTTCCTGAACCCGAGGGACCTGTACAGATGGTGAGCTTTTCTCTTGGAATTTTCAGGGACAGCCGCTTGAGGTTGTTTTGCTCTGCCCCTTCGATCGTGATCGAATGGATGGCAGCTGCCTCACGTTCTTTTTTCCTCTTACCGGCCTTCTCTGCTTTTTCAAGGGCGAATGCGACGTGTCTGTCCCTTTCAGGATGAAGGGCCGCATGGACGGCCTGGCCTGTAGGGGAGGAAAGTTTGGAGATCTTTTTCGGCGTTCCGCTGGCGACAACTTTACCTCCGCCAGCGCCTCCTTCCGGTCCAATATCGATGATCCAGTCGGCAGTCTTCACAATGTCCATATTGTGCTCGATCACAAGCACAGTGTTGCCTTTATCGACCAGGGCGTGCAGGACCTCCAGGAGTTGTTTGATGTCGTGGAAATGCAGGCCGGTCGTCGGCTCGTCTAATATATAAAATGTATTCCCGGTAGAAGGACGGGAAAGCTCCTTAGCCAGTTTGATTCTTTGCGCTTCTCCTCCGGACAGTGTTGTCGAGGACTGTCCGAGCTTGATGTAGTCCATTCCCACTTGCTTCAGGGTCTGTAGCTTCTTTTTGATCGAGGGGATGTTCTGGAAGTGTTCCAATGCCTCTCCAACTTCCATTTCAAGCACGTCATAGATCGTTTTTCCCTTGAAATAGACAGAGAGCGTCTCTGGATCAAACCGCTTGCCGCGGCATTCGCCGCATTCGACCCACGCATCTTCCATGAAGTCCATATCGATCTTGACCATCCCCATGCCCCCGCACTGGTGGCAGGACCCCTCTTTCACATTAAAGCTGAAACGGCCGGGCTTGTAGCCGCGCGCCTGGCTTTCAGGGAGCTGCGTGAAAAGGTCTCTGATCTCGTCGAAGACCTTGATATAGGTGGCGGGATTGGAACGGGGATTGCGCCCGATCGGCGACTGGTCGATGGCGATCACTTTATCGATCTCGTCCATTCTTTCGATCTTCTTATGTTCACCGACCGTATGCTCGGCGTGATGCAGGTGGTTTGCGAGCGCAGGGTATAGGGTTTCTGTCACCAATGAGGATTTTCCAGAACCTGAAACCCCTGTGACTGCGATCATGACACCAAGAGGGAATTTGACATTTACATTTTTGAGGTTGTGATGGCGGGCTCCTTTAATTGCGATCGAAGGACCGGAAGCTTTACGCGTTTTTTTCGGTACAGGAATTTCATATTCTCCTGTGAGATATTTTGCCGTGAGGGACCGCTTGCAGTTAAGAAGGTCTTTGTGCGTTCCATTGACGAGCACCTCGCCGCCCCGTTCGCCGGCTCCCGGTCCAATGTCGACAACCCTGTCAGCCTCCCATAAGGTCTCTTCGTCATGCTCGACGACAATGACCGTATTTCCAATATCGCGCAGGTGTTTGAGCGTCCGGATGAGGCGAACGTTGTCCCTTGGGTGCAGCCCGATCGAGGGTTCGTCCAAAATGTAGGTCACTCCGACAAGTCCGCAGCCGATCTGCGATGCAAGCCTCACCCTTTGCGCCTCGCCGCCTGAAAGGGTGGGGGCTGTCCTTTCCAGCGTTAAATAGTGAAGGCCGACTTCGATCAAAAAGCGCAGGCGTTCGCTGATCTCCTTGATCAATTCGTCTGCGATCAACAATTCCTGTTCTGTAAATCTGACATTTTCAAAAAACTCGGCGCATTCCGCAATCGTCATGGCGTTGACTTCCGAGATCCGCTTCCCTTTCAGGAGTGTGGCGGCAGGATAGGGCCTCAACCTTTCTCCGTTGCATTCGGGACATACCTGCTCTTTGAGCAGTTTCTGCATTTTTTTCTTATAATTCTCGCTTTTCGCTTCGGTATAGCGCTGATGGGCTTCGTGAAGCACTCCCCGCCAGCGTACATGGTCCATCCAGACGGCGCCTGTGACAGGATGGACGAACCGCATCCGCGTCCACTTCTTTTTGGTCCCGTAAAGAAAGACCCGTTTTGCCTCTTCTGACAGCTTCTTCCAGGGAGTCGTGACATTAAAATCGTACAGGTTGGCCAGGTTGTCGTAGATGTTCCCGAATTTGACCGTTTGATACGAGCTGGCAACGCTGCAACAGTCTTCGCTGATGCTAAGGTCGGGGTCGATCACTTTCTCCAGGTCGTACTCGACTACTTGTCCAAGCCCGTGACACCGTTGGCACATTCCGTGGGGGCTGTTGAAAGAAAAGTCGTGGGGTTCAAGAGAGGAGTAGGAAATTCCGGATTTTGGAGAATAGGCGTGCATGGAAAAAAGGGATTCTTCTTCGGTTTTTGCATCCAGAATACTGCACACTCCCTCTCCCATGTTCAGCGCTGCGGTGAGGGATTCGGCAATGCGGGAGTGGTTGGACTCTTTCACTTCGATGCGGTCGATCACCACGTCGATATCGTGAGCGACGTTGCCGTCCAGTGTGATCTCGTCAGAGAGATTGACCATCTCCCCATCGACTCTGGCCCGCATAAATCCTTTGCGTTGAAGTTCTTGAAAATCTTCACGAAACTCACCTTTTTTTCCCTTCGCGAAAGGTGCGAGGATGATCAACCGCGTCTTTTCCGGCAGGCTTTGCACTGTTTTGATTATCCGTTCGCGGCTTTGGGGACTGACGCGCTCACCGCTGACTGGACAGTGGGGGTCACCGACTCTTGCGTAGAGGACCCGCAGGTAGTCGTGGACTTCGGTCAGGGTGCCAACTGTCGACCTGGGATTTCTACCCGCAGTTTTTTGTTCGATAGAAATGGTGGGCGAGATCCCCGATGCGCTTTCCATCTCAGGCTTGGCCATCTCTCCGAGCTGCCTTCTTGCAAATGTGGACAGCGATTCGACATATCTTCTCTGTCCTTCCGTATAAATCGTATCGAACGCCAGCGAGGATTTGCCAGAACCTGAAACACCCGAAAAGACGATCAGTTCATTTGCGTCCAATGTCAGATCGACTGATTTTAAGTTATGTATGCAAACCTTTTTTAAAATTATTTTACGATTATTCACTTTATTTTTTTCTCTTTAGAGGATATAACGTGTCTTTAATTAGGTTGAAGATAATAGTCTATATCAGGCTTATCCCGCAAACAAGAGGATTGGAACTATCATGAACCATCGTCACCTTCTCTGGATGAGTATTCTGCTCGCGGCACCAATGAATGCAGATGAAGTGATCCATCATAAGCCTGGTGAGTATTTTACTCAGACAGAAATCAAAGAGATTTTGCAACGCCTTGATTCTGAAGAGGACCTACTCGTTTTTAAAGATGGAACGCCGTTGAAGGGTAAGGTTGTCGAACTGCCAAAAGTCAATTTTTCCTTCGGCCAATTTCCGTTAAACGTTCAAGATATAGCCGCCATCGCTTTTTCCGATGTCAATGGAAAGACCAAGATTCAGATGGTCACTCATGAAGGGTATAGCTTTGTTGCCGGCACCTCGGAGAACAGCCTGCCGTTTATTCAGTATTTCCCCAGCATCAAAGATCCGAAAAGAACGCATCATCACTCAATCGAGCTTGGGTCGGTCAGCTACATTCTTTTGAACCGAGATTCGTACGCGCCTGAGCCGAAACCCTCACGGCTCCATCTCTTGGAGCTCAGCAACGGGGACCGGTTTCCGGTTTTAATCGCTGAGGAAGAAATTTCGCTGAGCAATGGCTGGGAAAAATTTTCACTCAGACCCGATGCGCTGCTTGATGTGAATTTTGACGGAGGCCTTTATGGGACTGTAATGAACCGGACCGGAGGGGAGAAAGAGCTTGGGTTTTCATTCGTCACAGACAGCCATCTGCGCGTCAAGATTTATAAGTCTCCCCAGACTGTCGGGATTCCTTGGGGTGAAGTTTATGCGATTCAAAAACAAGAGTCTCCTGCCTATGAGGTTGCTGAATTTGTCGTCTCCAGTGAGCAGGACCAGATCGAGGATGTAAAGAAAGAACCTCTGCCTGTGATGCGCCAGAAAGATTCCGACCAGTTGCCTGAGACGATTGTTTGGGTTGAGGACCTTGAACCCAAGGTGCGTTTCCACCCTGACAGCGCGATTGTGGACCAGGAAACGATTGCATGGGTGGAAGACCCTGAGCCCCGCTTTCACGATGATGAATTTGAGGATGCAATCGGCCCGATCGCCTGGGTGGGCGAGGATATCGGACCGTTTGGCCATGAAGAGAGACAGGTCGCAATGCTTCAAGAGGAAAAGACCCGGCTGCTCAAGGACTGGAACGATACACGGGATTCTCTTGAAGGACGGTTGACCGCGGCAACAGAAGATAGTGTGAAGCTGCAGTCCCGTTTAGCTGAGCTGGAAGAGGGAAATCAGGAACTTGAAGCGCGCAATGACGAGCTTCAGGAATCCTTACATTCACTCAAAGAAAAATGGATAGTGGCTGTATCTGAACTCAAAGATGAAAAAGCGCTTGTCTCAGAATTGCAGCGCAAGCTTGGCTATCTCACCAGCAGCATTGAAGTGGAAATGGAGGCGCGTGAAAAGTTAGAGGGCCCTTTCCAACGCGCTAAAGACGATGCTGTCGCATTGGAGCAACAGGTCGAAGAGTTGAACCGCGAATTGATCCTTAGAGAGGAGACAGTGGCTCAGCTGAAAAACGAGTTAGAGAGAAAATATCTTCAGATAGCAGATGTCTTTAAGGAACAAAAAGAAGTCCACCAGGAATTATTGCAAAGAATTTCCCAGCTGGAAGATGAGCGAGTTTTGTCATTAGAAGACAAGCAAGAGCTTGCTGCACTCAATAGGGTCCTGGAAGAATTGACTCTGACGCTGCATGACACGGAAGGAAAGAAAGAGACATTACAAGAGCAATACGATGAGCTGAAGTCCGCCATTCTATCTAAAACTTCGGTCAATAGCGAAGCGTTACAAGATAATGATCAGCTGCACGCCGAGGTTGTCACCCTGGTCGGGCGGATGGTGACCGACCAGTTTATGGATGCAAGGGTAAAGGAGCTCAAACAGCAAATTGCCGCTTCTCAAGACCTCGTTGCCGACCTGCAGGTGCAATTGGCGGAAATGTCTGATAAGATCGGAAGGTCGATCGATCGGGACGAGGCAGCTAAACGATTATCGGAAAGGGTTGAAGAGGTTGCAGAGCTGAAACGCGCCTACATGGAGAATGAAAAAGATCTTTACGCCCAGATCGATCATCTTGTCCAGTCTTTAGTGGAAGCCAAGGGAAACGTCGATCAATTAGGCGGAGCATTGTCTTTGGCTGAAAAAGAAGCGGCAGAGAAAGAGGCGGTTATTGAGCAGCTAAAAGAAAGTTTGCAGAAGGCAAACGTCCAGTTAGCTGAAATGGAGAATATGCTGGAGCAAAAAGACGACGAATTGAGGTCGAAAGATGAAAAAATTGCCGCACTCGTCTCTCAACTGGATAGTTTTATCGCGAAGCATGAGGTATTGGAGCAGGGACGCATTGAACTGGGGGCGTTGGTTCAAGCGCTTAGAGAGAAGATCTCAGAAAAAGAAGAACGGATAGTCGCTCTTGACACCGCGCTTGACCAGAGGGAAGCAGAATGGGCCCGGCGGGATCTTGAGCATGAAGATCAGATAGCGCGGTTAAACGAGAAGTTGCTGAGAAGCCGCGAAGAAATTGATGAGAAAGATATTCAAATTGATCGGTTGGCCAAAGCGCAGGAAAATTCATACGAACTTGGACAACAGCTTATTGAACTTCAAAATGAGCGGGCGCAATTGCTTGCAAAGTTTGAAGAGGTCTCTCAAACGGTGGCAGGAGCTGAATCCGAACAGAAGAGGTTAAGAGATGACTACGTCGCTCTTGTGCGCAAGAACGGGGAATTAACCGAGGAGTTGTCCAGGGTCGAAACAGTGAAAGGATCCACTGCAGTTGAAGTGAATGAGCTCAGAGAACAGATTGTAAAAGAAAAGAAGAAAAGCGACGACTTCAAAAAGAAAATGGACCAGCTTTTTCCCCAGTACGACAAGGAGAAAGAAAAAGGGCAGCAGCTCCAGGATCAGGTGGCGCGCATGAGCACGCGCATGCATGATATGGAGAATGCGTTGAAAGTTGCTGAGGCTCGTGAAGTCAATACTCAGGACAAATATTCAAGACTCATTGAGGAGAACCGTCAACTCTCAAAAGAAAACCAAGTATTATTGCAGCAACTGAGGCAGGAGCAAAGCCGGTTGCAGGAGCAAAGGGAGCTGGCGTCCCGGCTGAACAAAAGTCTCCATTCCCAGAAATCGAATATGGAGCGGATGGAAAAATCTCAGATCGAACTTGTTTCAGAGCTTGAGAACGCCCGCACAGCAAATACGCATTTGATCAAGCAATATCACCACCCTGAAAGTACAAAACAGTACCACCAACCTGAAAATTCAAGAGAACAGGGGGAACCGAGGCCTTCAGGTTCCTCTTTCATTTCGTTCAAGGGGATCCATATCGTAGCTTCCGGGGAGAATCTCAATAATATCTCCATGAAATACTACAATACCCCCCATCGATGGGCTGACATTTACGAAGCGAACCAGGACGTGATCAGCGATGTGAATCGCCTGCAGGTTGGCACGCCGTTAGTCATTCCCGACTAAGAAAAATGGGAAGATTGCGAAGACGCAGATTGGTATCGACATTTTTCATTATGAGGGATATAAGGGTTCTTTAGATTTTGTCGCGAGTCATATGATCAGATAGTGTTGTCATGAGATTAATATCGAAGCTTACAGTATTTTTTTTCCTTATCTGTACCTGTGCTCTATCTTTTGCGAACGAACCCGTGTTCGGCGACCCAACACGTTCGGTATTCAGCTATTCGAAAGAGATGGGGTTGAGCGTCCAACTTCGCGCTGTGCAGGACTTGATCATTCTAAAAGACGGAACACTGATCCAAGGGCAGGTTGACCATCTCCCCGCGTTGAAGTTCTCTTTTGGCACAGTCAGTCTAATTCCCGATGATCTGGAATTGATTGCTTTTACGAATGATGGTGGGGCGAAAGTCAAAGCTAAAACGAAAGCTGGCGAGTATTACATCGGCGTGCCGGAAAACTGGCATCTCGCATTCAAAGAAAATCGGGGGGATGCGTCTTCGACCTCAATTGACTTGAGAAATGTCGACAGCGTTTTGTTTAAATCCAGAGGTTCGGCCGTCGCAGTAACGGACCGCCCGCGGCTGCATCTTTCTCTGAGGGACGGAAGCGTATTTCCCATTGAATTTGCCGAGCGGGAGATCAAGGTCTCTGACGGACAAACGACGCGAAGCGTAGGTCGAGAGCAGGTGGTCGACATCTCTTTCAATGGAGGGATTTCTGGCGATATCCTGAGCAAAGATGGAAACCTGGAATCCCTTTCTCTTTCATATACCGAAACTCCTAATGTTCGATTTATCACCCCTGATGGTCATGGACATATTCAATATGCATGGGAACAGATAGAGCAAATTTCAACCCCTGATCGGATCGCAATTAAAGTGGGGGAAGACCCCATGAATGGCGGGAGAGATGTTCCTGAACAGGTGTTTGCTTCTGCGCATCCATCAGACAGAATGCAGGAAGTCGAGTTTGTCGATACACCGGTTCCGCTATTTGCCGATTCACAAGAAATTGACATTCCAACAATTGAATTTATCACCACTCCACCTCGATTATTTTCAGATGAGGAAAAATTCCCTTTGCCGGAGGTGATCACGTTTATTGAAGATCCGCCTCTTCTCCTTGATCCATCTTCTATGCAACAACTTGAGGAGATGTTTGCTGTGGGGGAAGATTTCGATTTTGAAGACGATGAGATACCCTCTGCTGAAACTGAAGAAGAGGAATTTCAATTTGTCTCCTGTGATAGAGACTCATCAGGTATCTGTCTCGCGGTAGGCGAAGTTTTTGATCTTGACGACCTTGAGGAATCAACGGAAGAGGATGCCACTGAAGACGAAGTAGAATTTCTTGCATTACAGGAATCTCCGCTGCTGGCCCTTGGTGAAGACTTTGATTTTGGAGATGAAGAAGAAACGTCGGATGAGTCTGACGAAGCAGAAGCGATTGAATTTATCTCTCGGGGATACACCCGCAAAAATTTGATTCAACTCGAACATGCCCCGGAAACGGAAGCGTTGGCATTGGGTGAATGTGTCCCTTGTTATAAACAGCCAAAGCTTTCTCGCATGCCTCATGCCGAATTTTCGATGGACGATCCCCCTTTGCCTGAAGTGGATGAAGAAGAGGTCGAAATCGAGTCCCCGATAATTGAAGTGCCTGTTCTTCCTGATGAACCACAGAAGTATCCACCCAGAGAGGGGCCTTCGGCCAGAGTGAATGTCAGCAAAGTGCTTACCACGCCAAGTTTCCCTTATTCGGAAGATCCAAAAACGGCTCCTCGAGAATACGACGGATTGATCTATGTTAAGGCAGGCCGTTCTGACGGATTGGGCTTTTACATCAAACCGCGAAAGGTGACCAATTTAGAGTATAAAAAATTCGTCGATGCGATCAACTATCGCACACCGATCCATTGGGTTGGAGGATCGATTCCTCCAGGTATGGAAGATGACCCTGTTGTCAACGTTTCTTATCGCGATGCGTTTCTTTATTCTGTCTGGGCCGGCAAGAGGCTGCCTAGCGAAGAGGAGCTGGTACGGTCGGTTGAAACAAGTGTGATCCTTACCGATCCTAATGATCAATCCGCTGAGTGGACGTCTACTCCAACTCTCAGATCTGTAAAATATCCTCAAAGCGGTACCGCTGCAAAAATTGGACAATCATTTTCACCTTCCCACCAGGTATTCAGCCGTTATCGCATTGTTTCTTTAAATAATGACGATTCAAATAATTATACTGGGTTCCGCACAGCAATTGACGCTCATTAAGCATCAACGTTGTTAAACAAAAAAAATATTTACCACCGAGATCGCGGAGAACACTGAGACATTAGGTGCGAGCAATATTAATTTAACACATGAAGCTATCCAACTAAAAGGTTTTGTTCGGATTTGGATGGATGTTTTCCTGGGGGAGAAAATCGTGACGAAGTCAATATTTGATATTATAGACAAGTCTTGATTTCTCTTCCCCGGGGAAAAAGACGCCAAAGACGGGCAAAAAATTTTAGTTGGATAGCTTCAATCTCAGTTTAATTCTATTATTGGTAGTAATTATAAATTATGATATATTTTATGTTTTAATTCGTTGAATAGGTTTTAGCTATGAGTTTTCGTTTACCAGATGTCATGTTAGATGGTGGGTTATTTACTTATGAAGGTGGGATTCCTGTCTTTATCGATGATAAAGGGACCCGGCATTTTGGTATCGGTAAAACGCAAGAGCAATTGCTGCTTTTAGGGATGCAGCAGCAAAGAGCGCTTGACGCTCAGACAGTAGAGGCGAAAGATCGTGAAATTAGCGCCCTAAGAGCAGAAGTTGCCCGTTCCCATGAAGTTGCTCAAAGCAACTTCGCACTGGGGCAAAAACTGCAGAAAGCCCAGGACAGAGCAACTGTCAGGGCTGTTCAAATGGGAGCCTATAGCAAAGGGAGAGAAGACCAGAAAAGAGAAGACCAGGGGATTGCTGAGCTAGCGTTCCATAGTGGGGTCTTGAGACAGCAGGAAGAGTCTAGAATGGAGGTTTCCAGTTTGAGAAGGGAAAGTCTCATGCTCCGTAAAAAAGTTGCATTCCTTAGCGGGCAGCTGGCAGCGGCCCAAAGGGTATCAGCGCTCAACCTTATCCCAGGATCAGGGCGAAGGGTATTTTCTTCAACTTCTGCAACATCTTCTTCATCTCCTTCTCCTTCGTCTCCTGTAATCTTGCCTCCCTCGGACTTGGAAAAAGATGATGTATCAGCACTTCCTCAGCCATCAATGAGCCCGGTTCCATCGACTATCGATACAAGAGAAGGAATGCCGGAAGTCCGATCGGGGTCTTCAGATCAAAAACGTAAAATTCCGAGGGATGTTACCGAAGATTCTCAATCACAGGCAGCATCATCAGAGGCACCTTCGATCAAGCCTGAATCTTTATCTTCTGCGGATCGATTGAAATGGGTCTGTGAAAAACTGAAAAGCGAGCCAAAATTCAAAGTTCCTGACTGTTTTACAACAGATATGACCAATGCTTTAATCGATTTCTGTACAGATTATAAGAAGGGGTATCCAAGGATAAATGAATTAATGGAAGCCTTATATGATCTGCCACCAACAGTTAATCTGAACAGAACTTTGCAGTTCAAAGCGCCAAAACGGGAGGCTGTATTATTAACAGCCATGCGCAAGGCATTGGCAGAAAGGGGAGAATGTCCGACATTCCGTGTTTTCCTTGGAAGGTTGGTAAGCAATCTTGAAGGGCGGTCAAATCGCAATTTGCGCGCGTTCTTTAACAAAGAAATGGATGCCTTATTTGAAAACGTCGAGGACTGTCTTGCGGAAGGGGAATACGATCTGGCTAGTAAAAAAATTGCTCAGGCAATTGCTGCCCACCGCAAGGGAAACGATGCTTCATCGATCATATCGGATTTGATCGCACTGGCAAGTCGCCAAGAGTCTGCTTATCTGGCAAGGGATAGAATGCTTGAACTACTGAAAAAAGATTCCGATCTCTTTCCCGCATTGAAAGATGTGTTCAATAACATTGTTGATAAGTACCAGTCGGACAGTAGCCGTGATATTCTTGAATTGTATGATAAATTGCAGGCAACTCCAGTATCCAATGAATTAGTGATCGATTCGTTAGGAGTTGAGTTGGCAAAGTCCTGTCGTCAACGTCCGCTTTCAGAAAAATACCTGACAGTAGAGTTGTTGAAATTTTGGTTTGAAAACCATGCCGATGAGAATTGTTTTGCAGCGATATGGACCTGTTTACCAGAGTGTTCCTGGAAAAAACCCGGAGTGTTAAAAGCTTGTGTAGAAGGTGTGATCCGAATCTACAGAGATGAACACATTCCGGACAAAATTTCTGATGAACAGCGAATCCCAGTCCTGATGCATCTTTGCAAGGGGTGGAGCGAACATGCCAAAAGGGATCAATTGCCGGCTGTCGGGATACCGATAATGGTTTGGTGGAGGGATGTGCGCAATGCCGCAACTCCAGAAGATAGAAAAACATTCGTTTCCCATCTAATGAGGATCGTTGGAAGCTACCGCGCCTATCCCAATCAATATTTGACATATTTGAGAACACTGACAAACGAGTGGTCGGAAAATGGCAAAGTCTGGGATACCCCTCCGGACGACTTATTAAGGCTTTTTGTTGAAATCAGTGTTGTTTCAATCGGCAAAGAACAACAAGTTCGCGATCAATTCGCCTCTATTGCCATGAACTTTTGGAGACGGATCGACTTTGACCATCCCGATTTTCAAAAACTGCTTCTCTCCTCCAATGCACAACGATTTTGTGATCGATTTGTTCAAATCCTCAAGGATACTGAGCTGGAAGCCCAGTCTTTGCAGGTTAAGAAGATGTATACCTATGAAGCGATGATGGCAAATTTTAACAAAGGATGTTTGATAGCAGCGGGGTGTTTTCACCCAGGGCTGCCGGATACGTTCTGGAAACAGGTCAAACAGTCGATGATCGAGCATTTAAAAGGAAAACCGATCGGTGGTAGCCAACAGCTCTTCTATGCGCAATTTATGGCACATGGGAGATTATTAGTTATTCAGCAATTGATGAAAACTCTTGAGCCTGTTGATCAGAAACGGCAGAGGCAGATTGAAAAGGGAACTGACGCCTTTTTGACAGGATTTGAAAACGCGTTCAGCGAAGACTTGGAAATACAGCAGGTTCTAAGAGATGCCTTCCTGCTGATCACCAGGCCGGAACAACACTTAGACCAGATGATTGCTTCCTGCAAGGATAAAATCAAACATGAGCTGCCTCCAACTTTTTGGGACGAATCTAGACAGGATTTAGTGAAAGAGCTCGGCTCCATTCCCTGCATGGCTGATTACTCGTTGTGTTATGCCCAATTTATCTCTAAAGCGAGAGTGACTGTGATGCAACGGTTGGCAGAGGCTCTGCATCCGGTTGATGAGGGTGCGTATATGGAGATTGTGGAGGGGACACAGGTGTTTTCCACCTCGTTTGAGGAAGATTATGATGATGACGAGACCTTGAATGCGCAGCGCGTCGAATATTTTGCAATCCAGGCTCGCTGTGCGTTAAATGGCTCCATGGAAGCCTGGCAAGATTTTTCCCGAGATACCTTGGATCTTTTCCTTGAGGAATTTTTGAATAGATCGTGTTTTTCTGTTGAAGAACTGAAAAGAATGGCAGTGGCATGCGCACGCTATGGCGATGACTATGCCGAGTCAATCACTGTGCCCAAGATTGCTGCACATATC
>Ga0180431_10005216_pt1 | contig 15905 bp, 12 predicted proteins | sample SS_ome_11_FD_132459 | JGI IMG/M metagenome (GOLD analysis project Ga0180431, IMG submission 132459) | Hypersaline lake sediment archaeal communities from the Salton Sea, California, USA - SS_1_MS_1 metaG | ecosystem: Environmental > Aquatic > Non-marine Saline and Alkaline > Hypersaline >... | reverse complement strand
TGGAGGTGATTGCAACGCTTCTCGGCCGTCATAGGTTTCTACAGCACCCATTCTCCGAAAAATCGACATGGGCAGGCCTGGCTAGGTGCGTCTCTGTTTCAGTTGCTAAGGTTCGTTTCCCACCCTGAATTCGGGTTTGACTTTTACCGCACTCTATTACCTGGATCGTTCATCATAAGGCAAAGCCAATAGATAAGCGATCAGATCGGCGATTTCCTCATCCGTCAGGTGCGAGGTGACGCCGTGCTCGTCCTGCGGGTTGGCACTGGTCAGGACTTCGCGCAGCGTAGTGGCGCTCCCGTCGTGTAGGTAGGGGGCACTGTCGTACAGAAAGCGCAGCGTGGGCGTGTCTATGAGCGGGCCGAACCACTCGCCGTAGGACCCGGCCGTGCCCACGTCGTGTACCTGCAGATCGGTGTACAGGGGCGCGGGGTGGCAAGTCGCACAGCCGGTCCCGGGCGACTCGAAGATAGCCTGGCCGCGCAGCTCGGCCGCCGTCAGCGTGTGTCTCCGTTCCGGCACCGCCAGGCTGTCGATGAAGGCGGCCAGGCAGTCCAGGTCGTAGGAGCGGCCCTGGTTGGGCCGGCTCGGATCTTGCGTGGGGTGCATCTCGCCGTCGTGGATCAGCCCGGTGCCGAACTGCTCGAAGCGCACGCTGAACTCGCTGTCGGCGGACTCGTCCCACTCGGCCGACCAGCGGAGCGGGTAGGTCTCGATCATCCCTGCCAGGCTGGTGGTGTTGCGGGTGATGGTCGGTGTGGCTCCGGGCGGCACCTCGTCGATGTACTGCAGGAGCCACGTGCGCCCGTCGTGTTCCCCCTCGACGTGGCAGGTGTTGCAACTGATCCAGCGCGCCTGGGCCAGGTCGGAGTGCGCGCTGGAGTGGAAGAGCCGCTTGCCGTGCAATAGGGCCGGTGGCAGCGGGATTTCGGTGACGGTGATGACGGACGTGACGGTGTAAGCACTGGTGTCGATTACGCTGACGGTACCAGCGAGCGTGTTGTTCACGTAGGCGGTGCCCCCGTCGGGGCTGACGGCGATCCCGCGCGGGTTGTGGCCCACGGAGATGTGGGCCACGCGGGCCGGGTTGCTCGGATCGGCGACGTCTATCACGGAGACGTCATTGCTGGCGGCGTTGACCACCCACAGTTCCTCGTCGCTGTGGGCCAGCGCCACGTCCCACGGCAGGCCCACCGGCCGGTCGGTCTCCGGCAGTGAGATGTGCTCGGACTTCTGGTGTTCTTCCGTTTCCAGGTTGATAACTGACACCTTGGGGAACACAGAATTGTCGAACTGGGTGTTGAGCCCCAGGCCGTGGGCCATCGTCTGCGGCAGGTAGGCGCGGGTGCCGGCGGCGTTGACGAGGACGTTGGGCGCGGGGGCGACGTGGGGCCAGGTGGGGATGGTGGTGGAAGAAGAAACTTGGAATCTGAAACTTGAGACGTGTTGCGTGTTGCGTAGTGCGGGGAGCGTGGGTTGCGAGCGTAAGAGCAACGGCAGGTACAGTGTGAAGGGGCGCACGGTTAGGACGGTGACGTCGCCGCTGAGGAGGTGGGTGACGAGCAGGCGGCTGTCGGGGGTGAAGGCCAGGCCGTGGGGCCGGTCGGCGACGCTGGCGGTGGACAGGGTAGACAGGTTCGTGGCATCGAGAAAGCGCACCCGGTCATCGCCCAGCTCGGCCACGGCGACGAAGCGCCCATCGGGTGACACGGCCACGCCCACCGGCCGGTCGCCGACGGCAAGCTCGGTGGTGACGCGTCGCGCGACCACGTCCACGACGGACAGGCTGTCGGAGCCCTGGTTGGCCACATAGGCCGTCGTCCCGTCGGGCGACATGGCCACGGCGCGCGGGTCGACGCCGACGGAGATCTCAGTCACCGTGGTCAGCGTGCCCAGGCTTAGCAACGAGATGGAGTTAGAATCGGGGTTGACGACCAGCAGCACGGTGCCGTCAGGACCGAGAGCGATGTTGGAGCTGGAGCTGGAGGTCGTGTGGGAGGCCACGGGCGCTGGTTGCCCGGCGACGGTGTCGCCGGTCGCGCGGCTCGCGCGGATGCACACGCCCATGAGCAACCACGCCAGGCCGAAGAGCGCGATCAGCACTGCCTTGCGAGCGTTCACGTGCTATCTCCCATTCGTAGTCACGCACGAAGCGCGGCGACGTGCGGTCAGCGCTGGCTACGAGCTGAGTTTATCACGCACAGGACAGCCTGTCAAACGTTTGGTCTGGTTTCTGGCTGGCACTATCACGCCTCATCGGACCGCCCGGATGTTGCTGACCGCAGACGGTGCCGACCGCGCGCCATCGGAATGGCGGCGGTCGGACGGCATCCGCTGCGTCCCTGCCGGCGCGCCATCAGAACGGCGCCTCTGTAGAGCTATGGCATGCTATTGCCGGCCGTCGCCCTCCCGCGCGGTGAATATCGCACCCGAACGCGGGGGCAAGTCTGTGCCGGTGATGCGCCCCGCCCTCACCCGCGCCTGCCCCTCGGCCCACAGGTCGTGCAGCACCGTGCCATCGGCATACAGGTTGCCCGCTGGCACGTCGAGCCGGTAGCTGTCCGACCCGTTGTTGACCACCACGGCCAGCGTCTCCGTCCAGCCGTGGCGGGCGAAAGCGAGTACCCCGTGCGCGTCGTCGACGTGCAGCCGCAGGTAGTCACCGCGCCGCAGCGCTGGATGCGCGTGGCGCAGGGCGATCGCCTGCTGGAAGTGGGCCAGCAGGTTGTGGTCCCAGCGGGCCTCGTCCCAGGGGAAGGCGCGGCGGCAATCCGGGTCCGGTCCGCCCTCCACGCCGATCTCATCCCCGTAGTACACACAGGGCGCGCCCGGGAACGTCATCTGGAACAAGGTGGCCAGCTTCAGCGCGGCCTTATCGCCCTGCACCAACGTCAGGAAGCGCGGCTCATCGTGGCTACTGAGGAGGTTGAGCTGCGCCAACGTCACCTGCCAGTCGTAGAGCGCCAACATGCGATCGATGGCGTCGGCGAACTGGGTGGCGGTCAGCGGCTGCAGCGCGAAGCCGCCGGGTTGCTGGCTGGTGTCCAGACGCTCCCCGCCGAAGAAGCCCAGGCATGCGCGGTTGAAAACGTAGTTCATCACCGCGTCGAACTGGTCGCCCTGGAGCCAGCGGGACGCATCGGACCAGATTTCGCCCACGATGTAGGCATCGGGTTTGGCGGCCTTGACCTCGCGTCGGAACTCTCGCCAGAAGGCATCGTCATCTATGTCCTGGGGCACATCCAGCCGCCAGCCGTCTATGCCGAAATCGATCCAGCGGCGGGCTACGTCGAAGATGAAGCGCCGCACAGCGGGCGTGTTGGTGTTGAACTTAGGCAGCGCCGGCAGGTCCCACCACGCCTGGTAGCCCAGATCTTGCATACTGCCCCGGCCGCCGAGGAGGCGTTGTTCGGGGTCGGGGTAGGGGTTGAGCCGCCTGCCGTTTCGCAACCCCTCTTCATCGAACAGGAACCAGTCCAGATAAGGAGAGGCGGCTCCGTTCTCCAGGGTGTGGTGAAACTGGTAGAGCCCTCGGCTGGCGTGGTTGAAGACGCCGTCCAGTACGACGCGAATTCCCCGGGCGTGGGCTGCATACAGCAGCTCACGAAACGCCTCGTCCCCGCCCAGGATCGGGTCCACGCGGAGATAGTCGTGGGTGTGGTAGCGATGGTTGGCTGCCGACTGGAAGATGGGGTTGAAGTAGATAGCGTTGACCCCCAGGGTTGCAAGGTAGTCCAGCCGCTCGGCCACGCCCAGCAGGTCCCCGCCTTTGAATCCATAGGTGGTTGGCGGGGTGTCCCAGGGCTCCAGGTTGGACGGCTTGGGAATGCGCTCGCTCCTGGCGAAGCGGTCAGGGAAGATCTGGTAGAAGACGGCGTTCGTGACCCACTCGGGGGTAGTGGCATCGAATGGTGCGGACATTGACCGTGCTGGACCGCTGCCATCCTGGCGGCAAAATCGTGTGTCCATGGATGGACCTCCGGGTTGCTTGGTTTTGAGAACAGTGCACAAGGGCGCATTCTAACGGAATTCGCTCTATTTGTCCACCGGGGGATTGACAACCGCTATCCTGTGTGGTAGAATCAGGTTGCACACCAGTGCAATTTATGAGAAAATGTGCAAACGCGCCGGACGTTAGCCTATGGTCGAACACGTCGAACACGCCGAGTTGCTGGCTTGGGTCGCCAGTATGTATTACGAAGATGACCTGACGCAGGGCGAAATCGCGCGCCGGGTTGGTACCTCCCGCTCCACAGTCTCCCGCATACTTCGTGAGGCACGGGATGAGGGCGTGGTCGAGATCACTGTGCATTACCCCTGGAAGACCGCGCCGGAGATCGAGGAGGAACTGGTCGCTCGCTTCGGCCTGGCGCATGCCAGGGTCCTGTTGAGTCAGGACCGGTCTTATCAGGAGAGGGTGCGCGGTCTGGGGGTGCTGGCTGCCCGCTACCTCGAAGGGCTCGTGAGTGGATGGGATGAGCGGGACGCCATCCTCGGCATTTCCTGGGGGGTGGCGGTTCACAGCACGGTGCAGGCGCTGCGCCCCGAGCGTGGTCGCCCACACCATCGCCTGCCGATCACCGTCGTGCAGATGGTCGGGGCGGTGGGTGAGGGGGACCCGCTGATTGATGGCCCCGAGCTGGCCCGGATGCTGGCCGGCGTCTACGGGGGCGAGTACCGCTATCTGCACGCCCCACTGATCGTCGAAGACGCCCATACGCGAGACGTTCTGCTGGCCGAGCCGCGCATCCAGGATACGCTGTCTTTGGCTCGCCAGGCGGACGTGGCCCTGGTGGGCATCGGCGCGCCGAGGCCTGCGGCCTACAGCCTGCTGCGGGCGGGTTACGTGGACCAGGAGGCGCTGGCCGGCCTACGGGATCAGGGCGTTGTGGGGGACGTCTGTGCGCGGCAGTACGATGCCTGGGGAAACGTGCTCGACATCGAACTGAACCAGCGCGTCGTGGGCATTGACCTGGAGGCTCTGCACGGCATGGAGCAAGTGCTCGGTGTGGCGGGGGGGGAGGCGAAGGCCGGGGCCATCCTGGGCGCGCTCCGGGGCAGGCACGTGAACGTACTCATCACCGATGACGCTGCAGCGAGAAAGGTGTTGTCCCTGGGCTGAAACGCAAGAAACTGGGTTTCTGAGGGACATCCATCATCGTAGTTATAGGTTAAGGAGGATATCCACCCGTGACCAAGAAGATCGAACTTAAGAAGCACCAGAAGAAGCACCAGCTCACGAAGGAGCAGGCTTTGGATTTCCTGCAGCAGATGTGGGAGATCCGCATGTTCGAGGACAAGGTGTATGAGCTGCTGGGCCGCAATCTGATCAAGGGCGCATCTCACCTCTACGCCGGGGAGGAGGCGGTGGCTGTCGGCGCCGTCTCTGCCCTGCAAGACGAGGACTTGATCACCAGCACCCATCGCGGCCACGGGCACTGTCACGCCCGGGGGGCTTCGCTAAACAGGACCCCGGAGGCGCGGCAGGAGCACTACAACAGGATGATGGCCGAGCTGTGCGGTCGTGCCACCGGCTACTGCAAGGGGCGCGGCGGCTCGATGCACATCGCCGACGTGGAGAAGGGCAACCTCGGGGCCACCGGCATCGTGGGCGGCAACATCCCCGTGGCCACCGGCGCGGCGCTGGCTCAGCAGATGAAGGGCACCGGTCGGGTGGTGCTGTGTTTCTTCGGCGATGGTGCGTCTCAGACGGGCAACTTCCATGAGGCGTTGAACCTGGCCGGGTTGTGGCAGCTGCCTGTCGTCTACATCGTGGAGAACAACAAGTACGGCATGTCGGTGCCTGTCGAGAAGGCGGCAGCCACGCTCGACATCGCCGACCGTGCGTGCGCCTATGGCATGCCGGGCGAGGTGGTGGACGGGATGGACATATTGGCCGTCCGTGAGGCGGTCGGTCGGGCGGTCGAGCGCGCTCGCAGCGGGGAAGGCCCATCCCTGATTGAGTGCCAGGCCTACCGCTGGTATGGCCACTCCCGCTCCGACCCGCGCAAGTATCGCACGAAGGAGGAGGAGGCCGACTGGAAGGCGCGCGACCCCATCCCCAACTTCGCGGCGCGCCTGGTTGAGGCTGGGATTGCCACCGAGGCCGACGTTGACGACGTCGAGGAGAAGGTCGAGGTGGCCATCGAACAAGCCACGGCATTTGCCCTCAATTCCCCCACCCCGCCGGTGGAGGACCTGGAGCTCTACGTGTACGCGCCGTTTGCTTGGACCCAGGCTGACTACGCCCGCGAGCGGGAACTGCGGGAGCTGTGCCGCAGCGGCGGACCGGGCACGCACAAGGTCCAGTTCCGGGAAGCCATCCAGGAGGCGCTGCGGGAGGAGATGACGCGGGATCCCGACGTATTCGTCATGGGTGAGGACGTGGGACTGTACGGCGGGGCCTACAAGGCCACCGCCGGCCTGTTCGATGAGTTTGGCCCGGAGCGCGTGCGCGATACGCCTATCTCCGAGGCCACGATCGGCGGCGCTGCCGTGGGCGCGGCAATGTGCGGTATGCGGCCCGTCGCCGAGATCATGTACGTAGACTTCACGCCCCTGGCGATGGACCAGATCGCCAACCAGGGGGCCAAGAACCGCTATATGTTCGGCGGCAAGACGACCGTGCCTATGGTTGTCCGCACCGAGGGGGGCGCGGGACGCTCCATCGCCGCTCACCACTCGCAGTCGTTGGAGGCGTTGTGGACCCATTTCCCCGGCATCTACGTCGTCATGCCCAGCACCCCCTTCGACGCCAAGGGGCTGCTCAAGGCGGCCATCCGCGACGACAATCCGGTGATGTTCATCGAGCACAAGATGATCTACGGTATGGAGGGCTACGTGCCTGACGAGGACTACGTCATTCCCTTCGGTGTGGCCGACGTCAAGCGCGAGGGGAGCGACGTGACGGTGATCACCTACTCGCGCATGGTGCACCGGGCACTGGAAGCGGCGGATAAGCTGGCCGAGGAGGGCGTCGGCGTGGAGGTGATTGACCTGCGCACGCTCAAGCCGCTGGATATGGAGACCATCAGTGCGTCGGTGAAGAAGACCGGGCGCGTGGTCGGCGTCACCGAGGCGTACAAGACAGGCTCGTTCATCAGCGAGCTGGCGACGCGGGTCCAGGAGCAGTTGTTCGATTGGCTGGATGCGCCCATCGTCCGCGTGGCTGGTGCCGACGTGCCCGTGCCGATGAGTGAGCCCCTGGAGGACGCGACGATCCCCAGCGTGGCGCGCATCATCGCCGGCATCCGTGACGTGCTGAGTTAGGAGGCACTATGGCGATCAAAGATGTCATTCTGCCCAAGTTGGGCCAGACTATGGAGACCGGCACGATCGTCGAGTGGCTGAAGCAGGAGGGCGATCCGGTCGGGCGCGGCGAGGTGCTCTTCACCGTCGAATCGGACAAGGCGACGTTGGAGGTGGAATCGCCGGCCAAGGGTTTCCTGCGCAAGATCCTGGTGCCAGCCGGTGAGGAGAAGCCGGTGCTGACGGTGGTCGGCCTGATCACCAAGACGCTCGACGAGGATATCTTGGCATATAGCGCCTCTCTTGTGGAGGGAGGTGAAGCGACACCTCCCACTTCAAAGGGAAGCGACGCGACGCCTCTCGGGCCTGAGACCTTGGAACCCGAAACCTTGAGACCGGCTGGTGCTCGCGTCTTCTCCTCGCCCAGGGCGCGGAAGGTGGCGCGGGAGAAGGGCGTGGACCTGGCGCTCGTGGCTGGCACCGGGCCTGGCGGCCGCATCGTCGAGCGGGACGTGGCGGCCTATCTGTCGTCGCGGCCGGAGGCCACGCCGGTGGCGCGCCGGCTGGCCGAGCAGGCTGGGATGGATCTGCGCGCGGTCACGGGGACCGGAGCCGGCGGTCGGATCACGAAAGTGGACGTGGATCGGGCCCTGGCCGAGGGTCGCGCCCCAGAGGTGGAGCTACGGGTCGCCGAACCCGAGACTCCGAAACCTGAGACTGTGGAACCTGTAGTCGCGATACCTCTGAGCGGCGTGCGGGCCGTCATCGCCCGGCGCATGGTCGAGGGGCACAGCGCCACCGCGCCGGTCACGCTGACCACGGAGGTGGACGCCACCGAGTTCGTCGCGCTGCGCGAGCAATTGAAGGCGCGCTTCGCGGATGATCTGGGCTTCAACATCGGCTACAACGATCTGCTGATCAAGCTCGCCGCCTACGCGCTGCGCCAGTTCCCGTATATGAACGCCCGGCTGGTCGGGGAGGCGATCCAGGAGCAGGCTAAGGTGCACGTTGCCCTAGCCGTGGACACGGATCGCGGCCTATTAGTGCCTGTCGTCCGGGACGCTGACCGCAAAGGGTTGACCGAGGTCGCCCGAGAGTTGCGCGCGGTGATCGAGCGGGCGCGCGAGGGCTCGGCGCTGCCCGACGAGCTGAGCGGTAGCACGTTCACCATCACCAACCTGGGGATACACGAGATCGATGCCTTCACTCCGATCATCAACCTGCCGGAGGCGGCAATCTTGGGTGTGGGGCGGATCAAGGAGCGCCCGGCGGTGGTGGATGGCGCGCTGTGCGTGCGAAAGACGATGTGGCTCAGCCTGACGTTCGACCACCGGCTGGTCGACGGTGCCCCGGCGGCCCGGTTCCTGCAGACCATCAAGCACCTGATCGAGGACCCGTTCCTCTGGCTGGCCGTGACGATGTAGCGGGTGTTGGACGCGGATAAACGCGGATGTCGCTGATTGGGTCTGCTCACGCGTGGATCGTGGCTCGACGTGCGTGGGCCGGGATGGACCTCGACTGCAGTCGGCCTTAACCGGATCGTGCGGAGATCAAGCGTGCCCTTGGGGAGGCAGGATTAGTCTCCCCCAGGGCGCGTTCGTTTCAGCCTGCTGGATCCCCAGACGGCGATGACGACGAGCGCCGCGACGATCCACAGCAGAGCATAGCAGAGTTCCGCGCGTTCGGTCAGCGCGAACAGCTCGCCGGTGAGGTTGACCGCGTAGTGAAACAGCACCGCCGAGAGCGTGCTGCGCCGGTTGTGGTTGTAGATCCATGTCATCAAGATGGACTGTGGCACCAGGCCCAGCCAGAAGAGCCAGAACGACAGCGAGCCGATCAGGCCGTGTTGATAGCTGCCTTCGATGAAGAACAACGGCACGTGCCACAGCGTCCACGCTAGCCCCAGGACAAGGCTGGACGCCAGCGCGCTCCACCTCGCTTGCAGCCGGTCGAGGGCGTAGCCTCGCCAGGCGATCTCCTCCGGCAACGGGCCGAAGAACAGCGTGAAGAAGGCGAAGGGAACGACCGCGAGGGGGTTTGCCAGGAAGCGGGTTTCTATCTGTGCGCCCGTTCCTCCGAGGAGCACGTCCAGCAGGGCTCCGAGGCCGGTCAGCGCGGGAGCGGTGAGGAGGATCACGGCGTACCACCCCGCGCGGATGCGGCCAAACCCGATCACACGCTGCCAGTAGTCGTGCCAGGCGTCCCGGTCACGTCTCAGAAAAGTCAGGCCAATTGCGACTAAGGGCGGCATCAGCCCACCCAGGTAATGTAGCAGCGTGGTGACGGGCGCTGGCTCCGGCGCGCCCCAGAGCGCGGCCGGTATCCAGAAGGACCAGGTCAGGCCGTAGGTGAGGGCGAAGAACACCCAGGGATTCGATTGTGTTTGAGGGGCTGTGCTTGTTTTCATTGTAGAGGCCCGGCGGGGACTTTCCCGTGGAACAGCGAGTAGGTGAAGAAGGCGCAGTAGTCCGGGAGGTTTAGGATGAAGTCGGGCGACTCGGGTTGGCAGAGGCGCTGGTACGTCGCCCAATCCTCCGCCGATACCTCTGATTCTGCTCCTATCCAGCGCATGTCGATGAGTGCCTTCACCGCCTCGCGGAGATCATCGCTCAAGGGACCGTGGACGGTGCCGGCGAAAGTCTGGGCTGTGCATTCCTGCAACCCGACCTCGCGGAACCAGCCCAGCGCGCGCAGGTAGTGCCAGTCTGGCCGCGTGCCGTGGACGAAAGGCGCGATCCCCGGAGCGGTCGCGTTCAACCGTGCCTCCAACAGCGGGTATCCTGGAAGCAACATCTGAGACGACCACATCAGGATGGCCACGCTGCCGCCCGGCTTCACCACACGCGCCATCTCCCATATCAGCGCCAGAGGTTCTCCGGGCCGGTATCCCGCGCAGTCTGCGCTCCAAATCCAGTCAAACGTGTGCGCGTCAAAGGGCAGGTCCTTCACGTTCCCTTCCTGAAAGGAGACCCGATCCGCTAGCCCGGCTTCCTGTGCGATCCTGCTGGCGCGCGCGACGAACTCAGGGGACAGGTCGAGGCCCGTGACGTGGCCGGCCGGTCCCACCGCCTCCGCCAGCAGCAGGACCTGAAGGCCGATCCCGCATCCGACGTCCAACCCTCGGCTGCCCGGTGGGAGTTCCAGGGCCTGGATCACTGCACGGATGACCGGCTCCCGCATGGGATTGGTCACGGCCAACGCGTGCGCGTAGTCGTCCATGTCGGGCGCTTCCCTCTCGACGTTCTCGTTTTCGGCTGCCATATCTATCCTCGTTCTCACTGTAGAGAGGCGTTGGGCTCTCCTGTCCCTCAATCGCCGAAGCGATGCCGATGCAGGAACTCCTCCAACCGCGCCACGGCCTCCGGCAGGTTCTTGCGCCCGAAGCCGACGCGAAAGTGATTCCCCTCGTGCTCGTACACGGTGCCCGGCAGCAGAAGCACACTGGCCTCCCGCACCACCGCCTCGCAGAACGTCTCAATGTCTGCGTTCGCCCCGACCAGGCGTGGAAAACCGATGGGGCCGGCCTTGGGCCGCTGCCACACGAATCGGTGACCATAGGTGTCGAAGAACTCGTCCAGCACAGCCAGGTTGCTGGTGATGATGCCCACGTTGCGCGCTGCCAGCGCCTCTCTGTGGCGCAACGCGAGTTCCGCCAGGAATTCGCTGGGCGCGCTGTTGCAGATGGTGGTGTAGTCCTTCAGCGAGGCCATGTTGGCGTAGACCGTCGCATTGCGCGTGGCGATCCAGCCGATGCGCAGCCCTGCCAGGCCGTAGGTTTTCGACATCACGCCCAACGACACGGCGTGCTCGCCGAGGTCGCAGGCTGTGGGCAGACGGTCCGCGATCCGGTACTCCGACTCGCGGTAGACCTCGTCGCAGAAGAGGATGATGCCGCTGGCCTGCGCGATGTCGCTGACTTCCTGGAGCACTTCGCGGGGCATGTGGTAGCCGGTGGGGTTGTGCGGCGTGTTGATGACGATGGCCCGCGTGTTCGGGCGGATGAGGCGCTGCAGTTCGTCCACATCCGGCGCCCACCCATTCTCCTCCCGCGCCTGCCACAGCGTCACCTGGCAGCCGGTGCTGCGGGCCACCTCGGTCAACGACTGGTAGCACGGCCACTGGACGATGGCGTGGGCATCCACGTCGAGCGTGGCGTGCATGAACAGGAAGATCGCCTCCTCCGCGCCGGCGTGCACCAGCACCTGCTCGGGCGCGATCGTGCGGTAGAGACCGCAGATCTCGCGCCGCAGCGAGGGGCTGCCTGGGGACTCCGTGTACCCTAGCCAGTGCTGGCGGAATCGGTCTCCGGCATCCGGCTCCAGTGCCAGCAGGTCTTCGATAGTCAGTGACTCGCAGTCCGAGCTACACAGCGTGTAGTCCACGTTGAACTCGTGTCGGGCGAAGTAGCGCTCGAGCTTGAAGGGTGAGATCTTCATCGGGTATCCCGTCCTCCGGTGCGGTGGGTTGTGAGTTGAGGAAGCTTACACCAGAACGGGCCAAAAATCAAGCTGGCTGCCTTGGTGCATGGGGGGAGGGCCTTAGCAGGTGGATGATTGGCCAACGGTGACTGTCGCTGGGATTTGATTGCGAGTAGTCGGGGAAAAGGTGTCGGTCGCCGGTTTGCCTTGGAAACCTGTCGGGCACATAGCTGAGCCTGGCGAAAGTGCGTTCTCCTACACTCGCAGGCTGCTGCTTCGAGCGGTGTAGGCAGCTTCTGGCATTGGATCGCAACAACAAGCCGCTGCAAGCCGATTATCGTCTTGGAGTCCTCAAACCCATTGTTCGACAGCTTACTGCCAATCTCAGCGACCAGCACTTCTACTGCCTGATAGCCCAACTCCTCTTCCATCTCACGACTTGCACATTCTCTTGGAGACTCTTGTGCCTCCAGTCTGCCTGCGGGCAACTCGCTAGTCTCACGGCCAATTGAAATCCGAAACTGCCGGGCCAGGATGACGGCTCCGCCCTTGACCGGAACAATCGCCACACCACCTGGGTGCTCGACGACTTCTCTTCTGACAACGCTGCCGTTGTCCAGGCGTACACTCCCGACCCGAAGCGGTATGATCTTCCCTTGGTACTTTTGTTCACTGTCAATCCACGTTTCCATCGCTCCCTCAATCTGGCTTTTCGCCCAACTAATCACCTGGCTGGTAGCTCACTGCAACTGGGTGTTCCAACGAACTTGGATTCTGAGTTTCGACCATCAGGAAGGAAAACGGGCAACGACGGTCGGCTCCACATAAGTGTCCATGTATTCATCAGACTTTGGGAATCCCAGGACGGGAGCTATCGCTTCCGCGAGCGGATGCAGCGAGAAGCCCAGGAGGAAAGCGATGGATGATGGGCTGTGGGCAATGTGGACAGGCACAAAAAGCGTGCCTGTCCACATTACCCACGGCCCCTACGACGACGGGGTGACCCTGTTTTCGATCGTCAAAGTTCAAGCGTGATGACCAAAATGGCCCTCTTTTCGGCAAACAAGTGGCCCTGTTTTCAGCTGACAGAAATGACTTGTATACCCAAGCCCCTCAGGGCGCAATCCAGAGCGCGTGCAATGGCACCTCGCGCTCCCTGCCAGACTGGCTATTGATTCTGCCACAACAATGTGGTATACTTGGCGTCAGATGAGCACACCGCTGGTTTGTGCAGCCATCCCACCAGGTACGTGATCAATGTGTAGACCATATTCCTCGCCGCACCCGTACAAGACCGCACTATGAGCCTGAGAGCCCTCGACTTCCCCACTGTTCTGAACACGTCAGTTGGCATTTTGTATGACAATGGACTACGTTGAAAGTTTGGCCAACCTGCACACGGATACTAGCCCTGCCCGCTGGCCGGCTACGATGCGCCATCGTGCTCCTCACAAACCTTTCCTGTTCCTCGCCGTTATGGATCTGGTTGCGCAAGGCGTGATCCAGACCCCGTTCATTGAGTTCACCGTTGACTTGCTGGATATGTTTGATCTATATTGGAGTAGCACCATGGCGCAAGGGAAAAGAAGTACGCCTGCGTTGCCTTTCTTCCATATGCGCAGTGAGGGATTCTGGCATCTGGTCCCAGTCCCGGGCAAGGAACAGGTCCTGGACGACGTGCCCCAGATTCGCTCAATCAGTAAATTGCGTCAGCTTGTGCTAGGCGCTGTTTTGGATGACGGTTTGTTCGATATGATGTTGGACGGTGAGTCGCGCGACGATCTGCGGCGTGTGTTGATTGAGACCTACTTCACTCCGGAAGTGTGGCCCATACTGGTCGAGTTAGGCCAAATCAGTACGGAGACATTCCAATACGGCCTCGAGTTGCAGGATCGGTCGCGACGACGTTTCAGACTCAGGGTGAAGGAGACTGGGCGGGGGCACTATCACCAAATCGCGCGCTCCACGGCATTCCGTCGGGTCATCATGGGGATATACGACTTCACCTGTGTCATGACCCAACTCCGTGTGATGACACCCGAAGGTCATTCGGCTGTCGTCGCGGCTCACATCGTCCCCTGGAACGAGAGCCACAACGATGATCCCCGAAATGGGCTTGCTCTTTCCCCTCTGTGCCACTGGGCTTTCGACCAGGGGCTGATCGGCGTGAACTCAGACTACCGAGTACTCGTATCACCGGCTATCCCAGAGGAAGACAAGGGCGCTGAACCATTGCTGTCGCTGGATGGGAGGGAGTTGCAACTGCCTGCCGAGCGTGCCCGGTGGCCGGCGAAAGAGGCCCTCACGTGGCACCGTCGGCATGTTTTCCGATCCGAAGCGCCGACGCAATTGCTGTGAACCGGCCTAAGGCTGGCGAGATATGCCAGAATCCGCCCGCTATGAGGTCACCGATTCCGAGACTTAGCACTTATGGAATTGGAGTTCCCCGTTAGGCGGCGGCTGCCGTCGCCTGGGACAGAAGCTTCCGACCCGGAGGGCTATGGCTGAGCTACCATGCGGCCCTAACGTGAGGGTACTGGCCCGAGAAACGAGTAGAATACTGCTGGGGCACTTGTCAGCAAGTTCTCCTTGGTGTATTCCTGCTGTCTCACCAGTTATTCTCTCCAGCATAGTCGTCGTAGCAATGGCCTAGCCATCCACCCACTGGCGTATGTCCCCTGCCAGGCCTGCCTCATCGCGACGCTCTGCTTCCGGAAACCAGCGCTATGGGATCTGAGGGACCGCTCTCCCCACATGCGCCGCTGACCGAAACCCAGAATCCGTGCCCATCCGTGTCAATCCGCGTCCCACTCCCCCTCCGACCTTGCCACCGCCCCGAACTATGGTATGCTTGCCTTCGCAGACCATACCCCCAGGAGAGCACGCCCATGAGCCTACACGTGACCCAGATCGACCTCGCCGACCGCCGCCAGGTGCGCCAGTTCCTCGATCTGCCCTTCCGCATCTACCGCGACGTGCCCCAGTGGGTGCCGCCGCTGGCGCCGGACGCCCGGCGCATGCTCAATCCGCGCCACCACCCCTTCTACGAGCACTCCGAGGCCGCCTTCTTCCTGGCTCGGCGCGAGGGCGGGCAGCCCCTTGGCCGCATCGCTGTCCTCGACAACCGGCGCTACAACGACTACAACCATGAGCGCACCGCCTTCTTCTACCTCTTCGAGTGCGCGCCCGACCCCGACGCGGCGCAGGCTCTGTTCGAGGCCGCCTTCGCCTGGGCGCGCGCCCGCGGCCTCTCCCACGTCATTGGCCCCAGAGGTTTCACCGCCCTGGATGGCTTCGGCATGCTCGTGCGGGGCTTCGAACACCGCCCTGCCTTCGGCCTGCCCTACAACTTGCCCTACTACCCCGGCCTGGTCGAGGCCGCCGGGTTTGAGCCGGAGGGCGAGTCGGTCTCCGGATACCTGTCTGCCCACATGCAGTTCCCCGAGGAGATCCACCGCGTGGCCCAGCGCGTGCGGCAGCGCCGTGGCTTGCACGTGGCCCGCTTCACCACGTCCCGTGAGCTGCGCGCCCTGGTCCCCAAGTTCCAGGCCCTGTACGATGCCTGCCTGGGCGGCGCGCCCGGCACCGTGCCCCTAACCGAGGGCGAAGCGCGCAGTATGGCCCGGCAGTTGATGTGGTTCGCCGACCCGCGCCTGGTCAAGATCGTGATGAAGGACGAGCAACCGGTCGGCTTCCTCCTGGCCTACCCCGACATCTCGGCCGCCGTGCAGCGCACGCGCGGGCGCGTCTTCCCCTGGAACTGGGTGGATCTCCTGGGCGAGTTCCGCCGCACCAAGTGGGTCAACGTCAACGGGGCCGGCATCCTGCCCGAGTACCAGGGCCTCGGCGGGACGGCGCTCCTCTTCAGCGAGCTCCAGCGCAGCATCGTCGAGGGCGGTTTCGAGCATGCCGAACTCGTGCAGATCGGCGTCGAGAACGACAAGATGCAGCGCGAGCTGCGCCGCCTGGGCGTGGACTTCTACAAGGCGCACCGGACGTACCGGCGGGCGCTGTAGGGGGATAGAGAAACATCTTCTCTCTGCTCTCTCTGCGAATCTCTGTGAAACACTCTGTGGATGTATGGTCTCAATATGTAGGGGCGAACCCTCGTGGTCGCCCTCTTGGGCAAGTACAAGACCTGCCCCTACCCCGATTTTCTCTGTGAAGCACTCTGTGGATGTATGGTCTCAATATGTAGGGGCGAACCCTCGTGGTCGCCCTCTTGGGCAGGTACAAGAC
>Ga0180431_10005214_pt1 | contig 15908 bp, 18 predicted proteins | sample SS_ome_11_FD_132459 | JGI IMG/M metagenome (GOLD analysis project Ga0180431, IMG submission 132459) | Hypersaline lake sediment archaeal communities from the Salton Sea, California, USA - SS_1_MS_1 metaG | ecosystem: Environmental > Aquatic > Non-marine Saline and Alkaline > Hypersaline >... | reverse complement strand
CTGGTTCTTCGGAAAGAGGCTCTTCCTCCTGCTGCCATAGCCAGCATCGGGGACGCAGCGCTCCCGCCGCCAGGCTTCAGCCCCGTGTTATCAGAACCCCGCACCGTGGAAATCGAGGCTAGCCCTGGGCATTGGTGCCAGTACAGCCATCTACAGCCTTGTGGACGGGATCCTCCTGAGGCCTTTGCCCTTCGATGAACCCGGGAAGCTGGTAACGGTCTGGGCAGACCTGTCTGAGCGGGGTGGTCCGACCCAGGAGTGGCTCTCCTTCCCCAATTACGAGGATGCCCGGGAGTCGGGTGTCTTCAAGGAGCTCGGAGCCTACCTGGAGTGGCAGGCCACCCTTACCGGGAATGGACCCGCGCAGACCATCCAGGGACTCCAAGTCACCCGGGGAACGCTCTCTGAGGTCCTGAGGGTCGAGCCCGTCCTGGGCAGGGGATTCCTCTTGGAGGACGAAGGGAACGGGGCTCCGAGGGTGGTCCTTATCGGCTACGGTCTATGGCAGCGTCTCTATGGTGGAGATCCGGCGGTAGTGGGACGAACCATGATCCTGAACGGGGAGAGCCACGAGATCATTGGGGTTATGGGCCCGGGTTTTGTTGCTCCGGTCCTGGGTGGCGCGTTCTCCGCCGATAATTCCCAGCAGGATCTGTGGAGACCCCTCCAGGTGGCGGGCACCCCCCAGCTCGGTAGCCGGGGAAGCGCCCTCTTCCGGACTCTGGGGCGTCTCGGGGAGCAGGTGTCATTCGAGATCGGGAGGGAGAGGATTCTGGAGTTGGGCACACGGCTCCAGGAAGCCTATCCGGCTGACAATACCGGCGTGACCTACAGTCTAATCCCACTCAAGGAGAATATGGTGCAGGCCCAGAAGACCGGGTTGTGGGTCCTTCTGGGCGCGGTGGGATTCATTCTTCTCCTGGTTTGTCTCAACCTGGCCAACCTCCTGCTGGCTCGGGGGACCACGAGAACCGGCGAGATAGCTCTGCGATCAGCGCTCGGAGCGGGACGGGGACGCCTGGTTGGACAACTGATGACGGAGAGCCTGATTCTTGCCGTCCTGGGCGGGGGGATGGGCATCCTCCTCGCGTATGCGGGGACCGATCTGCTTCTGGCACTGGCCCCGGCGGGGACACCGCGGTTGGCTTCAGTAACGGTGGACGGCCGCATTCTGTCTTTCGCGATTGCGGCCACCCTGGGATCCGGGACTCTCTTCGGACTGTTACCCGCCCTCCGCTCCTCAGCAGTAGATCTTCGGAGCGACCTGGCCCACGGAACCCGGACAACTCAGAGTGGAGGAGGGTTCAGAGTCAGGGCCGCCATGGTGGTGGTACAAATGGGAGCAGCGCTGGTACTCCTGGTGGGGGCCGGCCTCCTCCTGAGGACCTTCCGGGAGCTTACCCGTGTGGATTTGGGGTACGATTCCCGTGGTGTAGTGGCTGCCTTAGTGACTCTCAACGAAGACCAATATCCTGAGGCCGGGGAACGGAACGCTTTCGTGAATGAACTGGAGACCAGGTTGGTCTCTCTACCGGGAGTGGAATCGGTAGGCGTGGTCAGCACCCTTCCCCTTTCGGGAGCGAATGCAGATGTAGATTTCCAGGTCGAGGGACGGGCTGACCCTCCGCCTGGACAGGAGAATATCTCCTGGATCCGACGGATATCTCCCGGTTATCTCAGCACAATGAAAATTCCCATCCTGGAAGGGAGGAGTTTTTCCGCTGCCGACGGCTGGGATGATGCAGCGCGGGTCGTCATGGTCAACGAGACCCTGGCCAATCGGTTCTTTCCGGGTGAGAGCGCAGTTGGGAAACGTCTCAATTTTAACGATCCGGAAAACCCACGATGGCGAGAGATCGTGGGAGTTGTGAAGAATGTGAAAAACTTCGGGATCAGGGGAGAGTGTCCTGTGGCCACGTACTTCCCCTATGCCCAGGCGCCGGGCCAGGTTCTATTCATTACGGCTCGCACTTCCATGGAAGACCCCCAGGCTCTGGTGCCCGCGATGCGGCGGGAACTTGGGGAGATGGACGACCAGCTCGCCTTGGCTCAACCTACAACCATGGAATCCTTGGTGTCCGGCGCTCTCGGCCAGGAGCGGTTCGTCGCCATGCTTCTCTCCCTCTTCGCGGGAGTAGCGTTACTCCTGGCGGCTGTGGGACTCTACGGGGTTGTGACGTATGATGTTTCCCAGCGGACAAGGGAGCTGGGTCTTCGTATAGCTCTTGGTGCCGACAGCGCCCGGATTCACCGGTTGGTGTTGAGGAGGAGCTTTCTGCTGGCGGGTCTGGGTATGGTGGGGGGGCTGGCGGGCGCCCTGGTCCTGACCCGGCTCTTCGAGGGTATCCTGTTCGGGGTCAGTTCCACTGATCCTATCACCTTGACGGTGATGACTCTGAGCCTCTTGGGGGCAACAGGCCTCGCCAGTCTGGTCCCAGCTCTGCGGGCAGCCCGAGTGGATCCGTCCCGGGCCCTCAACGTGGATTGAGGATTGGAACCGGTGATCGAAGGCCTGGCTCCCAGATACTTGATACATCCCGACTCTCGTTATGGCAGCGGATTGGATCCCGGGTAGCATCCTTGATTCCCGTATTTGAAGCCGGCGGCACTTATCAGGGCGCAAAGGATAGAATTACCTTGAGATCACAGAATACCGATTGGTCGCAAACCCACATAAACATTGGTGCCGGGGGCGGGAGTCGAACCCGCACGCCCGAGAGGGCAGGGGATTTTAAGTCCCCGGCGTCTACCAGTTCCGCCACCCCGGCACATAAGCTGTATCAATAACTTACAGCGAAGACACCCTCCGCTGCGAGTCCATATGTGTCCCGGATGTGTCCCTGATTTCGTAGGGCAGGGGAGTGATCTTGTCCAGACTCAGCCGTCCGGCTGCTCCCTCAACCGCCTTTTCCATGCGATCATCTGTCATGTGGGCGTATCGAAGGACCATTGCCAGCGTCGAGTGCCCCAGGAGTTCCTTGAGGACTTCCGGCGGGGCTCCCGCCTGGGCGGCGTGAGTCGCGAAGGTGTGACGAACGTCATGGAACCGTACGTCACCCTTTTTGAACTTCGCCCGATCGAGAGCGGCGTACCAAGCAGTCTTATAACAATCCACTGCCCGGCCGTCTCTTCGGGCGAATACGCGTTCGGGATGCCACTGGAGGTTCTGCAGTACCAGTAGCGTCTCCCGGACCTCGGGACTCATGGGGATCTTCCGGGATCGGCCGTTCTTGGATTCGCGTACATGAATCCGGTTCTGACCGAAGTCCAGGTCCTCCCACGTGAGGCTCAGGAGCTCTCCCTTGCGCATGCCGGTCTGCACGGCTACCAGCAGGATCGGTTTCAGGTGCTCTGCGGCCTGTTCATAGATGCGCCGGAATTCATCATTGCTCAGATACCGCTCCCGGCGATTGTTGATCGGCCGCGTTGCCAGCTTCTTTCTGTGAACCGGGGACCGGTCCACGTATTCCAGCTGCATGGCGTACCGATAGATCGCCTTGAGCAGGTTGATCTCCAGCTGCACCGTTGCCGGCGCGGCACCTTCCCGCTGACGCAGTGCTATGTAGGCGTTCGCGTCACCGACCGTGATCCGGTCCATGAGCATATCCCCGAAGAAGGGGAGAAGATGGTTCCGGATCATCGACAGGTCACGCGGCCAGGATCGCTTATGTTGCTTCGCGTATCCGTCGAGGTACGTGGTAGGCAGAACATGCTCGGCCGGATCCACTTTCTCCGGAACCATGACAAAGTCCCGGAAGAGCGGGGCCTCCTTCACACCCTCGACCTGGAGGATCAGCCGGGCCCGGGCCTCCTTCTCCTGCCGTTTTGCTTCGGCTTTGTCGGATCCCACGGCCCTGCGTTCTCTCCTGCGGCCGACCTTCACGTCATAACACCAGGTCTCGCCACGTTTGTAGAGACTCACGATCAATCACCTCCTTTCTCTGTTATGCAGGTGTTTCAGGCGCCGTTGCCTGTGCGATCGCCAGTGATGCTACGTCGCATGTCTCAGCAATCGCCGGCAATTCAGCACCGAGTTCCTGAGTGAGAATGTGGAGACCACTCAATTCATTCTGCCAGTGCTCGATCATGTTCTGGCCGTGAATGTCTCCGCACTCAAGGATGTTATTCAGCGCGCACTCCATGACGGCGAGTTTCAGCCTGATGTCATGGGCCTTGCCGTTCGCAGAGTGCAGCTCGTCCTTCAACTGGTCGTTTGTGGTTGGCACGGTGGGGCCTCCAAAGATGCCAGCCCCTTTCCCAGGGGCGTAGACATCCAACCGGAAGGTAGGAAGTCACCTGGTACTCAGGGCTGGCAAAATCAACATGGAGGAAACTCTCCGATTAAATGTCTACGCAGCCTGAGATTACCAGACCGGCGAGGCGGTTGTCAAGGGGTGTGCAGTATGAATACAATACGAATCGCATATTTGAATTCCGGGAGTGTTGTATGCTGCTGATTGTAGTTGCTGCAGGAATTGTAGGAGCGGTTTACGCGTTTGCAGGTAACATGCAAGCGGCAACCCTATGGGCTAGCCGCAAACTTTCACCTGCAGGTAATGAAAGCATGATGCCGGAGGGAATACAGGATGCAATTACACCGCCCTGGTTGACCCGGTTGAATATTCTCTGGATGGTTGGTCTCCTGGCGATCTTAGTAGGTGGATCTCTCTCGCGCTGGTACTTAGGCATTCTAGGGATCGTATTATTTATCTTCTTCTGTGTTATCATAGAGAAGATTCTACCGAAACAACTCGCAGCCTACATCCGCCATATTGCTGTATCCTTAGCCAATAGAGAGGCAGATTATCGCAAAGCAAATGATGCAATGAGAGCAGATGCTGCACATGACTTCTTGCTCGAGATTCACAGATTATTGGAGCAAGTAACGTCATCAGGTCAGTTAGTGCCGTCCATCAGGGAAGCTCGAATAACTCCAATAGGAATGACTTCGCCACCAAATGTGTAATACGTCTCAATCTGAGAACGCCGGAAGGGTGAAACGGTTGTTAAGGTCTAAACTTATACGATTGAGATTGCGCTCGAACGGAAGAGGAGTTGTAGATATAATCGATTAGCACTAAGACCATGGAAACCAAAGATGAGGTACCTATATGGATCTGATTATTGAGAATATTCGTTCTTTTGCTGGTCGCCATATTCTTCCCTTGAAACCATTAACAGTATTGACAGGTGAGAATAGCTCTGGTAAATCAACCCTACTTGGAGTCCTGTCTGTCATATGTGATAAGGAGCAGTATCCACTCCAACCAGCATTTAATAAGTCACCTTATAGTATGGGAAGTTTCGATACAATTGCCACGTACAAGGGAGGAAGCTTCGGGCGCTCAAAGCACTTTGTTCTTGGTTGCCAGTTGCCTAAACGAGCAAAGGAAGGCCCAGAGAAGATTGAGGCCACTTATCGTAGCAATCTCGGTAAAGTAGAGATTGCAAAGATTGAGTATCAAGGATCCAAGATGTCTGTTTTTGTAGATTTTTTCGAAGAGAGCAAGGACGGGATATTTGGAATGATTGATATACTTATTGACAATAATGAATTCTGCTTCCCGATTATTGAAAAACTGCACTTACATCAGATGAAAGGCGTGGGTTTTTATAACTTCGTTGCTCAGCATATATGGCAAAAGTTCTTTAAGCGTCGTGAGAAAGAAGTACAGCTTCGAGATAAGGACAGACTTGTTGTTGATAGTGTCTTTAGTCAACTCAGACGATTCGAAATGCAGTTACCACGTGCGATATCCCTCGCTCCAATCCGGACAAAACCAGATAGAACGTATAGTGAAATAATGGATGTGTTTCAGCCTGAAGGTGATCATATACCATTTGTATTAGACCGGTTTGAACAAGGGGAATATTCACGACAAGAAAAGGACTTTGTGCATCAAGCACTTAGCAGTTTTGGACAAGAATCAGGTTTATTTTCAGAAATTTCTGTGAAGAAACTCGGGAAAAAAGCAAGTTCACCATTTCAGATTGTAGTTAAGGGTATTGGCAGACCTGCGAATCTGGTTGATGTAGGGTATGGTGTGAGCCAAGCACTACCAATAATCATTCAAACTGCAATGTCTCCAAGAGGTACATTCCTGCTTGTTCAACAACCTGAAGTGCATTTGCACCCTCGTGCACAAGCAGCTCTCGGCACTTTCTTTTCATATATTGCCTCTTTAGGGCGTGTCAATCTAGTTATTGAAACTCACAGTGATTACATTATTGATCGTATTAGACAATCTATTGCTAAAGGCAATTTAAAGTTAAACAATTTCAGTTTAATATTTATGAGTAGAGATGGTCCTGTATCTACTATTCATAATATCAAATTAGATAGCAATGCGAATATAATTGATCCTCCACCTTGTTATCGTGAATTCTTTTTAAGTGAAGAGTTAAATATATTAAGAAGAGCTGACTATTAATGTGTATAATAATTGACAATAACGTTGCTCACAGTGTGTTTATTAGTGGCAACAAACAATACAGAAATATTCACAATAATATATTTGACCTAAAAAAAACTAAAATAAAAGTTGTGTGCGGTGGCAAATTGAGAAGAGAATACGAAACAAATAGAAAAATATTAAGAATGATTCTCCAGCTTGATAAAGCAGGCAAAGCAAAGATATACAAGGACTCTCTTATTGACGGAATAGAATTGCAAATAATTAATAATGAAAAATATATATCTAATGATCCTCATATATTAGCACTTGCAAAAGCATCGAATGCTAGAATATTGTGTACTAGTGATGTTGATTTGCAGAGTGATTTCACTAATAAATACTTGATTGATAAACCTAGAGGTAAAGTATATAAAAATAAAAGCCATGATCATCTGTTTACAAAGTTATGTAGATAATATGTACAGGAATTCTCCCACCCCGGGATAGCACCCGGCTCCGGCAGAGGAAGGCGCCAGAGCCCGGGGTGAGAGGGTATGTCAAAGAGCCGGGTCGGTCAGCTAGGTTCGACTTTGTCCCGTTTGGATCTCGGCGGCTGCAACAGCCGGTAGGGGTACAGCGGGCAGTACGGAGCTGTACAGTCCCTCACCTCATTGGCGGACCAGCCCATGCATTCCAGACAGAAAGCACGCACGGCCATTCGCCGGCTTCGCCCTGTCATGGCCTGCTTGTAGATCTGGCGATAGAGAGGCGGGACGCGGTTAAGGACGTCCTTTGGAATTTCTAAGGCCCGATCTTTCCCCCGGGGGTGTTCCCGTGCCGGTCGCTTGGAGATCGGCGCTTCTGCGCTCGATCGAACTGCCTGAGAGCGGTCCATTTGATTTTCCTGCATCAATCCGTACCCCCTTTCTCAACCGGCCGGGCGTGCCAGCGCCGGATCGAGGTACCGGTTCGGCTCGGTCGTCACACTCTCGGGCAGGAACGATTCAACCCGCAGCTGGGCCATGATCGCATCACCACCGGGACCGGCCAGGGCGAACAGGATCGAGCAGAACTGCTCGAAGTTGGTCCGGCACAGACTCCAGAGATGCCCCAGGCTGTCACAGAGCCCCCACTGCTCGGGGAACAGCCGGCGGGAGTGCTTCTCCATGGCGTCTTCCAGGTCCTCGGTCTTCACCAGCGGGAACCGGGGAGGACAGAACCGGAAAGCACGCAGCGTGATCCGGTCATCATCATTGACGGCCTCATAGAGCGTGCCGCGGATATCCATCTCGGGCAGCTTGCGGACCTCGTCGCGGATCTCACGTTCCATCGTGCCGGTCTGCTTCTCATGTTTGAACTGAGGCGGCAGGTCCAGGTGTCGATCGGGGGAGCGGAGTTCGCGAAGCAGTGAGGTGTGTTTCTCGAACGCGTCCAGGCCGAGCAGATCCCGGATCCGGCTTCTCACGTCGCCGGCAACTTCTCCCATGAGCTCCGCGATCGCGGTCATTTTCTCCTGTTCGGTGTGCCGGATCTGACCGCGGATCACGTGATGCCTCTTCCGGGTCTCATCGATGATCGACTGCAGTTCCTTCGCCCGGTACGCCAGCTGAGCCTGCAGATCCTGACCCTCAAGATCCGGGTGGAAGTGGAACAGGCCGTCAGCCGTGACCAGCTCGTCTCTGTCATAACTCGTCCGTGGTGCCACCATCTTCATCATCTCCAATCGTTGTGATTGTTTCGGTGTGTAGATCGATCCCCTGCAGCCGGAGTGCGTCCAGAAATTCCTCGATGATCAGGGACGGCTCGAAAGGCAGGGGCCGGGATTGCCGGTAGTAGCGCGGGGCCTCCCGTACGGGTGCCTCAGCAGCTGCTTTCAACTCCCCGAGAGCCCGGACGGCGTGAGAGAGCAGGCACCGGGCCCGGGCGTCAGCCTGGCGGTACTCGGCCGTGAGCTCGGACAGCCGGCGTTGCCAGTTCCCGGCCGTCCTCACCCGGCTCTCGGCTTCCCGTGCAGGTGTGTGTGTCTGCATGACTGTCTCCTAGATATCGACCATTTGCCCGCCACGTGTGCAGAGCGTCTGTGTCTCGGAAAAGACCAGGTGAGCGGCCAGGGCAATGACGGTTGCGTAGTCGTCGTGGTATCCGGCCCGCTCAGGTGCTCCGATTCGCATAGTCCCGGCCGGGGTGTGGGTCACGTGCAGGGATTTGAGCTCGGAGATCCCCCGGTCATGATCCGGGAGGTCAATGCGTTCCTCGATCACCAGGGATTTCAAATCGGAGTAGATCTCGGCCTTGAACGGGGCCGAGAAGGGGTGTTCCTCGAAAGCGAATCCTCGAGCCCGCAGAGCCTCCCGAACAGGTGCGGCCGTGTACTGATCTCCATGAACCTTCCGCACGTCGTACTGCCCGAGAATCGGACAGAGCTGATCGAGAACGGCATTCAGGGAGAGCTCACCGCCCCGGGGAGGCGTCCAGCCTTCCAGCCGGCCGATCACAACCCGCCCGGGAATCTCATCCTTGCCCTTCTCGTACCAGCCGATCGCGGCCGCGAACCTATCCCGCTTGTACGCCGGATCGATCACGGCAACAGCCCGGGGCCGGGGATACTCCGGTAGACTTCGGGCGGTCCACTCCTGACGGCATGCCTCAATCGAATCATGTGGAAGCCACAATGCCTCCCGATCGCTGAACCGTGCCCCGTACTCCCGCTCGAAGGTCTCCGGATCCTTCCGGCGTTCCTGATCGAGGAATGACTGCGGAATGGTCGGATTCAGGATCCACGTGGAGGCCTGCATGACCAGGTGCGGATCCTCATCGGCGCCGTAGTGCTTCTCGTAGTCCTCGAAGAGCAGCCCGGCCCGGATCCACGGGGTCGATACCTTCACCAGCTTCCAGCCCGGGAATTGCGCCATTGCCGGCCGTACCGCCCGCTCTACTTCACGGTCCGGGTTGTGTCCCTCATACGACCAGAAAGCCGCCTCATCGAAGAGCGCCACCGGCACGGCTGATCCCCGGATGCTCCGGAAGCTGCAGGGCTCACACCTGATCACCAGGCCGTTGTCCAGCCCGAGATCCCAGGCCCGATCCGAGATCACCTTCTTACGCAACATCGGGGAATTGAAGATAGCTCCGCGTATCAGGCTGAAAGCCGCCTGTCGGGCCCGTCGGATCACCTGAGAGACCACCAGCACCACGCCTTCCTCACCCGGTGCCAGGTGTGCCTCATGCCCGCCACAGAAAGCCTCATATGCCGCAATCGCCGTGATAATCCGGGAATCCTTCCCTCCCCGACGCCCCCCGATCACCGTCAGGTCATGCACCGGCTCGGTCCGGGTGCGCCAGTCCAGGCGTCCGGTGATCTCGTAGTACACGCTGACCAGGTCCCCCTCGATCGGGAGACCGTATGCCGCCCTGATCACCACTTCCTGAGCCGGTGAGAGCGTCAGCCCGAGCAGTTGCGGATCCGTCGCGAAAGTCACGGCATCGACGTGAGCCCTTTGTTTCTTTATGGATTGCATCTTTGCATCAACACTCCTCATCATCCTCAATCTCTACCCGGGACATCTTCGCCAGGTATTCCTCCAGGCTCGGGGCCGAAAGGTCCTGAGTCCTCAGGATCCCCGCAGCCTTGTACAGCCGCTCCAGGGCGTGATCGACGGTACCGACGGATACCCACACCCGATGAGCTTTCATCGGTGCTGAGTCGTCACCGTCCCGCCTGAACGCTCCCTGTCGGTCTAGGACGTAATGCCCGAGAAGAGATTGGAACTCCATCCGGGTTATCAGCTCCGCTCCCTGCTTGCTCAGACCGATCTCCTGAAGCTCGATCACGCGGGCTACGAATTGCTCCAGCATGATCGGGCATTGCTCGGTATCGGGGATCTCACAGTCACAGTTCCCGAGCAGGCGAAGCGGACACCCGCCCCGAGTCGGTATACCGGTTGTCTGTATGCCCTTGGACCACCAGCCGTGAACGGTGAGATTGCCCGTCTGGCGCAGGTTTGCGAGGGAGTTAGGATTCGTTCCCTTCGGACTCATCGGAGGCCCCCCGGGACACGGGCGGGACACAAACGGTTCAGGAACATAGAGAAGACGCCGACAGGCTGCGGACTGCTCGTTCGAAGCGCCCCCGGAGAATCCCCGGTTTCAGCTTTGAGAGCATTCAGGAAGGGACACCCTGAGAGGCTGAGAGGATCAGAACGGAAGGTCATCGTCATCCCCCTGCGCTTTATCGTTGTGACCATATAGAGGGGGGGGCTGGTCAGTTGGATTACTATTATCCATGTGACCAGGGGTACGGGGGCTGGTCACATCATTAATCAGGTCATCTTCAGAGACCTGAAGTACTGAAGGTTCAGTATTGAACTGACCAGGGGTCATACTATAGGTGGTCACATCATTAGAGAGACGATATCCGAAAGCCCTTCCGGTTTTTCCTGCACCCCGCTCTTTAATGACCAATTCGCCCTTTATCAGCTCTTCGAGCACCCTGCGGAGAGTAGTTCTGGATCCCTTATCGCCCAGGCGCTCCAGGAGGTCGGTCTCGGATATCCCCTGCTCTTCGGGCCCAGGCAGGATCTCGAAAACGGCTTCACGCACCTCCTGGCGCTCAACATCGACGGCTGTGCCCAGGTTGACGTATTCACTGTCTCTGAGTTCGATCAGCAGTTCAGCCGGGATATCCTCGAAGCGGCCAACCCCTACCAGGTGCCGCCGGTTCGGGTGTCCTTCCACGTTCGCCCGGCGCAGGTTCCATAAGATGTCAGCAGCACCCGCCCAGGCTGACGACCCGCGTCCGGATTCCCCAATCTCACCGCCCGACTTGCGATCGTGGCGGAGCATGAGCACGGCCAGACCTTCGGCTGCAACCGCGTGTAGTGGTCTGACGGCCGCCAGGGCAGCGCCGGCGTCATTCTCCTCGTCGGCAGCGAGTCCAGCCCAGTCCGAGACGGTATCCACCACCAGCAGGACCGCGCCGATCTCCCGGGCCTTTGCTCCGACCGCGGCCACAATCGAAGGCCAGGACATGCCCCGCGCAGAGTGTCGGAAGAGCAGGTGTAGATCAGGGTTTCCGAGAATACCGACCCGGCGTAGGGATTCCCGGAAGGTCTGGCGGCGTTCTTCGGTTAGGTAGACGACCGGTCCGGTTGTGGTAGATTTGTGCCCGAAGAGCGGATCCCCGGTCAGCACAGAACGGGCACACTCCTGGGCCAGACGCGTTTTGCCAACCTTCACCTTCGCGGTCAGGTCTGTGACCGTCTCTCGGACCAAGAGCGGGCTGAGAATCCAATCCGGACCGGATACCTCATCATCGGAGAGCTCGGCGGCCGTGAGCCACTGGGGTCCGCTGTTATCCTGCTCGGCGGTTTCGATCTCCCTCAGCTCTAGAAGTAGCTCCTCGGCTCGATCAGGAGCAGCCCCGGATAACTCTTTCCCGAGAGCGTGCAGCTGGGTTATCCGCCTATTATGTCTGAGTTCCTGGAGGGCTCGCTCTCCGTCTTCGGCATGGATCAGGTCATCCTTCCCGAGATCCCACAGTCCGGCCAGGCGGCCGGGATCGGCGCCGAGTTCCCGGAGAGCCGTCAGCCGTCCGTCCAGGTCATTGCCGTTCAGTGGTGCCCGATGCAGGATAGTGGCGAGATCTCGATTATCTGTGCTGAATAGATCGATGTCTGATGCGGATATGATCAGGGGAGACCGGATCGCTGCCGCCAGGGCAATCTCTTCCGGTTGCCGGGCTGAGGCTGTCACGTCTCTTCCTCTCGGGTCCGATCCTCGAGCCGTCTCCTGATCGATCGGATCCAGGCGCTCGCCTCATCGGGTGATGCCGGTGTTCGGTCACGGGTGCGGCCGAAGATCTCCCGGAAGTCTTCAGCTTCCGCGTTCGCCGTGCGGTCGGTCTGTTCAGCGGCCATCACCCCGGCACTTCCCAGGTCTCGGGTTGCCGGGCGTTCGGTGGCCACCATACGAGCAATTTACCGAAGTGCGGTTCCGCGACCAGATCACAGAACGGCTTGTAGCGTGACGGGCTCGGCTTTCGTGCGCTCGCCTTTACCTCGCAGAGATACGCAGCCTGGCCATTGAATATCAGCACGTCGAACGCGGTCCCCTTCGCCAGTCGGAACGCCTCATATCCCTTGGACCGGAAGTGTTCGACGGTGCGCCGCTCAGCTGCAGTGCCGTATCTGCGGTTGCGCGCGCCATTCATGACGCTGCTTTCGGCGCGACACGCTGAGACTGCAGCCAGTCCAAGATCTCGGCCCGGCCGTACCGAACAGCACGGCCGCCAACTCTGTAGAAGGGGATCCGGCCCTCACTGGTCCAACTGCGGATAGTCGCGAGGGAGACGTGAAGGAGTTTTGCAACTTCCTCTGCATCGAGTAATTCCAGGGTAGTTGAAGCGCCCATAGGAAGACCTCCAGAACAAGGTTGATTGCCTGGTCGTTCTCTGGTCTCGCCTGTTAAGCCTGGCGGTAGGCTCCCATAGACGCGCCGATTCAACGCCCCGGCGGCGGGCGGTCGTTGTGTCCTGAGCTCGCATCGAAGGGGCGTCTCGATGGGGGACGTTGCTGCTCCAGTCAGATTAGGCCCTGACGGTCGGCCTCGCTCAGGATCAACTCACGTCATTGTGCATCCTGACGGAGAGATCGGCTTGGGTAGCCGGCAGTACCGAGGTACCACACACAAGATCGGGATAGCGCCGAGGCGGATCCCGCAGAGGGTAGGAAGGGCCTCGGCGCAGTCCCTGTATGTCAACAATCAGGAAACCCTCTGCGGGGCTCTGCGGCCATACTACGGGTGGTCTCTGACAGAAGGGAAGAAAAATAGTCGGGGCATATAACTCAGGCTAACTCAGGACAACAGAAAAGAAGAAAAAGATCTGAGGCGGGGCGCAGGAGCCGTCTTTCTTGGAAGAGACTACTTCACCAATTTACACTGGAGTCGATTCAATTGGGTCTGAAGATCTTCGTAAAACGGGAGTAATTTTTCTTCATTATTGTTAATATTTCTCATTACATCCCAGGGAATTGTTTCCTGCAACCACCTTTCCCATATTTCTACAAACTCTACAAGAGTAATAAGGTGTGTCTGTGTGCTTGGTTCTGCTAAGGAATAATGATCAATAAAATGCTGAACCATCTTTTGATATTGAGGGAATATCTCCTCTTTAAATATTCGGTTTGTCTCGTCCTCTATTCGTTGAAATTCTGGGCCTCGCTCTTCAGTCAACTCATACATCTGTTCGATATTTGGTCTCGATCGAGCGACAAGATCCCGCCAGGTAGAATCAGCCGCCTCGTTTATCTTTATCCTTGTTCTACCTTTTGCATCAATGAATGACCTCCAGGCAAACATTGGTGAATAGAACTGGTCCAGCTGTTCCCGATACCTGGCTTGTCGTCGCTGAATCTTCTGTGAATGTATGGATATTTCTGCTCCGATGAGAACACCAAGTAATCCGATAAGTGCTACTATGATTTCAATCCACATATCGGTCACTCCACAGGTAATGGGCGCTCAATAGGCTTTCGTAATCCAACAATATACACTCGTACAATGCCCCGTATTTTCTGGGCATGTGGGAGAGTGTCGAGAGGGGTATTAAATGTTCTTGTTGGGATTTCTAGAACCTCTTGGCAAGATCTCGTCAACGTCACTTCCCTTGGTCCTTGCCAGATAGCACCACCACAGTTCGATCGATCGTCAATCGAAAATACTTCAACTTCAATTGCATCGACGATGAAGGGGATCGGTTCATAATTCTCAACAGTTACTTTAACTCCTATTGTCGGTTCGTCATACAAGTACGGGCTGATAACAACAACGCTATCTCCACGTTTATTGAAATTCTGGTCACGTGCCCACCAGTTGATATCAATTCCGGGGTGTGGACGCTCCTTCCTCTGAAGGCCGATAATGGACAATATCCATGAGACAACGGAATTGATAATGCCGAAGGGATCAGGCACAGTATCTCCAGTCGATAGTGGTAGCTTCAAATATCAAATATGTGCCCCAAATGTGTCCCAAACAGGGGCAAACAGGGTCAATTATAGCACAACTCGGGCGAAACAAGAAGCGGCCCGAAACCCTTATTCTACGGGCCTCGGGCCGCCTCAAGCGATCAGGGGCAAAGAGCTCTCTGCCCGATTTTAAGTCCCCGGCGTCTACCAATTCCGCCACCCCGGCACGAATATCCTCTCAACAGGGTATAACGTAGCAGTTCTGGGCTGCGAGACGATATGTATCACTGACGATCCTGGTCGGAAGCAGAAAGTTCTTCCCCGTCGTCAGATGATTCATCCTCCTTGATTGTGTAAGCCTGGATACGACGGTTGAATTCATAGAGGTCGCTGAGTTGTTTAAGAATCTCAATCATTCTCTGTTTGCTCCAGTTTTTCGATATCGGCTTGATCCTGTTTCGAACCACGGGCTCTCTTGAGTTGGATCAGATCCTCCCGGCTCACCAGCCTGACAGAACCCTCGGCTGATTCAGCCAGGACAGCATGAGATATCATCTCTCTGATTTCGTCCGAACCCGGCAGGAGGATGTCGATCATCATCTCCCCCTCATCGCTTGTTTTCAGGAAGCGGTGGAGGGTGATCAGTGTGTTGGAGAAAGTCCATGGTGACGACGATTCGAAATACCCTGCTGTTTCGAGAATGATCCTGGTTGTTTCAAAGTCATCCGGTTCGACAAGGAGGTCGATATCCCTTGTGAAACGTGGTTCGGTATAGAATGCCACGGCAACACCTCCAACGAGAGCATACCTCACCCCCTGTTCTTCCAGATCTCGAACAAGGCGATCGAATTCATCAAATACGTTCATACGTGTTGCCTCCTCAATCAAGCAGCCGGAATGCGGTCACGTCCACCAGGCCCCGGTCGGTGAGTTTGAGTTCGGGGATCACCGGCAGAGCCAGGAAGCTCAGGGTGTCGAAGGGTGCATCGAGACCGGCGCCCAGCTCGCGGGCGGCGGCCTCGACCTGCTTGTGCTGATCGGTGACCACTTCGAGCGGTTGATCGGAGAGCAGGCCGGCCAGGGGCAGGGGCAGGGCGGCCAGCGGTTCGCCGTCGGCCATGGCCACAAGCCCACCGCCCAGACGCTCGACTTCCTTGACGGCTGCATACAGATCGGCATCGGTGGTTCCCACGGCGATGATGTTGTGCGAGTCATGCCCGACCGAGGTGGCCAGAGCGCCCCGTTTCAGACCCACTCCCTGGACCAGTCCCTTGCCGATGTTGCCGGTTCCCTGGTGGCGTTCCACGACGATCAGTTTCAGCAGGTCGCGATCGAGATCGGGAACCACCTGCCCGTTTTCGATCAGGGGCTCGAGTTCGCGTTTCTCGGTCACGATCTGTCCCGGGATGATACCGATGACGGGGTGGTACCGGTTCTCGGCCGGAATCGCCAGATCCTCGACGGTAAAGGGGGCCACGGACATGAACCGGCGCATGGGAGCGTCATCGATCTCTTCGGGCAGTTCCCGGAAACAGGCTTCGCCGTCACG
>Ga0180431_10005213_pt1 | contig 15908 bp, 31 predicted proteins | sample SS_ome_11_FD_132459 | JGI IMG/M metagenome (GOLD analysis project Ga0180431, IMG submission 132459) | Hypersaline lake sediment archaeal communities from the Salton Sea, California, USA - SS_1_MS_1 metaG | ecosystem: Environmental > Aquatic > Non-marine Saline and Alkaline > Hypersaline >... | reverse complement strand
ATTTAGGGGGTACATTTATGGGGTTGAACCACATCGCACCTCTCATCGAGGCGGATAACAGACGAAGAGTGATGCATCAAGCATGGGGGCATTTGTTCCCAGACGTTGATAAAGCCTTTGTTGGGAGCATTCGTATAGCGAAATCAGACTATGGCGACTTGATAGTGCTGAAAGACAGTAGCAATGTGCCATCGTCCCCGTGGTGGTTCTCATCACTTATGGATTTTACCGCAGACTTTCTAATGGAACATGATAAGCCTGGGGCAGTTTTTGAGATACAGACGCGCTGCTTTGTAACTGAAAGTGACGAAGGCCAAAGCATTGAAATTGAAGATATCGGGCAGAACATTATTCTTGAGTAAAAGGAGATTTAAGCATGAAGATAATCGAGCGCAGTTATAAACGCCTCGTCTCTTTCCGAGATGAAGAAGGCAGGCCCTGCAATGAGACGTTAGGCGCAACAGTCCAAGTGGAGAAATATGAATCGCCCGAAGAATGTCGGGAAAAACTTATTGAAATGGTTGAGCTTGAGCTGAATGAACGTGGAACGTTGAGGACGTCAACCGAGGCATTTCGGGCACAGGTAAGCTTGCTTGAACGGCAAATAAGATATTTAGAGCAGAGACACGCTCAAATAATTGCAGCGGTGGAAGAGGTCTTGACCCTCCACGAAAAAGAAATATATGCAGATGCAGATGTATGGGGGGATGATATCCCGTTCTAACGGAGGTAGCATGGAACAAATACATTTCGAGTACAATGGCGAATGGGGCACCGATATATGTGCGGTGGTCGGCCCTATGGCATTAGGGCGGAACGGTTATGTGAATTGTCGGGGTTTCACCCTCATGAAATACAAGAGGGGAAATGCAATCAGGGTATATCCCATAACCTCAAAAGGCGCTGACGCACGATGTTTTATGGAGGTCCCGATTGAGCATGTGGATGAATTCATCAAAAAACTTCAGCGAGTAAAGGAGGCAAAAAAACATGAATAACACCCAGGACGAAAACACCCAACAGCAGTTTTACGGAAACGGTACCGTCTGGATCGCCTCAGTTAGCAGTTGGTCAGGCAAAGACAAGCTGACCGCTGCCGACATAGGGAAAAGACCGGAGGATATCCTCGATATTATTGAATTGGGGCGAAAGAAAATTCTCCCCGAGGATCAAAGGATAAAGCTCTTGAGGCCAAGTAGTCAGATCACTTCTTTGATGTCGAGTCTTGGTAAAAGGTTCTTCATCCGGGGCGCCTGGTACATCCCGAACAATCATTTCCTGCTGGCCAAAACCGGGCTTGAAAACATTCAAATGAACCAAGAGGTTATCGTTAATGACCTGATCGATAACATGCCGGAAATCAAGGCAGAAATGATTGAGAGATATCCACTGCTTGAGGATGCCAATTGGCCCACTGAGCAGCAGATCCGGAGCAGGTTCAGCGTCAAGTGGCATGTATGCGAAATCCAAGGGGCTGAAATTACCGATGCCGACCCCGAGGAACTGGCCGCGGCCAAGATGGAGTTTCAGCAGCAACTTTCGGAAAGCTACGAGGAATACAAGGACCAAATCCTCACCCAGGCAAAAGTGGCGATTATTGATGCCTGCCATGAAATTTCCGATAAGATCGAAGCGGGGCAAAAGATCACAAAACATGCCCTGAAGAGGCCTAAGCGCGTGATCGAGGATTACCTGAATATTGCGGAAATCTTTGACCTGGAAGATGTGAAGGCGGAAGTTCTCAGGCTTCACTCTGAACTGGAAGCCACGGACGCTAAGGAACTCCGGGAGAACTGGAAATTTGCAAGCGACTTTGCTGCACATGTGGAGGATATGGCCGCAAACATCGGGGACCTGTCGGGACTGTCCAGTGATGGGACAATCAAGCGAGTGGTCAAGAAGGCGGCGTGATGAACAAGGCGGAAGGATTATTGGATAAGAGATGGCTTTATGCCATGAAATATTACGATCATTATAATAGCCCTCCAGCGGACCTGCCACAAGTGCTGGCCTGGGGCCTTGCCAGATGTAAAGGCCAAGATTTAGAGATGGAACAGGCTGTAAGCAATGCACTGAAACCCCATTTTTCTGGACCGATGGGTCTCAATCCGTTTTGGCCGAGTTGCCTGTATCATTCCGTTATCTATCTGCCCAGTGACGATCCGAAGCTAATGGATCCGGAAAAATTAGTGGGCATGAGGTTGAAACGAAAAACTACCGAGTTCAAAAAGAAATCCCCCCTTTTCTGGCAGGAGGAATTGATAGAATGGGAAAAGACGCATCCCGGATATTTTAGTGTTGAGGTATGCCGACGACACCAGGATAAACGCAAGCGGATATTGGCTCGGCAGGCCGCAAATTTTGCCGCCCTGTTTCCGCCTGAAAGGGAAATTATTTTAAAGCAAAGAGAAGAGGTTATCGTATGGAAACCGAGATAAACTGGAACGCAACAAAAGAGGACTGTGAGCTAATTAAGAAAATCGCCAAAAGGGCGGTGGAGTTATGGCCCGAAGCCGATGCTCTTAATGTAGTGATGAACATAACCGCAACGCATTTGAATGGATGTCCTTTGGATCTCCCGGAATTATTGCATGCCGACGAGGTTATCTTTCAGCATGATATAGCTGGAATCGCCCACTTCCTTGATCGGGAAGACGGGAGGTTAGTAGGTTTCGTGCCTCGATGCGCCAAACGCCAGATTTTGGTATTTGGCAGCGTTAGAGCATGCGCTGAACCACCTGTCCCCATCGACCCATTCATGGAGATGATCGGGGAAATAGAAGATGGGTTACAGCCTCAGATACACCGGAAACCTTCTAATGTTCGCCAGCTCAGGCCAAAGGGTGCGGGCAAGAAACACAGGTTAAGGAAAATCAAAAAAGCCTCCAGGAGGAGAAATAGGTCATGAGCGACGATGCTAAATACACCCTGATGCAACTGGGCAAAGTTGTTGGAGGGAAAGTAACCGGCCTCATAAAAGCGCCCTTAAATGATTTTGGCGAGACGGACTGCGGTTTTAAAGTTCAGATGCCAAGCGGAAAAGAAAAAGTTGTGTGGATAATGAAAGATGTCGAGGGCAATGGGCCCGGGACGGTTATTGTGGAGGGGGACTAATGCACTATCACAGGATACTCGTAGATCCAGTGCCATTGATCGAGGGGATGGTAATTGACAAGCGTGATTTTGATTATCGAAAGTGGTCAATCCGCGATGCTGAGATTTTGGAAAAGGCTGCAAAAAAAATCAGGGAAGGATACGCCTCTACGGTTTGCACATGCAAGCCCCCACTGCATAGCGGGGGGACTCATTGCGCGAGGTGTGGAAAAAAGATTACGGAGGTTAAGAATGCCCAAAAAATTAAATTTCGAGCTTGAGCCAATAGACTACGTGACACTCCGAGAGCAAAAACGGAGTTTGCTGGAATGCACTGATCAATTCCCGATCCTGCATGGCCTGGTCCACCTGATTGACGCGATACAGGATCAAGCCGTGGATTCCGGGATACCCGAGGAAAATGTGTTCGGGAGAGATTGATAAAAGCGAGGTGAACCAATGTGCGAAACAAAGGCTTATCCGAACCCATGCTGCCGTTGCGGTTTTTGCTGCCTGACTGAGATCTGCCCGATGGCGCTGGTGATTAACAAAATCCCCGAAACCCAGAAGAAACAATCGTGCCCCGATCTGGTATTTGATGGGGACCAAGCATCTTGCGGCCTTGCATCAAATGTCCTAAAGGAGAATATCCCTCCGCAGGAAGTCTGGGAGGCGTTCGGGTTCGGTAAGGGGTGCTGCATCAAGGCCCGGGCCTTCAGGGATGGAAAGGAATATGATTTCGCATCCCTGCCCGTGGAGTTGAAGAAACGGGCCGCAAGGGACTTGAGGATTAGGGTGGGAAGGGATCGGATAATGGCAAAAGCGTTGTCCATCAAATGGAATGGCAACGATTCTGATCCGCTATCAGACATAAGGCGTATGAAAAAAATCGTGGAAGAAGAGGTTGGGTATCAGAAATGCGGGGCTTGTGGAGAAACTTGGGATAATCATTCTGAAAATTGCCCATTTAAACTACAACAGGAAAATCTATTAAAAGCTTTGGCGAAAGCGAAGGAGTAAGCATGCCACTTGAAAAAAAGAACGATGAGGGGGATTACTCCCTTCCTAAGGATGAAGGGTGCTGGGTCCTTTGCGGGAATGTCTCCGTCTGGATCCGACATTTGGATGATGGTCGAGTGTCTATTGAAACCTACCCGAAAAATAATGAAGCAAATGCCGGGCCGATTGAAACCCTGATAGCCTTACCGGAGGATCACTCGCATGAATAATGAACCCCTGATCCCCTGTCCTATCAAAGAAACAATGGTCTACCCGTCCACCTGTGAGGAATGCACTTACACCGAGGAACAATGCGCGGCCGCCATGGAAGCTCTAAAAGGGGAAACGCGGCACTGCCTTGACTGTAAACATTACGGTAAAGTGCAACCTTGCAAAGCTTGTATGAGTGCTGATGACCCCAGGGAAAGGCTTTTTTGGAAATATGGACCGTCTGATAAAGAGATCCTTGCATGCAGGGAACTCGTAGAGAAAGAACAGTCCGACCGCAAAGAACTTTCAAAAGAAACAGGTTTCCCGGTAGGCCATGCACATGGCCGTATCGAAGAGACTGCACAAATACCGACCCTCACCGAAGTAAAAAATCTCGAACAATTGAAGCTTTTTTAAAACATTCATCAACCATCAACATTTTATGGGGGATTTGCATGTCAAAAAAGAAGATTAATATTGCAAGGCAAGGGGAAGTTCTCTTTTTCAGAGATGATAATCTTTATTCTTGGGGAACTTCTCCCGTTAAGGATAATGTTATCAGGGAAGGGGAAAAGTCCGGGCATAAACATGAAGTTAAGGGGGACGGGCAACTGTCCATGTTCGGAGATCAAATGATCCTCGACGTAGGAGACAAGGGGGCTGAAGTGGTACACCCCGAACACGATCCCATAAAGTTCAAAAAGGGTAGGTACAAAGTCGGTATCCAACGCGAATTCGACGGGATGAAACAACGAAAAGCAAAGGATTAAGGAGGGCAAAATGTTATTCGGTCCAGGTGGAAACACCGTTAGCATCTCAAATGGAAGACCCGATAATGTGCGGGGTTTCTGGTTGCCCCTTACAGATGGGCGCATTACCGTATCAGATCGAGACCCCATGGGGAACGAACTCAAGGCCATAGTAACTGTAAAAAACGCCACCATAGCTACCCAGCATCTCAAGAAGAACGGAGAATCCGTTTATTTCTGTGAGTATGGAAAGATCGAGAAACAGAAAGGAGTGTCTACCCTGCGCTTCAAAAAGGGGACGAACCGGGGGCTTGATGGCCTTAGCGTAAGGCACGATGAGGTGATCCTTGGGTTCCAGGGAACATGCAAAACCCTTTATAAGAACGGTCGCCTAATCTGGCAGAAGTTCTATCACGGGAACGGGAAACTTTGCTATCACATAAGTCCATTCAAGCCTGGGTTCGCCATCAAATATCCGGATGGCATGGTTGCCTGGGAGTTTAAGGGGAAAACCGACACACGCAGAATTTTCGATGGCCATTCGGTGCTCAAATATAAAGAAAAATACGATGACTGGTCGAGGGATGGTATCTGTGAGTTTACCGGATACAGCGAGAAGGGGAAGCCCTATGCCAAGGGACAATATGAGAATAGTCAAAGAGTGGGAGTGTGGGCCATTGCAGGTAAGAAAACATATTACATCAATGGCTTGGAGGTCCCCGCAAGACTCTATAAAACCCCTACCGAAAAATTAGATCCGCGGGAAATAATGAAAATGAAAGATGCGGATATCCGAAGCATCTTTCTTGAAAGAATCGGGATGGAACGTGTCCGGAAAGCATTCCGAACCAAGAAGATCCATGCTGAGAGTGACATGGAGCTCCTCCGGTTATCGTTCCCTCGAGGGGTGAAGGATAGATACAACCTCCTCAAAGTTATCTGCACTACAACAAAGCAGGCTTATTACCTCAGAGTTCCGCCTAATATAACGGAGTGCGAGAAGGCTCGGCAATGGACCTTCGGAGTTGAAGAAGGAGACAAACCAATCAAATTTGATCACGAAACATAGGAGGACATATGGGAGTGATGAAGCGATTGCTTGAAGCAGTGTACGAGACCCTTCAGGAAACTGAGGGGTTTCGTCTTTTGGGCATGGATCAGCAACACCTGAAATCTATGGCCGTGGCATCCGAGGTGATAGCCAGGGGGGCATCTGGAAATTTAGAAGATCAGATCCTTTCAATAGCAAGCGAGACGGAATAAAATAAAAAAGGAGGTGTGTCCAAATGGGAGAACCAGCAGAAGTACTCGAATTCAAAAAGAAACCAAGTTTCGCCGATGCACTCAAAAAGACCGCGAAGAAAAAGGTGCCGGCCAAGAAAAAGACAACGATACCGATCCTTGATGCACCTGAAAATGTGCAGGAAGCCGTAGACGATTACCTGGCAGCGGCCAAAGCCGAGAAGGAAGCCAAGGCCGAAATGGGCGCCGCCAAGGATGTAATCGTTGACTTTGTTCAGCCCGTTCAGGACGAAGATGGGTGTAAGGGAAAGTTCCGCACGTCCTATACCGTCAAAGGTAAGAAAAAAGGCAATAAGGCCAAGTTTATCAGTTCAAACAGATGGACAATCAATGCAGATGATGTCGAGGATCTTCAGGAGCTCCTGGGGGAACATTTCGAGGAGATGATTGACCAGCAGTTTAAAGTCAACCTGAAATCCGAGGTGTTTGAAAATCAGGGACTGCAGGATGAACTGATGGAACTGGTAGGTGATCGATTTGCCGACTTCTTTGATACGATCACAGATGTCAAGGTGAAGGAAGGCTTCGACAAGATGCTCTACAAGGCCGTGGACGATCTGGATGAATTAAGGGCACTTGCAAGGCAATATTCACCCTCGGTAAGGGGGTAGCCAAAAAATGAAACTATATCTCGTAACCAATGAAGGCGAACTATTGGAGACATCGGGAAATCGCATCAAAATTGGGCTACAAAAATCATTCGGGATGTATCCGGATTTTGGATGTATATGGTGAGGTAAAAATATGAAACTTAAATCGTTCAAATTTTTCTACCCGGAAAAGCCCCGGCTTATGAGCATTGATCAGCCATTATTTCGGAAGCTCAGCGAGGATCCCAATTGGATAGCTGAACGAAAGTATAATGAGATCAGGCTCGAACTCCATAAGAACGGTTCGTTTCGGTTTTGGAATCGTCATGAGCAGGAACTTGATTATAGGCCGAGTGATGAGCTGCTCGAAGCCTTAAATTCAATCCCTCTTTTGGGGTATTGCCTGCTCGATGGGGGCCTACGTCACAATAAGGTTCCCGGGATAAAGCATCAGATCGTTTTCTATGATCTTTTTGCATTCGATGGAGAAATGCTACTGAAAGAATCTTTTCATGTCCGCCGAAAACGACTTGAAGGCCTGCTCTCCAATGTTGAGGGCCCTGTCTCGTTGCCTGAGCAATTCCCTGGGGATTTTGAAAAGGTCTTCAAGGAAGTGATCAAAGATCCGGAGATAGAAGGCCTGGTCATGAAAAATCAGCTTGGCCGGCTAAATCTTGGCCGGCGATCCGGCGCTGACTCGAAATGGATGTGGAAAGTAAGAGAACAGTCAGGGAGGTATAGATTCTAATGAAGGGGGTACACACACATGCCACGTCCGGTATCTGGTGTTTTGGAAAAGGCCTTTACGGTTATCACTATGTTGCAAACCCGAAAATCAATCACGGCATATGAGGTGATGGATGTATGTGCAATCAGTCGGAGTACCGCACATAAATACCTGACTGCAGCCACACTCGTTCTGCCGGTAATTGTACTCAATGAGGAAAAAGCGGCCAGCAAACGTGAGCGCTTTCAATATGCTTTACTGAGGTGAGATAAAGGAGATGATGATGAAAACGAAACCAGACCCAAGCCTATGCGATACTTGTCAAAATGCAAGCGCTGTCAAGGGGGGATATGCCTCGTCGGGAGAATATGACTGTCCTCAACGATATTGTAGCGAATTCCACATTGCTATCCATTTTTCCGGAAGGGATGAATGCGATAAATATAAGGAGATAACGATGAAAAGGATTTGCCCCAAATGCGGGAACGATGAGTTTGAAATCACTTGCGATGCGCACGATCAATGTTCATATTTTGTGGAGATCGGCACGGATGGAAGCATTGAAACGACAACAACATCCAAAGAGTATTGTGGGGATACTGACTGGCATGGAAACGCCGAATGTTCAGCCTGTGGCTGTAATCTCAACGTCGAAACAGGAGGGGAACTTGAGGCGGGGGTCGAAATATTGCCCTATTCCGTGCTTCTGCTTTATCCTCCAGGAACATGGCCTATCGAAAAGCCTGAAACCTATTTCGAGCATACCATGGCAAAGGATGTGAATGGGGCCATAGAAAAGATACAGCGAAAGGCTTCCGATGCAAACGGAAAGCTCATCCTCCCGGAAGAATTCATGGTTATCGCGGTCTTTCAGGGACACCTTGAGATAGAAATGGGGGTATCGCAATGACCATGCTGAAGAATAAAACTTTTTACCCGACCCCTCCGGATCTGGCCGCCCGGATGGTTGCCAAAATTGACCTTAAAAATCGGCGTACTTATGAAATAAAAGTGCTGGAACCATCGGCAGGGACGGGGGCTCTTATTGAGGCCCTGAATGAAGACAGGCATGACGGCTTCTCAGGAAGCGGAACATTTCGCGATATTTCTGCCATTGAGACAGATCCTGATCTTCGAGCTACCCTCAGGGGAAAGCATGTAAAGGTTATTGATTCCGACTTCCTGGCATACTCCGGGCCTGATAAGTTCGATCTCATTATAGCAAATCCGCCATTTAATGATGGTGATAAGCATCTCCTGAAGGCAATTGAAATCCTTTATAGGGGGCAAATCATTTTCCTCCTGAACGCTGAAACCATCAGGAACCCATATACGAATACGAGGGAGGCCCTGGTCCGAAAGCTGGATGAACTTAATGCAGAGATCGAATATATCCCTGGCGCCTTTATTGATGCCGAGAGGCCGAGCGGGGTAGAAGTGGCCCTTATCGACATAAAAGTCGAGCGTAAAGTAGAAGATGACCTGTTCGCCGGATGTGACGACAAGGCAGCGGCTCCTGAGGAAGGATTCGAGGAAAAACATGAGATCTCCACCGGCAGGAAAGTCGAAGAAATGGTCGCAGAATATAATGAGATCGTGAGAATCGGCACGGAAACCATTGTTGGATACTTCCGGAATTACCGGAAGATCGGTCAATGGATTGGCCTTAATCAAGAAGCAGACAAATATGCATCATCTGGCACAGACCTTACGGCAAGGATGCAAAATCATTTAAACCCTATGCTGAAATCCGTCCGTAAAACCTTCTGGCGGAAATGCCTTGAACTCCCGGAAGTTACGAAACGAATGACTTCCGCAAAGCAAAAAGAGTTCGATTATAAGGTAGAGTATCAGTCAGACATGGACTTTACGGAGAATAATATCCGGGCCTTTATATTAAACCTAATCGACGGCTATGAACAAACATTGATGGAGGCGATCCTTGACATTTTCGATATGTTCAGCCGAAGGCATTCATATGATCCGAAGAATGTTGAAGAGAAAAATATCCACTACTACAATGGTTGGAAAACCAACAAGGCTTTCAAGGTCGGGAAAAAGGTGATCATCCCTCTCTATGGTGGTTACACCGGCGCCTTTACCGGGTGGGAGGGTAGATGGGAATTAGACTATTCTGTCAGACCTACGCTAAACGACATCGACAAAGTTATGAACTATTTCGATGGCATGAATGGCTACGTTTCCATGTCCGATGAAATAGATTATGCGTTTCGTTCCGGCCAATCAAGGGGCATTGAAAGCACTTATTTCACTGTAAATTGCTACAAAAAAGGAACCATCCATCTCACCTTCAATGATGAGAATATTCTGAGACGATTCAATGTGGCCGCCTGTATCGGGAAGAATTGGCTCCCATGCGATTATGGACAAAAGGCATATCAAGATCTTCCGCATGATGAACAGGCCGTAGCCGAATCTTTTGAGGGTCGAAAATCTTATAACCTGAACTTGAAACAGCCTTTATTTGGGAAAGCAACCACAGTGCCGCTGATTGAGGAATATGTGGCCGGAACCGATGTGTCAGATGAAAAGATGGTCCAACAGGGGCTTTTTTAAGATTATTTAAGATTATGGGTATATTTTTGTGCTTCTGAGGTGTAATAAAGTAGGGGAAAAATTAAAGGAGAAATTGCATGGCAAAACGCAGAAAAATCGTGGAGACGCTCAGAATGGAGTTTACGTCCAGAGAGGGCAAAGGGCCATTTGGGATAGGCAGAAGGGGAGTTCTTGAGAACATCAAAAAAGTGGTTCGGTTGGAATGTGGGCATGTGGTTCGGGTAAGTGAACACACATATAAATATGGTTTATGCGAAAAGTGCAACGACAAACAAGGAGGAGACCAAAATGCCAAATGAAAAAGTAGTAAACCTCACCCCAAAATACATCGAGGATGCCAAAGAGATCCTGTCAAACCTGACAGAGGGCCAGGTCAACAGCATCGCGAAGTTTCTTTCCGGACAGTTCATTGCGGAAGTCGAGCAGGGCCTGGAAGGGGAGGTTGATTACAAAGACGCCCCCTTCTTCGAGCTGATCGACCGGATGTACGAGGATGCCCAGCCCAAAGGGTGCTATTTCTGTGACCGATCCATTGATGGGAATGCCGTGCCCTTTGAATATCCGGACAAAACCAAGCTCTGCCTTACCTGCAAACTCAAGGTGGCCAACCTGCTTGTGGCCTTCGGGATTAACCATGAATGCCTTTTCCCGGGAATGAGCAAGCGGGAACTCCAAAGGGTACTCTTTGAGAAATTTGATGAGGTCATGACCGGGAAGGAGGTGAAGCATTGATTGATGCTACTATCTCACTCGAAAAATTAAATCATATGTTTGGCCAAGTCCAGGCCATGCGCGACAACATGCAGACCCTGTTCGATCAGGGAAGAGCTTGGAAATATCCCTGTAGATAATGAGGGTTGCATGACCTCATGTTTAACGTGCAGAAAGACAGAGGAGGAATCTCATGAACACAATCCAAAAGTACCTGGAATCGCCCGAGGTAAAGGGCCTGGCAAAATCGACGAGGGAGCTCTATGGCCATGCGCTGAAACATGTTGAACACTTTATGATAGTTACTCCTGTATTAGGGTGTCCATCACCAATTTCACATGAAAAGATTGAATGGTTATCTCGAAATGTTAATTTATTTGCTGCCTATTTAGAACAGAAAGCCCTCTCCGGCAAATCCATCCAGCAATACCTTACCTGTACCAAGATCTTCCTGAAGTGGGCCGGCTGCCCGGTTGACTTCACCTACAAAATTTCCAACAAGGCCCGGCAGGAGAACAAAAAGAAACACCTGGACCGATGGTTCACCGAGGATGAGATTGAGAAGTGTCTGACCTACCGGTTTAATAATGTGAACGGCGACAGTCTCAAATACCGGGCCATTGTCCGGCTTCTGATCGAGACCGGTGCCAGGGTAGGGGAGATTGCGAACATTCGAATTGAGGATATCCACTTAGGAGAGAAGTATGTCTTTATCCAAGGAAAAACAGAGCCAAGACCCGTATTTTTTTCAATGATAACCTGGGATATCCTTAAAATGATCTTGTCACATCGCGCTTTCAAGGAGGGGCTTCTCTTCCCCGAAGTCTCCAAGATCAAGGCCGCCATCACCCAAATGCTTCAGGACCTGGGCCTCAAAAACGGGAAGGATGGTCGAGGCCCACACACCTTTCGCCATTACACCGCGACATATCTTTACTACGAAGGCGATATGAGAATCGAGGACCTGGCTTTCCTCCTGGGAGACAAGGTGGAAACGATCAGGGAGCGGTACCTGCATCCTACACCCCGGATGCTCCGGAAACGGGTCGCGGCTGCGATGGGATGGTAGACTCCTGTACTGGATCTTCCCCCCACCTTGACACCGAAATATTCTCCACGATGGACGCAAAGCCTAAAAGAATCGCCCATATGCAGACCCCGAAAAAAACACCTATGACTACATATGCGATATCGATCCCGGGATTTCTGAAATAACGTGGGAACTCGTTAATGGCAATACCCATGCAAATGCCGCCGATAATTTCGCAAACCAGTGAAAACCAGGCTAACCCCCTCAACCACGCTACAGTAGATTTGTCTTGGTCCCTCATGTGAAACCTCCTAAATGAAATGTTGAAAGGATCATACCATGGAAAACGCAATTGGACAAGCCACAACATGCATCCGATGTGGAAAGCCCTGCAGGCCAGGGGAAAGCGCGAACCCGAAGGGCCAGCCTTTCCGGAGGGCACGGAAGGGGCTTTGCGCAAACTGTATCACCACCCATTTTTTACTTATTATCGAGCCAATAAGATTAGGGCTTGAAAAAAATGGCCTCGATATATTGAAAGATACCAGGTTCCAGACACAATTTGACGGATTATTAGAAGCAGGCGGATCGGATTTAAAGATAGAAGAAATCGACTGGGGCACGGTAATTGATCAATGGGATCTACCGTGGCCGAAAGGATGCAAACCATGAAAAAATTCCAATGTAAGCCAGCAAAATTTGACGGAAAATATCAAGGTGCTTCTTCAGGTCTTTTCAACCCTGGGCAAGAGGGCCAAAGAATTCTGGGTGATCTAAATTATGGGAAGGCTTTTGCCTATCTCTTCCGACGCTTCGGATATCCTGAATATGGCTGGGATGATTACAAGGACTTGGTGCGATACAACGTAACAACCCCCATGGACGGTGTTATCTTATCAATAAATCCATGCACGTTTACCAAAGGGTTCTTTGGATACATACTGCGGAATGATATCCACCATAAATGTCTCTTTGAAGAATTTCGGCCCCTATGGTATTGGACCAAGAAATTCAAGTTGTGGGCGGCTAAGAAGTATCGAGTTATTCCATTTGACATGTTTTATGCCAACGCATCCGACAGGGAAATCAATGCTGCGGCTTCCGCCTGGATGGGGGCAAATCATATCAATGGAAAGCCAACGAAAGAGGAGATTGAATCTTTTTGGGAATACAAGCGATTGCAATGTGACAAACTGCGGGCGGAATATTTAAGGATCGAGGGGCATTATAGCAGAGTAAATCTGTGGGAATGGAGGTCTTTGCCTGAGGAGTACATAAGCAGACAGGCAATGGAAGCGGTATGTGTGGCCATTGAAAATCTGCTCATGCCTGTCAATATCCGGGATTGGTATATCAACATAAAAGGCAGGGTCAAAGATGATGATTTGAAGTTTATTCCGGATCCAAAATGGCCAGGTGAAGATATGGTGGTGGCAGTCCCATATTCTGAAATGGCCGGGATGGGGTTTAAGTATGCGGCAGGGAAGTTTTAAAGTCGCCCTCCCCATCACAAAAATCAGCTAACTTCCCTATCTCCTCCCAAAAATTCTCTTTAAATTCCCAGTTGGTCAGTATCACCTCACGATATGCAAGGTCGGCCATAACCAATGCGGGATTATCACTTACCTTAAATTGCTTATCCCGAGGATCGTATATTTTCGCGCCATCTATTTTACTGCTAATTATAAGCTTACCATCTTTCTCGATAAGCCCCCTAATTTTACAATCAGTATCGCTCATCAAATCTCCTTGGCTCCAAATCCTTCCTAAGATAAAGGGGGTGCTCAGGATATCCCCCTTTCGTTACTCTAAGGCAGTAAACCTCCTCGCCTAATATCTCCAATACCTTTTTGGCCCTCTCCCTATCAATCCCTTTCCAGGCGCCCCAGGCCGCAATTATAATCCCTGCGTCTTTGGCCAATTTCTCCAACCATAGATCATTTTCCGGGCCAACAGGATCCTCGACCTGCAGAAGCCCCTCCGGTTTTGTGGACCTGAAGGCATAGAAATTAGCCATATGCATCCCGCCATAGCCCCACCCTGCCGCATATCGCCGGCACCTTGTCACCGTATTATCATCTATTTCCTCATCCGCCGTTGACGGGTTCAGCCCGACAAAAAGCACATAGGGTTTGGTCTTCTCCCAAATCCGCCACAGATCATACCGATAAACCCTTTCAGGTTCGGAGAAAATGGCCCCTGTGTCGAGGAAAAGGTGCATTAACTGTCCTTTGGGGGAGTTATTTTCATTCTATCCATAAAGCCTCACCAAATTCCTATCCTTTGATGCCCAATAAACCCCTATCGAGTCCGCAATATGTTCGAATTTTCCAGCCGGATACTTCCCGCCTAACGCATGATACGTCACCTGCCTTGTCTTTTTTCCCACCCGCTTCCCCTTCGTTATTTTAATCACTTTCTCTGCTCGATCCCATTCGTAATGTTCCGCAACCAGGTCCATAATCTCCGGTTTTGTGGCATTGCGTCTGCCGGTTACGGCAATCTTGACGTCGTTCTGGCTGACCCACTCTGCAGGCAGGTCCAATATCCTGCATGTGGCTACTACGAGGGCCCCGGCCCAACCCAACAGGTTGGCCGCCCGCGCATTTTGGGATCCGGAGGGAAGCTCTCCTATAACGCCCTGGACCTTATACTTGAATATCAGGTCCATGAGGCACCCCACCATGGACGCACACCGATCCGCCCGTTCATCCGATACCCTGACATTCTTTTTCCCGGATTTCGGCACATGAATCACGCCCAGCGCAACCGGATGTTTGTCGTGGAACATTGTCCAGCCGATGTGCTCGAAGGCTATGTCAAGACAAAGAAGCAGCTGTGACCTCCTCGCAATAAGAAATAGCCTCATGGAAACTTCCGTGGTCTATTTCTTCCGCTTTAATTCCCCACGATGTCGTAAGAAAGTCATATATCAATTTGGCAGAATTTTGGGCATATTCAGAAAAACTCTCTGCCGAAATGGCTTTAATTGTGACTGTCTCAGGGCTTGCAAGGGAGGCCAGGGCCTTTCCTGGAAAAAAACAAACTCCCCCAATCAATAACCCCGCCCTTTTAAAAAAATCCCTTCGTTTCATGATCACTCCTCCGGCTTAAATTTAAATCTTTTACAACTATTAGCTACCGCAACAAGAATATTTTGCCAGTGTCTTGGGTCTACCATGGGCAGATCACAGTCAAAAAAAGCACCTGCCTTATTTATTACCTCTTGAAAAGCGAAAACGACACGGCATATAAAAAAGTGCTCACAATGATAACAGGTTCGATCTTTTCCTGGCTCATGCTCCATGGCTTGATCAATAGCCTCCCTCAATGTTCTTCCGAGAAGCCCAAGGCCAAGCCGTCCAGTTTCAGTGCCACCATTATGTAAAAGTATCCCACCAGGTCGCTTTGCCATTTCTTCCAGCCAATCTAACTCACGATCCCTCATCTTTTTTTCCCCTTCTTTTTCACCACCCGTTCCAAACCCGTCAACTTATCCAAGATCTTCGAAAGTTCTCCAATTCACTTATCATTTTTAACCCACCCCATCTTCTGCCCTTCAGGTAACAACCACAAGTGCCTCATATTGGCAATATTCACAATATCTCCAACCTGAGGATAAATCTCGACAGCACACCTATTCGAAAAACCTATTATATTTTTAATGTTCTGCAATTCATCCCATGTGATTTCATCAGCGAAACGCATCGTGTTGGGATCTATCCCAGTCCTATTCACAGAGATGCGGAGAGTATCCTTATCTTCAAGAAAACACTGTGCTAAATATTTTCTGCTAATCCAGACACTTATTCTTTTAGGATCATTAAGATGCCCCGGCCATTTTTCTTTAGGCAAGGGGGTAAGCTCTTTCGGCCAGACTCTATTTTGTTTGGACGCCTGTTTTTTTAATTTTCTTCTAT
>Ga0180431_10005211_pt1 | contig 15915 bp, 15 predicted proteins | sample SS_ome_11_FD_132459 | JGI IMG/M metagenome (GOLD analysis project Ga0180431, IMG submission 132459) | Hypersaline lake sediment archaeal communities from the Salton Sea, California, USA - SS_1_MS_1 metaG | ecosystem: Environmental > Aquatic > Non-marine Saline and Alkaline > Hypersaline >... | reverse complement strand
GTTGCTTTTTAGGGTCTCTACAGCGGCAGGAGAGCGAGTGGACTCCAATAAACGGGTTACAGTGGGAACTAGGTCCAATTGCTGTTTTTCCAGCAAAAGTTGCGCGAATTGAATAAAGTCTTTCTCAGGCAGTTCAAGCGTTTTTTGGAGGGCGGCCTCTTTCAAATTCAACGTCTGTTCGTATAGCAGTGGCGCCGATTCAAAATTCTGCTGGGCCGAGGGGACAATTTTATAAGCAGCCAGCCCCTTGCCGACGGATTGGATTTGAGAGAGGGCCAGGTCGCGGGGATCTCTCACAAATAATTCAAGGAGAGTGGGGAGGGAGCGGGGGTCGCGTCTTTCCAGCAGGGCTAAGGCTGCATTGACCCGGATGTTGATATCGCCGATGCAGCAAAGCTCGTAAAGGGTATCCTCGGAATGGTTGACTTCAGCCAGCGCTGAAATGGCAAAAAGATCGCCTTTCATTGCCAGCTCGATCAGGGGGCGGGCTGCTTCTTCCCTCCCTAAGCGATTCAATGCTTGCAAGGAAGCAATTTGAACGTTTCGAGTTCCCGAACTTGTTAAGTGTTGAAGCCGTTTGACCGATTGCTCATCTTTCAACAGTCCAATAGCCACAGCAGTAGCCTCTTGCTCTTCCACCTGATGATGAGAAGAGATCCCGCGGATCTCCTGAAGCAGGTCGTCCCTTCCATATCTACCGGCGCTGAGGATAGCTTCGAGACGTACAGGTAGGAGTTGATGGCTCATCATCCGCTTTAACATGATGATCGCGTCCTTATCTCCCGACATCCCGAGCAGTTGAGGGAATACCGGAAGGGCTTGTGGGGGGACTTTGTACATCAACGATTCGATTTGATAGGCTGCTTTCGGGTGTTGACGCTGTGCCATGTGATATGCGGCCTCGAGCCTGATCGGAAGAAAAGGCGACCGCATGGCAAGATTCAGAAATCTGGAGGAATCGTCGGTATAGTTTTTAGACAGGAAGTTAAGCGCAACTAACTGAAAGCGAGGTTCATCTGATTTGATGGCGTCCTCAAGCAGATATTGAGCCTGGTCGTGTGTGCTGATGCCGGCTCCAAATAACGATAGAAGCTTGATCTCGGCATCATTGCATTTCCATCCCAGTTCGATTAATGTGAGACCGATCTGCTGCAGGAGCTGGTAATCATGTACATTGGTTTCTTTGACCTTGTCTTCATAGATCTCTATTGCTGATTGGAAATGTCCTTGTCTGAGCAAATAGAGAATACGGTTTGGCTCTGCGGAGAAAAGCGTGCTGAACAATAGCAGAAGAGATGCGCTCAGTTTAAATAATCCCATAGGTCGATTCCAATTGTCTTGAGGAGTTCTCGCAGCGTGTTGATGGGAAGGCCCATTGTATTGTAATAGCAGCCCTTGATCTTCCGAACGACGATCCCGCCTCCCATTTGAATTGCGTAGGCACCTGCTTTGTCCTGCCATTGAATCGATTGATGATAGCGCCGGATCTGATCCTCCGTTAACGGATTGAACAGGACTTCGGTTGATTCGCTTGTGGTTTTGCAAACATTGTCGTGGTACAAGGCCAGGCTGGAAATGACAGTATGCCATTCACCCGAAAGCGTTTGGAGCATTTCAAATGCATGCTGCTCATCTTTGGGTTTGCCGTAAACGGCCCCATCTTTATAAACGACCGTGTCGGCTGTTAGAATGGGGTAGCTTCCATAGTCGGAGATGAGCGATTCTGCCTTTCCTTTAGCAATTTGGCAGGCGTAGTCGATCGGGTCTCCCTCAAATGGAATGGAGTCCTCATCAAAGTTCGGAGAGACGGATTGATGGGGGAGCGAAAAAAGGTTGATAATTTCGCGTCGTCTTGGTGATTGTGAACCGAGGATGATCATGAGACAAAAACTTGGGGAAAAACTTGAATTTTCAATTTAGAGAGATCCATTTCGGGGCAGAATTTTTGAAGTTCTTCGCGTACTTTTGCTGAAACGTCCTGCAGCAACTGCATGGTCGTCATCCCGTGTGTGAGAAATACGCCGATATAATCCTGATCCTGATAGAGAATTTCCCTCAGGTCGGTCGTTTTTGAAACTTTCGCCTCTTTCCAGGCACTGTTTTGGTTCAAGGCAATCTTTATGTCGGTTTTTTGTTCGAAACCGACAAAGATTTTTACTTTCACACGGTTTTCAGTTCCGGTATCCATAAACAACTTGTCCATTGAGTAAAACGATATGGAAGGATAGCATAGTTCACCTTCGTAAGTAAATAAAAGTTGGTGTAATTATGAACCTATCCCGATATTCAAATTTGATATCTGTTTCATATTTTTGGCTCTTTTTTCCGATCTCTTCTTACAAAGCTTTACTAAGATTCGTTGCGAAGCGATCGAAAAAAATATCTCAAAAAGAAGAAAAATCTGCACAAATAGCAATATTAGGATAGGTTCATGTGGTTTCAACAATGGTTTAACGATGATTATCTCAAGCTATATTCTCACAGGACAATGCGGGAAGCTGAAGAACAGGTGCAGTTCATCCGACAAGCTGTCGGTCTGAAGGGGAGTGAATCTGTTCTGGACCTTGCCTGCGGAACGGGAAGACATTCACTTGCATTCGGGACGAAAGGAAATCGCGTCGTCGGTATTGACCTCTCTAAGTCCCTGATTGATAAGGCAAAGCAAAGGCTTATCGAGTATAAGGGACTGGATATCACATTCCTTGTTGCTGACATGTTTCATCTGCCGGATATCGGTCAATTTGATCTGATCGTCAATTTGTTCACTTCATTTGGGTATTTTGAAGAAGATAGTCAAAATCAAAAGGTTTTTGAAGTAGTCGATCGACATTTGACAAAAGAGGGGGTGTTCTTTTTAGATTACTTGCATCCCTATTCAGTCAAACAGTCGCTTGTTCCAGAGGAAAATCAGCTAATTGAAGGGGAGCGGGTTGTAATTTCCCGGTTTCTGGACAAGGATACGGTCATCAAACGAATCGAATTTCCCGGTCGTGCATACGAGGAAAGGGTCAAGCTATATGAAAAAGACAAGATCGAGGAGATGCTTGAAAACGAGGGGCTTACCATTGTGAAGTCGTGGAATGATTATTTAGGAAACGAATGGAAGGAAGAGGGAGATCGACAACTGTTTATGTGCAAAAAAAGGGCGGGTGAACGAGTCACCCGCCGCTTTAGCTATCGCTAGTTAAACCTGAAAGGTTTAGTTCACGATTGTGCTTTCCTGTTGTACGATCGGAGTAGTGATAGAGTCAGATGTGACTTCTACCAATACACGTCCGTCACCGGAACGATTTGCTCTGGCGTCAACACGGTATTTCAGTGTTTGACGTGGGCCAAAGTTATCGTATGGTGCGAAAGTGACCGTATTACCGTTCACTGTTCCATTCGCATCGCCAGAAGCGCTTACAGGAACAATTTCAGGTGGGAATCTCACAACAACGCGAACATTGTCGTCTGGCTCAGATCCTTGGTTAACTACTGTGATGCAGTAGCTTGTAGGATCACCAACACAGACTGGATCCTCTGTATCGCAGATGCAGACGTTAAGAGCAGGACGTCCTCTCCATCGAGTGACGAAGTCGTCGCAGCACTTGCAGCCTTGGCAGTTGTCGACAGATACGCGGTTTGTGAAGCATCCTGGTGTGCAGGTAGTCAATGTGATATTGAATGATACCTTTTCACCTGGCTTCAGCTCGCGAAGTCTCCAAACAGCCTGGTTGCCGTTGATCATTGCACCATTTGCAGATACAATAGAAGTTGCGTTTGGCGCGCAGTCAGATACGACTACGTCAGTCAAAGGCTTGTCACCAGTATTTGTAACAGTGATCTGGTAATCAGCATTTTTGCCAATTTGAACTTCTTTAGGTCCAACCTTAACAACTTCACAGTCACAGCAGCAGATGCATGTGCACCATTGGCAAGAAACTGAGTCTGCATTACAAGCTGAGATAACAGCTGTGTTGCAAACTTCGCCTCTTGTGCAGGCTGTTGTGCAAATGTTGACCTTTTTCGTTTCGCATGGTGCCAGGCAGCCAAGCTTATACGTCAGAGTTCTCAAGCCACTGGAGTGCTGGACTCCGTCAGGAAGATTGTCTGTCAAGACAACATCTTCAGCTGTGCAGCTTCCTCTGTTGGTCACTGTGATTGTGTAGTTTATTGGATCGCCAGGGCAAACCTCTTCAGGACCGCACTTGTGGCAAGTCAGGATAGGTTTAGCGCAAAGCAGTGAGCAGAATCTTACAGGTGTTGCGGAAGCGCAGAAACATGCGCACAGCTCACCTTCACATTCGCACTCTACCCATACACTGGCTGGGCGGCATTCGCCCTTTCTCATAGAACCGAAGTCCCATGTCAGTTTGCGGCCTTCAACTTTCGCTTGAGGCTCGCTGCGAACATAGTTAACCCCCTCGGGAAGATGTGTATTGACTGTTACATCGCACACATCATCACAAGCTTCAACTGTGAAGTCTAGTGAATATTGGTCTCCCAACATGCACATTTTAGGGTTTCTTGCTTTTACCGTGATACCATCCAAGCATTTCAGTGTGTTACTGCTAGGATAGCAGCACTTCACTGGAGGCTTGCAAGCTGGCTCACAGCATGGGTCAGGGCAGACCTCTTCACATACCGGACCGCATGGGTCACATGATGCATTACGGTTGGAGCACCCCGTCCATAACAACGTTGTAGCACTCAATAATAGAATTGAGGCTAAAATTCCTAGTTGTTTTCTCATTTAGCGACTCCTTATTTAAAAAGTCATATAAAAAAAAGGTTAGTTTTTCCCCTCAGTCCGCTTTTCCCTATTCGGAAATTGAAAAAAGCGGGGTAGCTCCTTCTAAAGGGAACAGATGTTTACAACCTTAGCTGCAAACGTCAGCACCCGCCACAAGGGCAACAAGGTGCTGCACAACTCGCAAGCATCCCCATTCGCACAGCTGATGCGTTCTTGCATCCGCTGTATGAAAAGGGATACTTAGAGTAGGAGTGCAGCACCTCTTTCATCAGCTTAGCTCCTGATTAGTAGCAGCCGCGCTCGCATGGATCACATGGCTTTGGACATGGATCACAGCAAGGATCACAGCATGGATCGCAGCATCCGCAGCTAGATAAAGCGAAAGCAGTTACAGCAAGAGCTAACATTGAACCTAGGAATTTCATAATAAGCCTCCTAAAAAGTGCTTTTGGTTGGTTAAAGAAAAATATTTAAGTCCAGTTAAACCTTTATTGACCGAACCTGTCCTTCTACTGCAGTCGAGCGGTTGCATTAGCGGCAACTCCCTCCATTGCAAGGAGACGGACATGGGCTTGGGCAATGAGGCTTTGGTGGACATGGCTTAGGGCAGCAAGGCTTGGGGCACGGCCGTGGACAAGGATCACAGCAAGGATCGCAAGGATCACTGCAGCAACCTGCCAACAACATGGCCGATGTCAAAACTGCTACCATAACTTGAAAAACTTTCATCTACTTCCCTTAATAGACTCACAAAGTGTTCATACTGTGTTCTGAACGACTTTTGAAATCCACTCAGTCTTTCCTGAGTTAAAATGTTTTAACTTCTTTTGATAAGGATTCTCAAATAAATCTTCCAGTAGAAATTTAATTTTTTTTGATAAAAATCAACTTCGTTTTCGCAAGATTCATAGAATCAGTTGGATGTGATAAAAAAAACTTTTTCTTACACATTCATCTCAAAAGTATCGATTGCTGGAGGTTTGAAGCGATCGGCAAAGTTATCTTTTCCCCATCCTTTTTAAAGATTTTATTACAAAATTATAATACGTTTTGTTTTGGAAACAGTGGGAGTATCGACCATTCAGGTTGAATGGTTCCATGATCGGTATAACCTCTGCGTCACTGCGTCTGAGACGCAAAGAATTAGATAAAATATCCTACCTACATTATGAGGCTCGGTAAATTAGAATATGATCAGATGAGATCAGGGGCGAAGCTTTCCGCTCCACCCAAGCTTTGTCCTTAGAGTTGAGTAGTAATCGTTTTGCGGAAGGCAAACGATGCGAAAGGAGCGTTTTGAACGTTTGATATGAAACACTTCGCCCGATTTCAACTGGTGATTGTAAAGTCCGTCGGCGTTCACTTCGATCGGTTTCAATTCGCTAATGTACTGTACCTGTATTTCTTTATTGGGCATTAGGACAATTGGACGGTTTGAGATCGTATGTGGACTGATCGGGGTGAGAACAAATGCTTCTAATTCAGGAGTGATGATCGGACCTCCTGCTGCAAGCGAGTAAGCGGTTGAACCGCATGGCGTTGATAAAATGACGCCGTCAGCGGCAAAGGTATTCAAATAGACCCCATCGACATGGATAGCCAAATCGACCAGGCTGGAATTGTCCGCACGGTGGAATGTGATCTCATTGACAGCTAAACAGGTTTCATTATCCAGCGTCGATCCTTCCATCATGATCCTCTCCTGCACTCGATAGTTCTTTTTCAAGACCTCTTGCAGAGAGGGATAGATTTCAGTGATGGGGATATCGGCCATAAAACCAAGGCTCCCGAGGTTGACGCCTAAAATCGGGGCCATCAGCTCAGGGAATTTGTGTATCGCACGCAAGATAGTCCCGTCACCTCCCAACGTGATAGTAAAATCGATCTTCTTCGGATCAACTTCCGACACAGGGGAGGCATTGAAGATCTTAGCATCTTCGGCGTCCATCACGACATTGACCCCATGGGAATTGAGATATTCCATAATGCCAAAGGCAATGTTCTTCGATTCGGACTTCAGACGGTTCCTGTAGATAAAAACGTTCATACCGTTCACTCAAAGTGTTCTGTGGACGGCGTGCCGTCTTCGCTTAATGCCAGCTCGCCATCCCGGTCTTTGATCAGTTTTTCAATTGTCTGCTCGGCATCGTTCAGCCTTTTTCCGCAACTGATAATCAATTGATTGGCTTCTTCGTACAATTTAAGCGATTGGTCGAGACCGGCTTCGCCGGAGTTCATTGTTTCCAAAATTTCTTCCAATCTTTGGAAGCTTTTTTCAAAATCAGGTTCTTTCTTTGTCATGGGCTTTCACTTCGGTTACTTGGGTTATTGCTTCCCCATCGGACAGGAGGATTTTGAGGTTGTCCCCCTTGTTCACGGCCCTGACTGTGGTTATAGCCGAACCGGTTTTTTCGGAGAAGAGGATACTGTATCCTTTTTTTAGCAGGTTTTTAGGGTCGATCGATTGAAGGGCGGAAACGACGCGCTTCAACCGCTCCTTTCTTTGTGAAAGAAGCTGGGAAAGGTTCAGATCGCACTGTTTGGCAAGACTTGTCAGCCTCTGCCTGTAATGAAGGATCTTCGTCGTCGGCTTTAACGATTGAAGCAGTTGAAACCGCGATTTGATCATTAATTTTTGATTTCTAAGAGTTTGCCTCATTGCACGGTCAGCGCCTTGACGCATTTCATCAAGAGACTGAAGCCATGGGCCCAATAGCGCATAAGGGGACGAAATGACCGGGGACTTCAGGATCTGGGCGTGTCTTTTCCTCCAATGGGAGATTTGCTGTTTCAGCTGGATTGTCAAACGTTGGTGCGTCTGGGCAAGAAAAGCGATCTGTTGGTTTTTCTCGCCTCCTACGATCTCCGCTGCTGCCGAAGGGGTAGGGGCCCTGACGTCTGCGACATATTCGGCAATGCAATGGTCGGTCTCGTGGCCGACGGATCCAATAATGGGAATCTCGCTTTCAAAGATAGCCTTAGCGACAACTTCCTCATTGAATGCCCAGAGATCTTCAATACTGCCCCCGCCTCTGCCGACAATGATCACATCGACTAATTTGTATTCGTTGAACTGCTCAATTGCCCGGGCAATTTCTTGCGCGGCCCCTTCTCCCTGAACTTTAACGGGGTTAAGAATAATCTGATAACCGCCATGCCTTCTGTTGAGGACGTTGAGCATGTCTCTGATCGCTGCGCCTGTCGGGCTTGTGACGATCCCGATTCTTTTGGGGAATTTTGGCAGCGGTTTTTTCGATTCCTGGCTGAACCAGCCTCTTTTATGAAGCTCTTTTTTTAATTCTTCCAATTTCAACAAAAGTTCGCCTACGCCGGCCAACCGAAGGGTCTGCACATTGATCTGGTATTTTCCGCTTGGAGGAAAGACATTGAGCCCTCCGTGAACGACCACCTGATCCCCGTCTTTAGGGAGGGTCTTCAAGGATTGGGCATTTCCCCGGAACATGACTGCTGCGATCTGCGCCTGCCCGTCTTTCAAGGAAAAATAGAGGTGTCCGGAAGAGTGTTTTTTAAAATTGCTCACCTCACCTTGCAGCCAGACAGAGGGGAAAGTGGACTCAAGCTGTTGTTTCACAGCATTAGTCAGCTGGGTTACTGTCAGAATAGGAAGGTCTTGAGATACTTTGGTTGTCATCTTTCTACTTGAATTTGGTGACAAAAGAGTATATCATTATTTCCTCAAAAACAAGGAGTTTCAGATGCCGCGGGAAGTGATCATCGCAGGAAACTGGAAAATGCATAAAAATCGTACGGAAGGCGAGACGTTCGTGTCGCAATTGTCCGCTATGGTTTCCGACACCTCTCATACCGTATATCTTGCAGTTCCGTTCCCGTTGGTCCCTTTTTTGAGCCCGATGGTCGAGGGGTCAGCAATCCTTATCGGCGCACAAAATATGCATGACGCAGAATCTGGCGCCTTTACTGGAGAGATATCGGCCGATATGCTTCTTGACTCTGGTGCAGAGTTTGTCCTTTTGGGACATTCGGAAAGGCGGCATCTGTTTGGCGAAGATGACGCGTTTGTGAACAGAAAGATCAAGCGGGCCCTCTCAAGCGGGATTCGCCCGATCCTTTGTGTTGGAGAAACGCAGTCGGAGAGAGAAGAGGGGAAAACTGAAGTGGTCCTGCACCGTCAGCTTACAAACAGCCTTTACGGGCTTTCTGCAAGCGAGATCGCACGGGCAGTCATCGCATATGAACCTGTCTGGGCTATTGGAACCGGATTGACGGCAAGCCCTGAACAAGCGCAGGAAGCGCATGCGTTTTGCCGGACTGTGTTAGAGAAATTGTCGGACAAGGAAACTGCTGAAAATCTGTCGATCCTTTATGGCGGTTCGGTCAAACCGGACAATGCAAGAGCGATCATGGAACAGCCCGATGTGGATGGAGTCCTTGTTGGCGGGGCATCGCTTAAAGCTGATGTGTTCGCGCAAATTGTTAATTATCAGACGATGAAGGTATAGTCACATGACATTTATCTATATAATCTCATTAATCCTTTTCATGATCTTATGTGCAGTGTTGTGCTTTGTGATCTTGATTCAGGAAAGTAAATCATCCGGCCTGGGCGCTTCTTTCGGAGGCGATTCCAGCGATTCGCTTTTCGGGACATCGACAGCAGATGTTTTGAAAAAATTTACGGGCTGGCTTGCAGTTGTTTTTTTGGCATCATGCGTCCTGCTTTCCTTGTGGACCTCGGCAATGGGAAGAGCTCCCGTTCAAGAGGTTGAACGCTCGACTATTGAAGAATCTGCTTAATCCAGATTTTTCCTCCATAGACACAGATTTCTATCGAAATCTGTGTCTATGCAATCTGCAGAGGAGATTTATGAATATTTTTTCTTGATTTCCCGCAACTTGGGATCGAGAGTCTTGCGTTCCTTGCCTTTCATGCGGTCAATGTATAGTACGCCGTTAATATGATCGTTTTCGTGAAGGCAGCATCTTGCCTGCAAACCTTCGAATTCACGTTCAAATTCTTTCCCGTTGATATCAGTCGCGCGAATCACGATGCTGACGGGTCGGTTTACCGTTCCATACAATTTCGGGATGGATAAACAGCCCTCCTGCCGGTCGTCGGTTTCTTCACTATAGGAAATGATTTCAGGATTGATGAAGACCAGAAGCTCTCCTTGCTCCCAATTTCCATCGGGAAGCTCGTGAGGCACTGCGGTGATAAATAAACGCAGGTCCCTTTTCACTTGAGGAGCTGCGAGTCCGATACCGTTATTTTCGATTAATGTTTCGACCATATTTTCCACGAGTTCGCGGACTTCATCATTGATCTCTTCAACTGGTTTGCACTTTTTTCTTAGAAAAGGATTGCCGTAATATGCGAGTTCAAGTTTCATAAGTCCTATACTATCATCGGCTTCAATTCTTTTCTATTAAAATTTACGTACGGTTAACGTCCATTTCAGTCGAGACCTTCTTTTGTTCGAAAGGCTCAGCGGCGGTGACAGCATATCGATTGATCTGATTTGGGAGAAACTGCAGGATGCGAAGAAATCCATCGGTGGGATATAGCAGCCGGTGCAATCTCCCGGACTGGTTGGATATCGTGCCTTCGAGACTGCTGATTGATTTTTCTTCGATATCGATCGTATTTGAATGAGAAAGTAGTGGGGATTCAGATTTTAGGTCCCACACTTTGATCTTCCTGTCCCTGCCCGCGCTGAGCAGGTATCGGTCCCTGCCAGCTATGTTTAGCGCAGCGACCCCTTCTCTATGCCCTTCAAAAATCGCCTGGCAATGGAAATTGATGGAACTTCTTTTCCCGTATACCAATATTTTTCCCGATTCGGTTCCTAATAAAAGCGTTGGTTGAAAATGACAATAGACAGCAGATGTGATGACCTCGCCTTCAATTTTGAACTGGTCGCGGCAGATCAATTTTTTTCCATGGTCGATCGACCAGAATTTAATCGAGTTTCCTTTTCCAACAGTGATAAATTGTTGGATATGGGCTGCACCTTCCAAAATGTTTATTCCTTGAGAGTCAAGCTCAATATTCATTTGAATAGCGCTGAACTGTCGGTCTTGTGTCTTGTAGCTCCATAAGCAACCTTTACCTTCAGAAGTTGCGCTTAAAATGTAATGACTGAAACAGGCAATCCTTGTAATACATGACGTGTGACCCCTGAGTGTTTGTAATTCATGATACTCGAGATTGTGCGGGGAAGAGGTATGCACTTTTAAGGTTGTATCTGCGGAGCCCGTGATCACAAGATGAGTCAATCCGATTTGCCTTAAAGCGAAGCAGGTGATTGTGCCAGTGTGTGATGTTGTCGTTTGCTTACATTCATAGGTATGGGGTAACACAGGATGACGTTGCCAAACAGTGATCGTTTTTCCCCAGGCGCTGATGGCCTCGCCTCTAACGACTTTTACCGATCGAAATTTCAGCCCTCTGGCATTTTTGCTGTAATGCTCCCAAAAAGGGGTTGCAAGAGGTTTTGGTATATGGATCAGTTCTTTTTGGGTGAAAGGCTTCCAAAGGGTGAAATCGCGTGTGACGTTCCTCCATCTAAGACAAACTCCGGAAGCGGCAGCTAAATCGCGCTGAGAAAGCCATTGAAAAATACAACATAAGTGTACGTCGTCAAAATTATTGATATTAGGCGCTGCATTCATTGGAATAATCCCTTGCCTTTGATAACATTCAATAAGTCGATCAAGATTAATATTCAAAGAATATATTTACATGAATTGTTTGCTTTGCTCACAGGAATTGTCCGACCAACGTTTTGTTGATGAAGATCAGGCGTTCTGCTGCGCAGGATGCCAGGCTGTTTATCGCATCTTAGCCGCGAAGGAACAACTTGATAACTATATTGAATCGCCTGTTTTTAAACAGGCGCTTGCAACAGGTCTTATATCCAACCCGGCCCTCCTTGATCAATTAAGAAAGAACCGCATCGACGTGTCTGAAACGGAAAGGCAAAGGCTCTACCTGGAAGTTTCCGACATGTGGTGTCCTGCCTGCGCTGAAGTGATCCGCTTGATCCTGCTGCAGAAGAAAGGGGTGATCAACTGCGTGGTCGATTACACGACCGATCTTGCGTCGATCGAGTATGCTCCCCAGTATGTTTCAAAACAGTCTATTCAATCCGCTATAGAGCGGCTGGGGTATGAAACATCTACGGTCGAGTCATCGGGGAAAAATGAGGTAGGCGGGTGGTTATACCTTAGGCTGATTGTCGCGGTCTTTTTCAGTCTCAATGTCATGATGTTTTCTTATCCCGTCTACGCTTCTTACTGGACTAGTGACGAGACAGGAATGACTGGACTGTTTGTGTGGTTGTCCTTCCTTTCATCGCTTCCTGTGCTTACCTTCAGCGCATGGCCGATTTTCAGAAGGTGCCTGACAGCTCTTTCTGTCGGCGTTGTTGGAATGGAAACATTGATCGTTATTGGGGTTTCTTCAGCATTTGGTCTTTCATTGTTTGAAATGTCAGCTGGAGGCAAGCATGTCTACTTTGATTCCATGTGCGTGATCATTGCATTTGTCCTGATTGGCAAAGTGATTGAAACCCGAGCAAAATTCTCGGCAAAGGATTCCCTTCTTCGTCTTGCAAGGGCAACACCAAAAAAGGGGAGGAAGCGGTTTGACAATGGAAAAGAGTTGTTTGTCCCTTTAAAGGAAGTGAAGATTGGCGACTACATGATCGCACATACCGGTGAAAAAGTTGTCCTAGACGGCATATTGGTGTCCGGCAGGGGAGCGTGCGATGAATCCTTAATGACAGGTGAATCGCTGCCTGTACCTAAAGAACCTGGGGACAGCGTTTTGGGCGGAACGGTTGTCGTTCATGGATCAGTGACTTATCAAGTGACATCAACAGAAGAACAAACAGCCCTTCAACGCATTATACAAATGGTCGAAACAGATATCGGGCACAAGAGCATCTACACCCGTGCAGTCGATCCTATTGTGAACTGGTTCATTCCATTTGTGATCATTTTCGCTATTGGCACTCTGTTTGGTTGTTGGATGAGCGGCTGTTCTTTGGAAACGGCAACTCTTAGAGCGATTTCCATATTGCTTATCTCCTGTCCCTGTGCAATTGGGATCGCCGCTCCATTGGCAGAGTCTTATATTCTCAATCGCATGGCTACGGTCGGCGCGATCGTCCGCAACCGAGGTTGCCTTCCTGATGTCGGCAGGGAAACGGTGATGGTATTTGACAAGACGGGAACCATCACGCATGGAAAGTTTGAAGTGCTGGGCGGTTTGAAAGAAATGTCAGATTTCAACCTTCCGGTTCTAAAAGGGATGGTCTCGCGCTCAAATCATCCGATCTCTGTTGCTATCGATCAGGCAATCGATTGCAGACCGGCAGAACTGGATGATTTCCAGGAATTGGCGGGAAAAGGAATCGAAGCGCTTTTCGATGGAAAGATTTATCGACTTGGTCATTCCGAATGGCTTGACTGTAAGATCGACAACACGGGAACAAATACGCGCGTTTGTTTTGTGTCCGAAGATGAATTTCTTGGAGCTATCGCTCTTGGTGATCGATTGAGAGAGGAAGCGTGCGATGTTGTTTCAGCGATGAGGCCTGCAAAAACTCTGCTGCTATCGGGAGATAGCCGCGATGTTGTGGAAAAGATGGCGCGCGTGTGCGGTTTTGATGAGTGGCGGTCAAGGTGCGACCCTCTGGAAAAGCGAGACATTATTGAGCAGCTGCGCTCGGAAGGAAACATTGTTGGAATGATCGGCGATGGAATCAATGATGCGCCTTCTTTAACGGGAGCGCATGTCGGCATTTCGGTTGTCAGCGCTTCCGACCTCTCTATACAGGTTTCTGATATTTTATTGACGACTGACCAGTTAAAGGTCCTGCCAAAAATCCGTTCAATTGCCATCAAAGGACAGAGGGTGATCAAACAGAACCTTTTCTGGGCATTCTTCTACAATGTGATTGGAATTGGACTGGCGGCTTCAGGTTACTTAAATCCTCTTTTTTCCGCCGGGGCGATGGTGCTCAGCAGTTTAATGGTATTGTTCAATGCCCGAAGAATTCGATAGCAGAATTTTTTCCATTCTTATATTTTGGATAGTGTCGTCGTAAGCTTCGATGTTAATCTCATGACGACACTATCTAGGAACAAATAACTAGGAGACAGGATTTTTGGCGATACAGTTTACAGTAAAAGTAACAGATCAACCTGGCGGTATACAAGGACTAGCCCAGATTCTTGGAGATGAGGGGATTAACATCGAGGCGCTTATGGGGCAGTCGTACAGTGGATATGCCATTTTAAGCTTCCTCACTGACGAACCGACAAAGACCCTGGAGATCCTAAAGCGTCATAAGATCCCGTTTGAACATAATGATGTCGTGGTTGTCAAGCTGAGGAATAAACCAGGGCAAACAGCGGTATTTACTAAAGCTCTTAGAGATCAAAGTATCCATATAAACAAATTCTATCTCACCATTAATGGTGAAGAGGTTGTTGATACGGATGATTATTTGAAAACGCGGCAGGTCGCTGATGATTTTGGGATATTCCAACCGATTTAAGGATTCGGAGATGATTTCGATTGTTTCAGATCTGTTGTTTCGAAACTAGCTCCAGGGATCAAGCAGACCTGAAATCTTTAGAATCCGCCCTTTTTTGATCAGGTCTTTTTTATTGAAAACTCCCAATTTATCCTTGACGGCATCCAGATAGTGTTCGACTGTGCGCAATGAAAGACCGAGTTCCTTAGCGGTTTGAGAAGCTGTTAATCCTTCTACGCACGCAAGCAGGACTTGCTGCTGTCTTCTGGAAAGAGAATATCCTGAATTGACCAGATAGTTGTCGACCCCGATATCCTTCAAAAAGGAGCAATTACGTTCGACAAGATGACTCACACTTTCGGAATTAAATCCATGAAACCCGTCAAGTCCTTTAAGTTCGATCAGATTGATTCCTTCATCTTCAATTTCCTTCTCATGTGCACGGTAATCTTTTAAGTAGTATTCGATAAACTGCTCGAACATTGCGAAATTATTGAGATATGTCGAAGGGATCGTATGGCTGAAATTCTTAGAAGCAAAGCAGAATTGGTGGATCTGATCATCAGTGTATTTTTTTTGCACCATAATTGGGTGGTGGAAGGAGTATTTTCCCTGGACTTTCGCCTGGAATTTATAAAAGTTACCGCTGATATCCATGAAAAATCGGGTTTCCCTCAGCAAAGAAGGGCTGATAAATTGGCCCGCTTTCATGTACCATGCTTCCTGATAGAACTCTTCTAATGGCTCTTGAAAAGAAGAAATGGATGTCAGGTGTCCCTCTTCATTGATCGTGTTATGCCAAAATACGTCCACACCGAAGTGCTTTTTTAATGGCTCAATCAATTGATTAAGGCGATTAACGTGCTTCTTATTACTTTCTACGAATTTTGTTAATGTTTTCATGCTATAATATTAACATTTCCCATGTTTTTGGTCAACACTTTTTTTTAAAAATTGAAATTTTTTCTGATTCATAGTAATATATATACAAAATTATTATTATTTAAAATATAAAGGAGAAATAATGAGTTTTGTTAATAATTTAGCTGCTGATTTCAAAGCTGTTGGAACGAATGATCCAGTATTAAAAAATGCAGATAATTTAAGTACTGTTTGTCAATGGGGCAAAGTAGCTTCCGTGGCTTTAGCTGTTGCGGCTCTTGTTGGTGCGATTTTCAGTGGACCGGTGGGTATGTTCGTGCTTGGTTTAACAGCAATAGCGCTGTTCGATACCTATAAGGTATTAGACAATATCCAGTCGATTGCTGATACAAATGGAGCGGGAAGAACTTTAGGATCAATCGCAAGTGCTGCTCTATCTGCCAAGCCACACGCTAAAATCACTAGAGGCACCATTTTCGCAAGACCGATCGCGTCTTTCATTGCTAAATAAATATCTTTTGGAGAAGGGACATTTATACTGATCATGTTGTAATAATGAGATGTGTGTATCCTCCAGAGACGCAGATTGCTACCGAAACCTCATTTAGAACGGATTGAAGGGTGCCAGATACAGTTTTAAGCATCGAAGAGTAAGGGTAATCCCTTACCGAGATGGTTAGAGCTGTAGATGGTGCGTTTCTATTCGTTCTAAATGAGGTTCATTGGACACAAGAATGAGGTGCTATAGGCTATAACAAAGCAAATGATCTTTGT